>Ga0187893_10000546_pt1 | contig 97173 bp, 73 predicted proteins | sample MA1701074metaG_FD_139574 | JGI IMG/M metagenome (GOLD analysis project Ga0187893, IMG submission 139574) | White microbial mat communities from a basaltic lava cave in the Kipuka Kanohina Cave System on the Island of Hawaii, USA - MA170107-4 metaG ... | reverse complement strand
TGGGGGGGGGGGGGGGCGGGGGGGGGGGGGGGGGCGGGGGGGGAGGGGGCGGCGGGTGCGGGCTCCTGGGCCTCGAGCTCTTCCTGGTCCTTCTCCTCGCACGGGGGCCGTACAGTAGGCGGTCGAACCGATGACGCCGCTCTCCCGTCGATCCTTCTTGCGCCTGGGCGCGGCCGGCGCCGCCGCGCTCGGGGGCTGCTCGGCGCTTCCGTCCGGACCGCCCGCGGAGGACCCGCCGGAGCCCTATCTCACGCCGCAGGAGAAATTCCGCGACGTCTCGCGGGGGAGGCCCCTCCCGCACCAGCTCCCGCCCGAGAAGAAGGCGCAGGTCGGGCTCACGGCCGAGTCCTGGAAGCTGAACGTCGTCACGGACCCCGAGCACCCCGCCGAGATCGGGAAGCCGGTGTCGCTCGACTGGGACGGCCTGATGAGGCTCGCCGCGAAGCGCTCGGTCAGCTTCCTCAAGATCATGACCTGCAACAACATCGGGGGCGCGCTCGGGATGGGCCTCTGGGAGGGCGTGCCGCTCCGGGACGTGGTGTGGCTCGCCGAACCCAAGGCGGACCTCCGCCGGGTCTTCTACTACGGTTACCACAACGACGACCCCAAGCAGATGTTCCGGAGCTCGCTCCCGGTGGGGCGGGTCCTCGAGGACCCCTTCGGCCTCCCGCCCGTCATCCTCTGCTTCAAGCTGAACGGGAGGCCCCTGATCAGCGAGCGCGGCGGGCCCGTCCGGATCGTCGTGCCGGAGACCTACGGGTTCAAGTCGGTGAAGTGGCTCTCCCATGTCGTGCTCAGCAACATCCCCCACGCGAACGACACCTACGCGGATGGCAACAACGACGTCGACAGCCACCTGAAGACGTTTGCCCGGACGATCTCCGTGCCCAAGGAGGCGAAGGCGGGCGAGCCGATCCGGGTGACGGGCTACGCGCAGGTGGGGGTCTCCGGCTTGAGCGCGGTGGAGACCTGGGTGTCCCGGGCGGACGGGAAGTGGCCCGAGGACGATCCCTACTTGGCGCGCGCGCCCTGGGCGGAGGCCCGGATCCTGCCGCCCCCGTCCCGCTGGGGCGGCGACCTGCCGGACGGCCGGTTCCCGGAGACGCCGCTCGGTTTCACCTACCTGCACCGTCCCCTCCGCTGGCCGATGCCGCTCACGAAGGCCCACTGGAAGGCCGAACTGCCGGGGCTCCCGGCGGGGAAGTACCTCTTCCGCTCGAGAACTATCGACGAGAACGGCGCGGCCCAGCCCATGCCCCGCCCGTTCGCCAAGTCCGGCCGCGCGTCCATCGAGGCCGTCCCCTTCGCCGTCGTCTAGGGCTCGCGCCCGGACATCCGCGTCCGTGGTCGCGAGAGGGAAGGGCGGGGGCCCTCCGGGGTCCGGGCCTCCCACGGGATTCCCGTTGCGTCGGCTCCGGAAACCCGTCATAATAATGAACATGTTCATAATTAGAGGCGCCGTCCCGAGGCGAGTGGGGCGGGTCCGGTGGGACCCGGTCCGCGCGCTGTGGCTGTGGAGTCTCGCGGTCGCGGGGACCGCCGGGGGGCTTCCCGCCCTGGACGGGCGCCTCGTGGGAACCTCGCTCGGCCTCGCCTTCCTCACGCTGTGCCTGGGCCACTCGGTCGGGCTTCACCGCGGGATCATCCATCGCAGCTACGAGAGCCCGCCCGCCGTGCGCGGGGCGCTCGCCTGGCTGTTCGTCCTCAGCGGCCTGGGCGGGCCGCTCTCGTGGGCGAGGCTCCACGCCGTCCGCGACTACTGGCAGAACCGGCGGGACTGCCCACCGTACTTTGCCTATGACCGCGGGCTTCTGCGGGACTTCGTCTGGAACCTCCACTCTCGGTTCGAGCCCCGAGACGATCGGGCGCTGGGCCGGCTGCCGGACGGAGTCCTCGCGGACCCCTGGCTCCGCTTCCTCGAGGCGACGTGGCCGCTGCACGTGGCGGCCCTCGCGGCGGGGATCTGGGCCGTCCTGGGACCCGAGGGTGTCGCGGTCTGCGTCTGCCTGCGGACGGCGGCCGGTCTCCTGGGGCATTGGTTCGTGGGCTATGCCGCCCACGCGTGGGGGGACCGGCCCTACCAAGTCGAAGGCGCCCGCGAGAGCGGGACCAACCTCCGGCTCCTGGGCGTGCTGTCCTTCGGGGAGGGGTTCCACAACAACCACCACGCCTTCCCGGGTTCCGCGCGCATGGGCCTGGCCCGGGGTCAATTCGACCTGGGATGGACGTGCCTCCTCGTCATGGAAGCGCTGGGCCTCGCGTGGTCCCTGGGGGTCCCCGGTGGCCGTCCCGGCGCTCGCGAACGCCGCCGGCCGACGCTCGGAAGCGGCCCGTGAAGGCCCTGGCGATCGGCCCGGAGGTCGGCGATGACGTCCCGCCGGCCGGGGAAGCGGGTGGACGGCGGGCGTCCTTCGGTCTCCGGAGGGGCGCCTACTCGAGGGCTTCGACCACGAGCCGCAGAACTCCGAGCCGGGCGTGCCACTTGTGGTTGCCGGCCACCACGTGCCACGGGGCCGCCGGCGTGTGGGTCCGCTCGAACATCTCGTCGATCGCCTTCTCGTAGCGCTTCCAGCGCTTCCGGTTCCGCCAGTCCTCGGGCCCGATCTTCCAGTTCTTGTAGGGGTTCCGCTCGCGCTCCTTGAACCGCTTGAGCTGCTCCTTCTTGGTGATGTGGAGGAAGATCTTCACGACCGGGCAGCGGTCGTCGGTCAGGGCCTTCTCGAACGCGTTGATCTCGCCGTAGGCCCGTTTCCATTCCGCCTTCGTGGCCAGCCCCTCGACCCGCTCGACCAGCACGCGGCCGTACCAGGAGCGGTCGAAGACGGCGATCTCCCCGGGCGCCGGGAGCCGCTGCCAGAAACGCCAGAGGTAGTGGCGGCCCTGCTCGTCGGCCGTCGGGGCCCCGATGGGGTAGACCCGGACGCCGCGGGGGTCCAGGCGCTCCGTCAGGCGCCGGATCGCGCCGCCCTTCCCGGCCGCGTCCCATCCCTCGAACGCCACCACTCCCCGGAGCCGCTTTTGGTAGAAGCGGCGCTGGACCATGAGGAGCCGGAGCTGGAGCTCCTTGAGCCGCTCCTCGTACTCGTCCTTGTCCTTGATCTTCGGATGCTCGTCGACGTCCTTGAGCCTCGGCATGGTCCCTCCCGGCCGGAAGGCCCCACCCTATCCGCTGTCCGGGTCTCTTGACAAGGCTCCGCGCCCTCTCTTCCTCGCTTGGACCGACCCTGGGGAGGGGGACAGCAGGGCCGGAGCGACCGAAGGAGGTCAGGCGCTTCCGAAATGCGGGATGCGAGCTCCGAAATGCTTCCCTACCGCAACGAGAGCAGCCGCTTGCTCTCCGCGAGGAGGAACTCCGCGTCCATGAAGGGCGTGTAGGAGATCTCCTGCCAGCGGACGAGCGCCTGCTTCCCGTCGCCCGAGGCGACGAGGAAGGTGCCGTGGAGCGGGAAGTCCTCGAAGTCGTCGTAGCAGCGCCAGGCGCGGAACTGGCGGCGCTCGGGGTCGGAGAGGAGGGGAAAGGAGGCCTTGACGAGGCCCGAATCCCGCGACTTCCGGATCTCCTCGGGCGTCTCGGGGCTCACGCCCACCATCGCGATCCCGGCCTCGCGGTACTTCGGCTCGAGGGCCGCGAACTTGGCCAGCTGCTCCCGGCAGTGGGCGCAGGCCGAGCCGAGATAGAAGAGGACGAGCACGGGGCGCTCGACGGCCTGGTCGAGCGCGAAGGAGCCGCCCTCGGAGTCCGGGAGCGTCCAGAGCCGGGCCGGCGGGGGACTCCAGAGGAGGGGCCCCAGCGTCTCGAGGTCCGTTCCCATCGTCGCGGCCTCGCACGGGGAGGGCTCCGGCGGGGGCCTCAGCCCGACGCGCTCGAGGGCGGGCAGGCCCGGGTCGGCGTGGACGGCCAGCTCGGACAGGCGCTTGAACGCCGCGTCGGCGGCCTCGGTCTTGTCCCGCTTCCGGAGGATCTCCACCTGGACGGCGAGGGGGTGGACCTGGTTCTTCGCTCCGTTCACGGCCTCCTGGGCCTTCTTCTCGGCCTTCTCCGGCTCCCCGGCCCTGAGGTAGGCCAGCGCCAGATGCTCCTTGGGGAGGCCGTCGGCCTTCTCCAGCTTTTCGAGGGCGGTCTTGAAGTCGCCCTCGGCGAGCGCGATCCGGCCCTGGACCTCCGCGAGGGCGGCCAGGACGGCGTTCCCCCCCACACGGCGGCCCTTCTCCTCCGGGGCCGGGGGTTTCGCGGGCTTGTCCTCGGTCTTCTGGGGCGCCGGCTTCGGGTCGGCTTTCTTCGCGAGCTCCTCGAGCTCAGCCGCGCAGCTCCGCGCGGCGTCGAGATCCCCCTTCTCGGCTCGGGCCGACCCGATCGCGCGGAGGCGGCGGGCGGAGTCGTCGCGGTTCTCGATCGGGAGGAGCGTGGTGTCCGCGCGGGCGAGGATCTCGTCCCAGAGCTCCCAGGTGCTGAGGGTCTCGAGGAGCCGGGTCCGGCCGATGCGCGTGCAGTGGTCCTGGGAGTCCACGCGGTTGAGCTTCGGGTGGCGGGGGATCCCGGCCAGGTTCTCGGCGAGCGCGGCGGCGTGCCGGACCCGGCCCACGTACTTGAGGTCGGTCACGCACCACTGCTGGTTGTGGGCGTAGTTGTGGATCTGGTACGGCATCGTCCGGTCGCGGATCATCTGGGCGTGGTCGACGCGCGAGCTCGCCTCCTGCTGCCAGGCGGCGTCGGCGTAGCGCTGGAGCTTGCTGTAGATGTGGCCCGGCATGTGCCAGGCGTGGGCCACCCCGGGCTGGGAGGGCCCGAAGAGCGCCGCGGACTCCAGGGCGCGCGCGGGCTTCTCCTCGTCCCAGAGGTGGATCTTGTAGTGGTGGCCCCCCGGGTGCATGGGGTTCTTCTCGAGCACCTGGCGGATGATCGCGTCCACCGACTCGGTGCTCGCGATCGGGACGCCCTTCCCCTTGTGGTGGTACATCGCCCAGGCGAGGAAGGCGCGGGCCTCGATCTCGTCGGGGAACTCGTTCAGGATCCCGTCGAACGACTTGATGAAGGCCTTCCCGCGGACGTCGTTCTTGGTCTCCTTGGAGTAGGCCGAGAGCGCGTCGATCCACATCTGCTCGCGCCTCGACGCCTTGGCCTTGAGGCCGGCGGCCTTCTCGATGAACGACTTCGCGCGCTTCTCGTTGTTGACGTTCGCCATGGCCATCCCCCAGTAGGCCATGGCGCAGTCGGGGTCGAGCGCCGCCGCCTGCCGGAACGAGCGCTCCGCCTCGAAGTAATAGAAGCCGTGGAGCTGCCCTACGCCCTGGAGGAAGAACTTCTGGGCCTGCGGGTCCTTCGTCGTGATCTCGAAGGAGATCTTCCCCATCCCCTCCATGAGGTAGGCCCGCTGCCGGGGCCCCTCGTTGAACGCCTCGCCGTGGAGCGAGTGACCCGCGGGCTTCTCGCCGTCCTGAGGGACTCCGAACGCGACGGCGAGGAGCAGGCCCGCGACCATGCTAATGGAACGCCCGCCGGCCGGGAGGGGTATCCTGAATCCTCGAGGCCGTCGAATGGGCCGACACAACGGAGCGCCGCGCTCGTAGGAGGGGGTAATGCACCGGGTGAACCTCCTGGTGGCGGAGACGGACGAGGACCTGGCGAGACGCGCGCGGCGAGGCGACCGCGGCGCCGAGCGGACCCTGGTCCGGCGGCTCTATCCCGGGGTCCGCACGCTGGCCGCGCGTCTCCTTCGCGGAGGGAGCGGCGCGGCGGACGCGACCCAGGAGGCCTTCCTCCGCGCCTTCTCGCGCCTGGACCAGTTCGACGGGAACCACCGCTTCAGCGCCTGGGTCTTCAAGATCCTCGTCAACCTCGTCCGCGACGAGTTCCGCCGCGGCGCCCGCGTCGCTCCCGGGGAGATCGCGGCGGACGACCGGCCCGCGCCCGGACCCCTTCCCCTGGATGCCGCCATCCGGGAGGAGGATTTCGGCCGCGTCCGCTCGGAAGTGGACCGGCTGCCCGACGAGATGCGGACGGCCCTCCTCCTCCACTTCCAGGAGGGGCTGAGCGGGAGGGAGATCGCTTACGCGCTCGGCATCACCTACGACGCCGCCCGGCTCAAGATCAGCCGCGCGGTCGCGAAGCTCCGCCAACGGCTCGGGGAGGCCCCATGAGAAGCGTGGACGAACTCACGATGTACGCCTACCGCCTCCTGGGCGAGGCGGAGGAGGCGTCCATGAAGGCGCACGTGGAGAGCTGCGCCTCGTGCGCGGAGACGATCGAACGCATCGAGTCCGAGAGCCGCCTCTTCGAAGGCGCCCTCGCCCGGGAGGAGGAGGACCCTTTGGAGCGGGGGCGTGTCCTTGACGCGGTCCTCGCGCGGCGGTCGCCCGCCGCCGTCCCGGCGGCCCGGCCGCGGATGGGGCTCGTCCGGATCCTTCAGGCGCTCACCGCGGCCGCCGCCGCGCTGGCCATCGGTCTCTTCGTGGCGGGCCGGCGGGAGATCCCTCCGGCCCCGCCGGAGTCGCCCGCCCCGCCCGCGCCCGGCCGGGAGGTCCTGGCGTTCGTGCGGGACGCGGGGATCGGGTCGCTGGCGGCGCGGGACGAGGTGGGGCGCCCGGTCGGCGAGCTCGGCCTCAAGTCCCACCACGTCGCCGTCGAGATCTCGGACGGCGTCGCGAAGACGACCGTCGAGGAGAACTTCGAGAACCACACCGACCGCCGCCTCGAGGGGACGTTCCGGTTCCCGCTCCCGCCGGACGCGTCCATCTCCCGGCTCGCGCTCGAGGTGAACGGGAAGATCGAGGAAGGGACCTGCCTCGAGCGCGAGCGCGCCCGGCAGGTCTTCGAGTCGATCGTGAGCCGAATGAAGGATCCCGCGCTCCTCGAGTGGATGCCGGGCGGGATCTTCCAGTGCCGGATCTTCCCGATCGAGCCGCGCGCGACCAAGCGCGTCATCGTGGCCTACACCCAGGCGCTCCCCTCCTTCCGGGGGAGGATGACGTACGTGTACCCGCTGGCGAGCGAGAAGACCTCGGCCCATCCGCCCGGGGACCTCAGGATCGAGGTCGAGGCGAAGGTCTCGGGGGTGCTCTCGAGGTTCGAGTCCAGCTCCCACCGAGCGGACGTCCAGCGCCGCGGCGCCAGCGAGGCGCGCTTGACGTTTGCGGTCTCGAACCTGCGGCCGAGGAACGACTTCGTCGTGGCGATCGACACGATGGACGACGAGGTCCGCGTGGTCCCGCACAAGGTCGACGGGGACGACGGCTATTTCGCCCTCTTCCTGTCCCCCCGCGGCGAGCCCGCGCGGCGGCCGGGGCGTTACGTGCTCGTCCTCGACGTATCCGCCTCGGTCACGGGACCCGAACTCGACGTGGCCCGGCGCCTCGTGCGGGCGTTCATGGAGCGCGGGATCGCGGGAGACCGCTTCGAGATCCTGGCCCACCACGTCGAGGTCCTGCGGGGCGGCGAGCTGGACCTCCGAACGGCGAACGACTTCATGGACGGCCTCCGTCCCGTGGGAGGATCGGACGTTCTCGGCGCGCTCCTGGCGGCGCCGGAAGGGGAGATCGTCTACATCGGGAAGGGGAGGCCCAGCTTCGGCGAGACGGATCCCGCCCGGATCCTCGAGGCCCTGAGAGGGCGCCGGATCCGGACGATCGGGGTGGGCAGCCGGGCGAACGTCGAGCTCCTCCAGAAGCTGGGCGGCCACCTCCAGGTGAGCCCGAGCGACGACGTCCCCCGGCGGGTCGCCGAGATCGCCGCCACGCTCGGCTGCCCGGTGCTCTCGGGGATCGAGGTCTCGGGCGGGGACGCCGTCTACGACGTGACGGGCGTCCGGGACGTCTTCTACGGAGAGCGGCTCCTGGTGGCGGGGCGATATCGCGGGCCGGCGGCGAAGCTCGTCGTCACGGGCCGCGACTACCGCCGCGAGGTCGACGTCGACTTTCCCGCGAAGGAGGAGGGGAACAACTACGTGCGGCGCCTCTGGGCGCAGCGGAGGATCGCCGATCTCCTCGCGCGGGGCGACGTGACGAAGGCGGAAGTCACCGACCTGGGCGTCCGGCACCAGATCATGACGCCCTACACGTCGTTCCTCGTCCTCGAGAACGAGCAGATGTGGAAGGACCACCAGCTCAAGCGCGAGGTCCAGAAGCAGGACCAGGTCATGGCGGGTCCGGCGCGGCCCTGGATCGGCGCCCAGGGGATGGAACTCGCCGTGCGGGCGCAGGTGATGCGGATCCAGGCGGCTCCGGAGGCGGATCGCCCTTCCGAGCTCGAGGCCCTCTCCAGGTTCGTCGACGAGTTCCGCCATCCCTCGCTCGACGCGGACTATCGCGAGGTCCGCCGCATGATCGCGGAGGCCGGAGGGGAGTCCAGGAACCGAGGTACTGTTTCCCCCGAAAAGGTCGCCAGAGCGCTCGAGAGGCTCCGCGCGTCTCTGGACGACGTGGGGGTCGACATCGTCAACCGGGCGAACGAGGCGCTTCCGGGTATCGACGGGAGGGAGACGCGGCCCGGGGAGCCCGCGGCGCGGGAGACCGTGACGTCGTTGCCTTTCGGGCTCGGACGCGAGACGGGTCCCGGCCGGCAGCTCCAGGAGACGCTTCGGATGAGGGAGGAGGCTGAGCGGCTGGAGATGGAGAGGCGCGGAAGCGGACAGACGCAGAACGGGCCCATGCCGGATTTCCTGGCCCCCTCTCAGAAGGCCCGACAGGCGATCCTGGGCGCCGACGGGGTCGTTCGCTATGCCGAGGTTCGGACCACCACGAACCAGTTCGGGGGCATCGACTTCGCGCTCGGTGAGGCCTCGAGGGCCTGGACGAGTCCGGAGAGCGGGACCGTCGAGGCGCCCGTGCTCCGGGACCTGCCGATCCTCGGTTACCTCTTCGATCCCAGGGGGCCGGCGCCCGTTCCCCAGGAGCCCGCCCCGGGCGCCGTCCCGGGCTTCTCGCGCTTCTCGCTGGTCGCGAACGGGGCCGCGCAGAGCATCGACCTCCCGCGGATTATCCCGCCGGAAACGCGAGTCCTTCCCCTCAAGTACCTCCAACCCCCGGTCGCGTACACCGCCCAAGTTCAGGCGGACAAGTTCATCAGCGGCCGGCCCTTCCAGCCGCCCGCCGAAGTGGAGGAGAGCCTCCGCCGATTCGAGCTGCTCCAGCTCGTCCGTTCCGTGCTCTCGAAGGATGCCGAGGGCCGGGTCGTCGGCGCGGTGAACTTCGACCCGGCCACGAACTGCCTGGTGATCCGCGACACCCAGGCCGTGATCGACCGGGTCTCGCAGATCGTCGCGGCGCTCGACGTGGAGCCCGACCAGGTCCTTCTCGATCTCAAAGTCATCCGGACGACCAACCAGGACCTTCTCGACCTCGGGGTCCACGGGCACCTGGGCGTCGGGACCGCGCCTTCATTATCTCCGACGGCTCTCGCCCCGGGCGGCGCCGGGGATGCGCGCCTTCCGTTCGCGCCGGGCGGCGGAAGCTCGCCCTTCTACTCCGAGCAGGACATGACGATGATCCTTCGGGCCTTCAAGAACGACCCGCGCTCGCGCCTGATCTACGAGCCCACGCTGGCGGTCTCGGACAAGATGGAGGCCTCGGTCTTCCTGGGCGAAATGATCGGCACTGACGGGACCGTGACCACTCCGTTCCGGCTCGTTCTCATCCCGAAGGTCGTCCCGGACGCGGCCAAGGTAATCCTCACGGTCGTTCCTCAAGGAGATCAACCGTCCGGACGATCCGGGGCGGCGGCCGTCGGCGAACCCGTGCTCCCCGCGCCACGGGCGATCGAGAACGGACCCGATCAGAGCATCGACCTCCCGCGTCTCTCCTCCACCGGGACCGTGGCCCGGTTGATCATCGAAAGCGGCCGGACGGCGGTCCTCAGGGCGGCTCCCCTCTCGCCGGAAGAGGGGCAGCTCCTGATCTTCATCACTCCTCGCATCGTCAGGGCGGGGAACTCTCCTCGCCCCGCCCTCCGGGAGCAAGGGGCCTCTCCACCCACCGTCCTGAGCGTGAACGAGACGCGGAACGAGATCGTCCTGGAGGTCGATTCGGGGGTCGGAGCGATGCCGGGACAGCTCTTCGCGGTCATGCGCGGCTCGACCTTCGTCGCGATCCTCCAGGTCAGGGAGGCGGCGGGCGACCGGGTCCGGGCCGGCGTCTGGCGCGGCCCCGCGATGGGCCGCGTCCTCCCCGGCGACCGCGCGGAGAGGATCCGGGACCTGCGGGAATTCCTCTCGGGGCTCCCGGAAGAGACCCGGCTTGACCTCTCGTCCCGCGCCGGCCTCGCGGCCATCCGCGAGAAGATGCGGTTGAAGGACTGAGAGGGCCGCCCGCGCGCGAGCCGGCCGCGCTCTCCGATCTCGACGCGGTCGTTCCTCGCCGAGGGCGGCCGCTACTTCTTCTCCGACAGGAGCTGCTGCTCCCACTGCTTGAGGCGCGACTCCCAGGCCTCGAGGGGCTTCGTGGGATACGCGCTCGGCCAGCCGCCCTTCCGGAACTCGTCGCCCACGCCCGGGTCCTTGACCTCCACGCGCCAGTCGGCGACCGCCTTCCGGAGCCGCTCGAGGGTGGCCGCGTGCGCGGGGTCGGCGGCCAGGTTCCGGGTCTCATGGGGGTCCGTCTCGAGGTCGTAGAGCTCCTCCTCGGGCTTCCGGGCCTGCATGAAGTGCGCCTGGACGGGATTCAGCTCGCCCTTCAGGTTCATCACGTTGAGGAGCGCGAGGATCGGGTACTGCTTCTCCTTGTACTCGTTGAGCTGGCACCAGGCCCGCTCGGGCATGAGGTTGAGGATGTACTTGTAGCGCGCGTCCCGGCAGGCGCGCATCGCGTCGTGCGTGTCGTCCATCTTGTCCCGGGCGAAGAACACGGTCTCGCGCTTCTTCCGATCCGGGGCGAGGAGGTCGCGGCCGTGCATCCACTCGGGGACGCCCACGCCCGAGGCGGCCAGCACGGTCGCCGTGACGTCGATCGAGCTGACGAGGTCGTCCGAGACCGTCCCGGGCGCGATCTTCCCGGGCCAGCGGAGGATGAGCGGGACGCGCACGCCGCCCTCGTAGAGGAACTGCTTCCCCCGCGGGTCGCAGCGTCCGTTGTCGCCGATGAAGACGACGAGCGCGTTCTTCGCGAGCCCCTCGTCCTCGAGTCGCTGGAGGAGCCTCCCCACGGCCTGGTCCATCATCTGGATCTCCTCGAGGCCGTTGGCGATGTCCCGCCGGACGAGCGGCGTGTCGGGATAGTAGGGCGGGACCTCGACGGCCGCGGGGTCGACCTCGATCTCCTTGTAGTTTTTCCACGCCCGGTGGGTGTTCCCGTACGTGATCTGGACGAAGAAGGGCTTCCCGGCCGCCTCCTTCCAGTCGCCGCCCTGGAAGATCTCCTTCACGTCGTGCTGGAAGTTGAAGTCCGTCTTCTTGCTGATCATCTGCCCCGTGAAGTAGCCCGCCTTCCGGAGGAGGACCGGGAAAGGCTGGACGGCCCCCGGGAGGGGCTTCTTTCCCGGCGTCCGGTGCTGCTGGGCCCCGATCGCGAGCTGGTGCATGCCGGTGATCATGGCGCTCCGGCTGGTCGAGCAGACCGGGGCCGTCACGTAGGCGCGGTTGAAGCGCATCCCCTCGGCCGCCAGGCGGTCGAGGTTCGGCGTCTTCGCCGCCTTCACGCCGTAGCAGGAGAGGTCCGGCCCCATGTCCTCGGCGAAGATCCAGACCACGTGGGGAGGCGACGGCCGGTCGCCGGCGCCCGCACCTGCGGCCATGACGGCCAAAGCGAGGAGGAAAGTTCTCATGAGAGAAGAACACCCCGGGCCGGCATTTCGCATCTCGCATTTGGCATCTCGGGGAGGGCGCGGAAGCTTGCAGGTTTCCTGAGGGCCCCCGGGCACTTCCGAGATGCCATGGGAAGCATCTCGAATCTGGCGTTTGGCATCTTGGGGGGGACGCGGAAGCCTGCGGGTTTCCTGAGCGCTCCCAGGCACTTCCGAGATGCCAGCTCCGAGCTTCCAGATGCTTCCTAGGGATTGAAATAGCCTGCGAAGTTCCCCCGACACGCGCCCTGGGGGAGCACGCGGTCGGCGTCGCGCTTCAGGTCCCCGAGGGCGAAGGCCACGGCGAGCGGATAGCGCCCCGGCGGCTGGCCGCCGTTCCAGCGGCCGGCGCCCCAGGCCTCTCCCTTGGCGACCGCGTCGAAGCGGGTCACCCTGCCGTCCTTGACCTCGACGGCCCCCCGGATCTCGGCGACGAAGCCTCGGTCGCCCGACTCCGACTCGAGGTGCACGGAGCCGCGGAGCGCGCCCTCGGAGAGGGTCAGCTCCAGCTTCCTGGTCTCCTTCCGGGTCCACCAGGGCGGCTCGCCCCGGGTGTTGTCGACCAGGTGGTAGGAGGCGATCCGCTTGGCCAAGCGGTCGGAGATCCGCCCGCCGACGAGGGCCTCGAGGTCGTCCTTCTCGACCCACAGGTGGTCGCGGCCGAGGGACTCCTGGTAGATCTTCGTCTTCCGGTCGCCGGTCTCCGGGTAGCCGCCCAAGACCTTGGTGGTGACGTTGACCACGAGCCCGTCCGCGGGCGGGGCGCGGTGGAAGCGGGCGTCGGGCGCGCCGCGGTCGGCGGGCCCCGCGTCGGGGGGCTGGAAGTCCTTGAGCGCCTTCCGCATCAGGCCCTTCAGGTGCTCGGCGCTGTGGGTGTTGGTCGAGCCCAGGAGCTTTCCGTCCGCGGTGCAGATGTACTCGCCTTGGCGGCGGGCGACCTTCCGGTAGAAGTCGCCCTCGGCGTCCCGCTGCTTCTCGACGTGGTGGTTGTCGACGGCGACCGGGACGAACCGCGTCTGGAGCAGGGCCACCACCTCGGGGTCGCTGAAGACCGACACGCGGCCGATGATGACGTTGTTTCAGCCCGCGGCGAGCGGATTTCCGTCCATGGACCAGATCAGGATCGGCTTCTTCTGGACGGCGGCCAGGTCGCGCGCCTCGAGGAGCGAGATCTTCCAAGGGACCGAGAGCCAGGCCTCGTCCTTCGGCGGCTGGAGCTCGCGGTGGAGCTTCTCGAACTCCTCGGCGCTCAGGCCTCCCTGCAGGAGCAGGACCAAGACGGCGCTCAGCATCGGCGGCTCCTCCTGCCTACACTACGCCTCACTTCGGCCGGGACGGGAGCTGGTAGCCCTCCCGGTTGAGCCCGATCCGGTAGAGGCTCCTCCCGGCGGTGATGTAGAGCGTGCGGCCCTCCTTCCCGCGCCCGAAGCCCACGTTCGTCGGGAGCTCGGTGGGAATGTAGGCCAGCTCCTTTCCCTCGGGCGAGTAGATGACGACGCCCGGGCGGGTCACGTCCCGGACCGTCACGTAGAGGTTGCCCTCGACGTCGCACACGAGGCCGTCGGGCCCGTCCTGCGGCGCGTAATCGACCAGCGTCCGGCGGAACGTCGCGGCGCCCTCGGGGGAGAGGTCGTAGGCGTGGAGGGCCATGGCCCCCTTCCGGAGGCGGGCGTCGGCGGGCAGGCGCTCGAATCCCGTGGCGCCGTTGTCGTTGCTCACCACGTAGAGGCTCTTCTGGTCCGGGGAGACGCAGACGCCGTTGGGCTTTCCCGCGTCGGTGATGATCCGGTGGATGGAGCCGTCGAGGTCGATGCGGTAGACCGCCATGGCGGGCTGCTCGACCGGCTCATGGCCGAGGTAGCGCGGATCGCTGAAGTAGACGCGCCCCTTCTCGTCGATCGTGATGTCGTTGGGGGCGTTGAATGGCCGGCCCTCGAAGAGGCCGGCCAGGACGATGCTCTTCCCGGTCGCCATGTCGGTCCGGGTCACCCGGCGCCCCCCGTAGTCGGCGCCCTCGGCGACGACCATGTTCCCGGCGGCGTCGAACTTGATGCCGTTGGACATGCCGCTCGGCGACCGGAATATCGACGTCCGGCCCGTCGAGGGGTCGAACTTCCAGATGTGGCCGGCCTCGATCCGGCCGCTCCGCTCCCGGGAGACGTGCGAGAAGGTGATGTCGCTGAAGTAGACCATGCCGTCGGGCGCCACCGCCACGCCCTCGGTGAGGACCAGGCCGCCGTCGAAGACCTTCTCGGGCTTCGCTCCGGCCGGGACGATGGGCTCCTGGAGGGGCGCGGCGCAGAGCCAGAGGAGCGCGAGGGCGACGTTCATCGGCGTGACTCCCTATCTTCCGTGGCGAAGGACGCGGCCCGGGCGGGCGCCCGTGTGGCGGCCGCCGCGCTCGAGGACGACCTCTCCGTTCACGATCACGGCTTCGATCCCCTCGTTGTAGGCGAAGGGCTCGAGGTAGGTGGACTTGTCGATCACTTTTCCGGCGTCGAAGATCGCGATGTCCGCGAACGCTCCCGGACGCAAGACCCCGCGGTCTTTGAGTCCGATCTTTTCCGCGTTGAGCGACGTCATCTTCCGGACGGCCTCCTCGAGGGGGAGGAGTTTCCGCTCCCGGACGTAGACGCCCAGGACCCGCGGGAAGGTCCCGAAGTTCCTAGGGTGCGGCTTTCCGCGGCGGAGCGGACCCTCGACCGCGTAGGCCGAGCCGTCCGAGCCGATCGAGGTCCAGGGCTGGCGCATCGCCAGGTTCATGTCCGCCTCGGTGTGGTGCTCGTAGATCGTGGGGATCGAGCCGTTCTCCTCGAGGAGGAACTCGTAGAGCGCCTCGACCCCGTCCTTCCCGGGCCACCTCGCGGCGAAGATCGCGTCGACGGTCTTCCCCTCGAACGCGCGGTTCTTCGGCGTGAGGTTCCCGTTCACGAGCATCCGCTTCCAGTCGCCGCCCACCGCGGTGTAGTGGTTGTACCAGCCGGGGATCCCGCCCTGGATGTCCTTCCTCATCTTCGCCCGCTCGGAGGGGTCGCGGAGCCGGGCGAGGACGCGCTCGGTCCCGCCCTCGTGCGCCCAGGGGGGGAGGATGCTCGCCAGGTTGTTGTTCCCGCGGGTGTAGGGGTAGACGTTCGCCTGCACGTTCACCCCGCGGCGGCGCGCGGCCTCGATGATCGCGACGATCTCGCCCATCCGCCCCCAGAGCTTCTGCTCGGCGATCTTGAGGTGGATGATGTCCACCCCGCAGCCCGCGCCTTCCCCGATCGCGATCGCCTCCCGGATGGCGTCGAGGACCTCCGTCCCCTCGTTCCGGATGTGCGTCGAGTAGATCCCGCCGTGCCTCGCGACCGGCTTGCAGAGCGCGACCATGTCCTCGCGGGTCGCGAGGAGCCCGGGCGGGACCGCGAGCATGGAAGAGAGACCCGAGGCGCCCTCGCGCATGGCCTGGTCGATGAGGGCCTTCATCTCGTCGAACTGGGCGGGCGTGGGGCGCTCGTGGGAGTCGCCCATGACGCAGCGCCAGACCGTCCCCATCCCGACATAGGAGGCCGCGTTGATCGAGATCCGCGACTTCTCGAGGGCGTCGAAGTAGCCGCCGAGCGTGGTCCAGGAGGCCTTTTCCACGCGGGGGTGCTTCCCCAGGACCGGCCCGCCCGAGCTGTCCTCGCCCAGGACGTCGGTGGTCACGCCCTGCCGGATCTTGCTCTGGGCGTCGCCGTCCTCGAGGAGAAGGAAGTCGGAGTGGGAGTGCATGTCGATGAAGCCGGGCGAGACGACGAGGCCGCGGGCGTCGATCTCGCGCTGGGCGGTCCCGGGGACGCGGCCCACGGCCACGATCCGGTCGCCCCGGACCGCCACGTCGCCCGCGAACCCGGGTGCGCCGGTCCCGTCCACGACCGTCCCGCCCCGGATCGCGAGGTCGTAGGGGCCGGAGTCCGGCCCGGTGGCGCAGGCGCCGAGGAGGACGAGCGCGAAGCCGAGAAAGCGGTTCATGGACGGATCTCCCTCAAGGATACGTCCCTGATCGTATGCGAAGAGCGGCGTTTCTGCTCCTGCTGGCCGGCTGCGCCGGGGAGCCTCCGGAGCCGCCTCCTCCGATCGAGCCGGCCGCGAGCGGCGGGGCGCTCTACGTCATCGACACCTCGCTGGATTGCTTCGACGTGCTGGGCGTCGGTTCCGTCCCGGGCATTTCCGCGGATCCTTCGCTGCCTCGCGTCCTATGGGTGGGCGAGCAGGCGTTGGGGATCCTCCTCCGGGTGGCAGGCCGGGGCAAGGAAGCTCGGCTCCTGGGGAACTCGCGGGCGGAGCTCGCGAGCGCGCGTCCGTCGCAATTCAAGGTGTCCTGGTACGGGGATCCCTTCGAGATGGGGCGCTGGAATCGACCCGTCTGGATTGCGATGGAGGCGACGCCCGTGCTCTGGAGCGACGGGAAGTACGCGACTCTCGAGATCTCGGTCCGCGAGAGCCCGTCGAGCGCGAAGGATCCCGCGGGTCGCGCGATAGACGCGGGGAATGTGTCCGATGCAGTGCCCCGGGGACCGCACGTGATTCCGATCGGGAGCGCGCTGGCGGTCTCAATCCCCCGGAGCGGCGACCGGATCCTCCTCCTCGTCCTCCACGTCGCTTCAGTCGATCGCCGCTGATTCCGGTGTCATTCCGGCCCCCTCGTGACAAGATGGGGCGGGATGGGAGACGAGACCCGGGCCATCGTCCTGCGGGTACGCGGGGGGGACCTCGAGGCCTTCGGGGCCCTCGTGCGGCGGTACGAGCTGGGCGTGCGGGCGTACCTCGCGGCGCGCCTGGACGACCGGCACGAGGCGGAGGACCTCGCGCAGGAGGTCTTCGTCACCGCCTACCGGAACCTGGACTCCTACGCGCCGGAGCGGCCGCTCGGGGCCTGGCTCCGGGGAATGGCCGCGAATCTCCTCCGGAATCATCTCCGGAAGCGGCGCGAGGCGCCGGGGGCGGAAGGCTTCCTCGCGGCCCTGGTCGAGAAGGTCGCTCCCGACCCCGGCCGTGCGGTCGAGGCCCTCCGGCGCTGCGTGGAGGGGCTCGACGCGCGGTCGCGCGAGCTGGTCGAGCGGCGCTACGCGCGGGAGGAGCCGCTCGCCGAGATCGGGAGGGCCCTCGAGCTCCAGCACTCCGCCCTCACGATGAGCCTGCATCGCCTGCGCGCGCGGCTCCGAGACTGCATGGAGCGGAGGCTGGCCGCGCCGTGAGCGACCACGAGGGTCTCGTCGCCGCGTTCCTGGACGGGGAGGCGGGTCCGGAGGACCGGGAGGCGCTCCTCGGCGCCCTCCAGGGCGACCCCGCGTTCGCCCGCGAGGTCGCGGGCCTCCTCGTGACGGAGCGCCTGCTCCGGCTGTCCCGGTCGGACGGCGAGGCCTTCGCGCGCGAGGTCCTCGAGCGCCTTGGGCCCGCGCGGCGGTCGATCGAGCGCCGCGTCGTCCGCCGGGTGCGCCGTCCTTGGATCCCCTGGGCCGTCGCGGCGGCCGCGCTTGTCGCCGCGGCGTCCGTCATCCTCGTCGACCGGCTTCGTCCCCCGGACCCCCCCGGCATGCCCGCCGTCCTGGAGTCGGCGGAGGGGCCGGTCCAGGTCTCCTCTGCCGAGAGCTGGATTCCGGCGGTCGCGTCCCATTCCTACCCCGCGTCCGCCCGGTTCCGCACGGGAAGCGGCGGAACGGCGGTCTTCCGTTTTGGCGACGGGTCCCGCATCACGCTCCGGCCGAATGGGGAACTCCGCGACCTCTACGACGGGCCGAAGCGGGCGCTTCTCGAACGGGGGAGCCTCGTCGCCGACCTCCGGCTGGGGCCGGCCGCGATCCGCACGCCCCACGGCGAGGTCGCCGCGCTCGGGACGAGGTTCCGCGTCGAGGTCACTGCGCGCCGGACGCGAGTGGAGGTCGAGGAGGGCCGCGTCCGGGCCACCCGTGCCGACCGGGCGAGTGCGGTGCTGGGCGCGGGGCAGTTCGCGGTGGTCGAGTCCGGCCTCGATCTCGTCGCCCGGCCCATGCGCGTGGACCCGGGCATCGTGGCCCTCTACCGGCTCCGCGAGTCCGAGGGAGGCCGCGTCCGGGACGTCTCGGGCCTCGAACCCGCGCTCGACTTCGCGATGCGGGATGGAGCCGGGAAGCCGATGGCCGAGCCCTGGAAAATCGGGCGCGGGGCGGCGGTCGAGTTCGCCGTCCCGCCCGCGCGGCTGGTCGACTCGGTCCGGAAGAGCCGCGCGATCACGATCGAGATGTGGTTCAAGCGGGAAGGCGAGGGGGCGACGACCCACGTCGTCCGGACCTTCGACGCGTCGGGCGTGGTCCGGATCTATGCGGGCGGCGCCGAGACGGCGAGCCAGCGGATGGCGCTCGACCTCGCGGCATGGGACGGCGACTTCCGGAAGCTGCTCGCCGACGAGGTGGCCCGCCACTGGCCCTGGCCGGGCGAGTACGAGCTGCTCGCCATCTACGACAGGGCGCTCTCGGCGGCGGAAGTCCGGCGGAACTTCGAATCGGGGAAGCCTCAATGAAGATGCTACTCGCGATCCTCCTCCTCGCGCAGGACCGAGCGTTCGAGGAGAAAACGGAAGGGAAGGGCTCGCTCCGCTACCACGGGGCGGTTCCTGTGCTCCATGTCCGCGGGACGCCCGACGAGATGGGCGCGCAGTACGGGAAGCTGATCAAGGCGCAGATCGCGAAGACCCAACGTGACGTTGGCGAGCCCTACGTCGCGGCGCTCGGCGGGGAGGCCATCCGAGCGAAGCTGGTCGCCGAGGCGAAGTCGGTCGAGCGGCTGATCGACCCGCGCCACGCGGCCGAGATGAAGGCCGCGGCGCGCGAGGCGGGCCTGCCCTACGAAGGCTATCTCGCCTTCAACATCATGTTCGACGCGGGCCACGGCGGGAAGCGCGTGGCCCAATGCTCGACGATGGGCTCGACCTCGGGCGAGCCGATCCTCGGCCGGAACTTCGATCTTCCCCGGCCTTTCTGGGGACTCTCGCTCGTCGGGATCGTCGTCGTCCGGCACCCCGAGGGGAAGCACGCCTTCGCGGCCGTGACCCATCCGGGATTCATCGGGACCCACGCGGGCATGAACGAGAGAGGGCTCGTGGTCGGCGCCACGGCGGGGACGCCGGGGCTCGGCTACGACCCGAACGGCGCGCCCTGCATGATCCTCTTCCGGAGGATCCTCGAGGACTGCGCGACGGCCGCCGAGGCGGAGAAGATCGTCCAGGGGACGAAGATCGACGTGGCCACGACGCTCCAGGTCATGGACGCGAAGGGGGGGAACTTCCTGGCCGAGCTCTCGGTGTCCAGGAACGTCTTCCGCCGCCCGAAGGACGGCACCCTCTTCGCGACGAACCACTTCATCTCGCCGGAGCTCAAGGAGTCGAAGTCCTGCGAGCGACTGGCCTGGCTCGAGAGGAACTTCGCCGGCAGGGAGGGGATCGACGAGGCCTTCATGCGGCGGGCCCTCGAGGCCACGGCCCCGGGCACGAACCTCCAGTCGATGATCTTCTGGCCTTCGCGCCGCTCGCTCGCTCTCGCCACGGGCTCGATTCCCGCCGCGAAGGGCGCGTTCACGACCCTGGGTCCCGACGTCCTCTTTCCCGAGGTGAAGAAATGAGACTCCTCCTTGCGGCCCTCCTTCTCGCCGCTCCCCCGGAACGCCTCCAGGTCGAGGCCCGCCATGGAAAGAGCTTCCGCGGGACGCTCGACGGGCTGAAGGTCGTCGTCCTCCGCGGCACGCAGGCCGAGCGGGGGGAGGCCCAGGGCGCGCTCGGCGGGAGGGAGATCGTCCAGATCCTGGACCAGGCGCTCATTCCGGCGCTCCAGGCCCGGAAGCCGGGGGCCTGGGACGCGGACTTCGTCCCGACCGCCCGCAAGTTCGCCTGGCCCCCGCGCTTCCAGGCGGAGCTCGAGGCCATGCTGGCCGGCCTCCGGAAGGCGCTCCCCGATCCCAAGGACCGGACGATCCGCGCGCTCGGCCGCGAGATCGGCCTCGACGACCTCAAGGCGCTGAACGCGCTCTCGGACATCATCGGCACGGGCTGCAGCTCGTTCTCGGCGTGGGGGAGCGGGACGCCAGACGGCGAGACCATCACCGCCCGGAACGCCGACTACGCCGCCTTCCCGATCGCCGGGCAGACGTTCCTGCTCGCCGTCGATCCCGCGGAGAAGGACCTGAAACCCACGCTCGACGTCGGGCTCTTCGGAAGCGTGGGGGCGGGGACGGCGATGAACGCCGAGGGCGCGTTCCTGGCCCTCCACGACGAGGGCGGCCTGCCCGGCCGCAAGCCTTCGGGCTGGATCCCGCGGACGCTCGCCCTGCGGGAGGCGATCGAGAAGGCGCGCGGGGCGACGGCCGTCGAGGACGTCGCCGCCGTCCTCCGGAAGTCGCCCACCAAGGTCGGGAACAACGTCCACGTGAGCGGCCCCCGGCCGCTCGCGCCGGCCGTCCTCGAGTGGGACGGAAACCCGGAGGGGAGCGGCGTCACGCTCCGGAAAGCGGAGGGAGAGTTCCTCGCGTGCGCGAACCATTACGTGGCCCGGGCGAAGCGGGGAAAGGGCGAGAGCTCCGGCCGCGCCGAGGCGCTCGCGCGCGGGGCGGAGGGGAAGCGGATCGATTTCGAGGCCGCGAAGGCCATGCTCGACAGCGTCGCCAAGAACGGCGGGAGCGTGACGCATCTCTCGGTGGTCGTTTGGCCCTCGGCGCGCCGGATGGCGGTGGCGATCTCCCCCCAGAACGGCGTCTCGGCCACCCGGGGCCGCTGGCGGACCGTCGAGTGGGCGGAGATTTTCGAGTTCCGGCCGGAGTAGGGTAGGTATGACCGTCGCCCTCCTCCTCCTCGCCCTCCAGGCCGGAAGGTTCACGACGGTCACCGAGGAGAGCGGCGTCGGGAAGATCGTGGCCGACGCGTACGCCGCCGAGCCCAAGTGGTGGCTTTCCGGGCTCCACCTGATCGACCTCGACGCGGACGGCGACCTCGACCTCTTCTTGAGCGCCCACGGGGCCGGGAAGGCGATCGCGGCCTTGAACGACGGGAAGGGCCGGTTCACGCCGGCCGAGGGAGCGATCCCGAAGAGCGAGGTCCATCTCGTCTACGACATCGACGAGGACGGGAAGCCCGACCTCACGATGACCTGGCAGGACGGGGGCGGCCAGTGGTGGCGGAACAAGTCGACGCCCGGCCGCCTGCACTTCGAGCCCACGGACATCACGCACGGCACGAACACCGCCCGGCGGCAGGCGATGATCGACCTCGACCGCGACGGGAAGGTCGACTGGCTGCGCGGCCTGGGCTCGGGCATCCTGATCGACGCAGGGGACGGCGCGGGCGGCTTCAAGCCGGAGCGGACCCTGATCGAGGTGCCCCGGACGCGAGCGGAGGTCCTCTGCCTCCCGCTCGACATCGACGGCGACGGCGACATCGACCTCCTCTCCGAGTGGGGGCACTACGGCGCGCCCGCCGGGAACAGCAAGATCTGGCGGAACCGCGGGGACGGGACTTTCGAGGAGGCCTGGAGCCAGGCGGACCTCTCGATCAAGGGCGCGGGGGACGTGGACCAGGACGGCGACGTCGACCTGATCGCGATCGAGAAGAAGGCCTTCCCGCCCGTCCTCTGGCTGAACGACGGGAAGGGCGGGTTCACGCGGACCGAGGGCGCGGTCTCCGGCGTGACCGGCGCGCCGACCCACGCGTCCTGGGGCCTCGCCGTGACGGTCGACCTCGACAACGACGGCGTCGCGGACCTCCTCATGAACGGGAAGCACTTCCTCAAGGTCCTGCGGGGGACCGGCGGCGGGAGGTTCGAGTCGATGAACGCCGCGTGGGGCATCGCGGACTACTCGGCCTCCTCGGTCGACGACGGCCTCTGTTTCGGCGACATCGACGGCGACGGCGACCTCGACATGGTCGGCTATCGCCGGGGCGGGCCGACTCGGCTGGTCGACGTCTACCGGAACGACCTCCCCGCGCGGAACTGGGTGCGGGTCCGACCCGTCGGGGCGAAGGGAAACCGCGGGGCGGCGGGGGCGAAGATCCGGCTCGCGGAGCCGGGCAGCGGGAAGCTCCTCGGGTACGAGCAGGTGGCGATCTACGACAGCCAGGTGTCCACGAACTACTACGGGGCCGTGGAGACCGAGCGGCACTACGGCCTGGGCGACCGGAAGGAGGTCGACATCTCCGTGGAGTTCTACCCTTCCGGCAAGTCCGTCCGCCGGGAGAAGGTTCCCGCCGGATCGGTCGCCCGGATCGCGGAAGAGTAGCCCTTCCCTCCTCCAAGAATCCCTTGAGTTCCGGGGCCCGTTGTGTTGAATGGCGGGCGAGCGGGGCACGGGAACCGAAGGGGAGGACGAGCCATGAAGATCCATGCCGCATGGGCCCTGGCGCTGCTTTTCACCGCGTCCTGCGCGGGCGGCGGCGGGGCGAGCCTGATGACGTCGCCGGCCAAGGGGACGCGCTTCGCGCGCTTCGAGGCGGGCGGCGCGGTCTCCTACGGCATCGTGGAGGGCGACCGGGTCCGCGCGCTCACGGGCGATCTCTTCGGGAAATGGAACCCGACGGACCGGACGTACACCCTTTCGGAGGTGAAGATCCTGACCCCGGTCCCGCCGAGCGGAAAGGTGCTCGCGCTCGCGGGGAATTTCCTGAGCCACCTGGGGGGCGCCGAGCCCTTCAAGAAGCCGGAGATCTTCTTCAAGCTTCCGACCTCCCTCGTCCCGCACGGGGCCGACGTCGTCATCCCGCCCGGGACCGAGGACGTGCACTACGAGGCCGAGGAGGTGGTCGTCATCGGGAAGCGGGCCAAGAACGTCCCGCAGGACCAGGCGATGGGCCACGTCTTCGGCGTCACGGCCGGGAACGACATCTCGGCCCGCGATTGGCAGAAGGGCGACCGCCAGTGGTGGCGGGCCAAGGGCTCGGACACGTTCGGCCCGGTGGGGCCCTTCATCCTGACCGGGGTGAACTACGACGACCTCGAGCTCGTGTTGCGCCTGAACGGCGAGGTGAAGCAGAAGGAACGGACGAAAGACCACCTCTTCAAGATCGCCGAGACGGTGAGCTTCGTCTCCCGCCACGTGACCCTCGAGCCGGGCGACCTGATCTTCATGGGGACCCCCCAGAAGACCACCCCGATCAAGCCGGGGGACGTGATGGAGGTCGAGCTCGAGGGGGTGGGCGTCCTCCGGAACAAGGTCGCCGCGGCCCCGTAGCGAGCGCCGAAGAGAGATCCCGCCTCCCGGGACGTCCTATTTAGGGTGAGGCTCTCGACCCTCGTCCTCGGCTTCCTCGTCTCGGTCGCCGGCGCGGTCGGCTTCGTCGCCTACCGCAAGGCCACGGAGGAGCACCGGGTCTGGCGGGCCCTTCTCGCGCTCGAAGGCGGGGACCTCCATTCCCAGTCGGCGGGCCGCGCGCTGTTCGACCGCGCCGTGGCCCGCTTGCCGCGCCCCGATCCCAGGGTCCAGGGTCCGTCGCCCTGGCGGGTCGTCCGGCTGGGCGGGCACGTCCTCCTGATCGAGGCGGACATCTTGGTCGCGGTCCCGGACACGTTCGACCTCGTGGTCCACGCGTTCGGGGAGGAGGGAAACCACCTGTCCTCGGCGTCCTTCTCCGGCGGCTGGAGGATCGTCGTGAACGGGGCGCAGGCCGCCGGCGTCGCGGAACTTCGGGCGCCGCTGCTGCGGCTCGACTCGTTTCCGGAGAGCAACGGGCGCGACGTGGCCCGGCAGTACTACGCCGTGGTCCGTGACAGGCTCGTCCTGGTCCGGCTCGAGGACAGCGAGGGCCGAGCGCTCGAGAACCACTACGCCGCCCCCAACCACACCATCGGCCCAAGACCGCCGGAACGCACGTCCCAGGAATGGGAAGAAGCGCTGGAGTCGAACGACCCGGTCTCGATCCTCGAGGTCCTGGTCTGGCTGGGGGGCGGCCACGCGCCGGCGTTCACCGATCCCGACCCGCGGATTCACCGCGAGAGCCGGGCCGAGGCGGACCTGGTCCATGCCGTTCGCACGAGTCTCCCGGTCCGGGCGCGGGTCGCGGAGCTCGAGTCGTCCCCGAACGCCTGGGTCCGGGACGCGGCTCTCCTGGCCGCGAAGGCGCTTCCGAAATGAGGTTAAGAGAGGGTCCCGTCGCGCGCCCTCCTGTCGGAGGTGCGGGATGAACCGGACGGCGCCGCCGGCCCTCGAGCCCCATCGGCGAGCGGTCTACGCCCTCTGCTTCAAGGTCCTCCGGCACGCCCAGGACGCGGAGGACGCGGCGCAGGAGGCGCTCCTCGAGGCGGCCCGCGAGGGGCAGGCCGTCCGGGACCCGGCGCGCTTCGAGGCTTGGCTCCAGCGGGTCGCGCTCCACACGGCGCTCGACGTCCTGCGCCGCCGCCGGACGCGCGAGCGCCACGAGGGCCGGGTGCCGCCCCCCGCCGAACGGGCCCGGGACGGGCGCGCCGAGGCGCTCTACGCCGCGCTGGCCGGCCTGCCCGAGGAGGATCGCCGGGTCCTGGTCGAGCGCTTCATCCATGAAAAGACCCTCCGGGAGATGGCCGGGCCGGAGGGCTGCTCCGAGGTCGCCGTCTGGAAGCGCATCGGCCGGGCCAAGCGGCGGCTCCGGGAGGCGCTCGCCATGGCCGGAGCGGGGGCGGCGTTCGCCCTCCTTCCGCGGGAAGGCTTCGGCGCGACGGGCGTGCCGGCCGGGGGGGTCAAGCTCGCCCTGGCGGCCGCGGCGGTCGTGGTCGTGGCGGCGGGCGTGGCCGCGCGGATGCGCGACGGGGAAAACGCGCCGCCCGCCCGCGCGGTCGGCCGGGCCCCCGCGAGCGTCGAGCCGGCTCCCGACCGCGCGGAGGCCGCTTCCCGCCCGAGTCCATCGGTCGGCCCCGAGGCTCCGCCGTCTCCCGCCGGGGCCGCCGCGCGGCCGCCCTATCCCTACCGCTTCCCCCCGCCGCGCTGGGGTCCCGGCCTTGCCGCCTCCTGGCAGGCGCTCCGCGGGAGGCGGGTCGTCCTCGACGTGAAGGACGAGCCGCTCGAGGCCGTCCTCGCGGAGCTGACGCGCCAGACGGGGGTCCGGTTCACGCCGGCTCCCGACGTCCCCGCCCAGATGATCTCGATGAAAGTGAAGGACGTGATCCTCGAGGGGACCCTCCGGCTCATCCTCGGGCCCCGGGAGCTCGGGTTCGAGCTCCTGGAGGACGGGTCGATCCGGGTGGACCGGGAGGACCGCTCCGGCGGCCGGCTGGCCGGGGAGGCCCGGGGGATCGAGGACGCCCTCCGCGCGCTCGAGGAGGTGCGGGCGCGCCTGGAGGCAGGCTGGAACGGCATCGACTTCGCGGATCCCGTGGAGACGCTCGAGGCGGGGCTCCGGACCCGGCCCATCGTCTCGCGCCAGCAGGACGCCACGTTCATGGACCGGATCTCCTTCCTCCGGGAGTCGACCGGCGCGAACATCTACGTCGATCCGTCGATCGGCGAGGAGCTGCTGGCCCGGCTGCGCGCCCGGAGGCCGCTCCCGGTCGAGGAGGCGACGCCGGAGGAGCACCTGGCCCGTTCCTGCGCCGACGCGGGGCTGGGATTCGCCGTCACGTCCGCGGGCGTGGTCCTGGTCACCTCGCGCGAGCTCGCGGAGGAGAGCCGGACGCGGCTGGCCGAGGACCGGGCCGACCGCGCGGAGCGGCTCGCACGGCTCGACCGCCGGCTGGAGGCGGCGCTCCCGGGTTCCATGCCCGATCTGGCGGCGAGCCTGGAGCGGGCGCTCGGCCTCACGGTAATCGTCTCGGAGCGGGTCTGGGAGAGCGGGAGGGAGTTCGCGATCCCCGCCGGGCTCACGGCCCGGGAGGCGCTCTCGCTCGTGGCCTCGCAGGGCGGCTTCCGCTGGGGCCTGGACCGGCGGCTCTACATCGTCGACTGACTAGAGCGTCGGCAGCGCGTAGCCCTCGCGGCGGTCGCGGTCGAGCCACTTCGGGTCGCCCGTCCCTTCGGTGAACGTCCAGGCCTTGGGGTCCCACTTCAGCTTCTGGCCGTTCCAGTAGGCGAGGTTGCCCAGGTGGCAGACGGTGACGCTGCGGGCCCCGACCTCGACGTCGCAGATCGGCTTCCCGCGGGACTTCATGCAGTCCAGGAAGTTCCGAAAGTGGCTGACGGGCTTGGCGGGGAGGAACTCGTCGGGCACGGCGGGCATCCTGAGCTTGCCCTTGTCGTCCAGGTACTTCGCGACGGGCTTCCCTTCGAGCTTGCCCCGGTTGACCAGGAACTCGCCGTCCTCGCCGATGGCGCGGACGCCGCCGCTGGACCCGTGGACGACCTCGACGCCGTTGGCGTAGACGTACTTTACCCCCCGGCCCTTCTTCGGGTCCTCGGGCGGAATGATCTCGACGGGGCCCGACTCGTCCATCCCGAGCATCCCCTGGGCGATGTCGAAGTGGTGCGCGCCCCAGTCGGTCATCATGCCGCCCGAATATTCCTTGTAGTTCCTCCAGGCGGGGAAGTGGGTGTGCATGCCGCGGGGGCTGAGCACCGCGTTGTAGGGGCGCATCGGGGCGGGCCCCAGCCAGCGGTCCCAGTCGAGGCCGGGCTGCATCTCCTCCTCCGGGAGGTCGCAGGGCTTGCTCGGGCCGCCCACGTCGACGACGATCTGTTTCAGCCTCCCGATCGCGCCCTTCCGGACCAGGTTGATCGCGACCTGGAACTCCCAGTCGGAGCGCTGCTGGCTCCCCGTCTGGAGGACGCGCCCGAGCTTACGGGCGGCGTCGATCATCGATTTCGCCTCGTGGATCGTGAGGGTGAGGGGCTTCTCGCAGTAGACGTCCTTCCCGGCCTTCATGGCGGCGATCGCGATGATCGCGTGCCAGTGGTCGGGCGTGGCGACCACGACGGCGTCGATGTCCTTCCGGTCCAGGATCTCCCGGTAGTCGTTGACCGCATCGCAGCCCTTGGTGGTCGTGCCCGCCTGCTTCGAGTAGTGCATGTCGGCCGCGCGCTTGTTGAACTCGCGGCGGTCCTTGTCCACGTCGCAGACGGCGAGTACCTGGGTGTCCGCCGTCCCGAGCGCGCGCTTCACGTGGCCGTAGTTCATGGTCCCCACGCCGATGAACCCGAGGCCGATCCGGTTCGACGGGGCGGCTTGGCCCTGCCTTCCGAACACGGAGGCCGGGACGACGATCGGGGCGGCCGCGGCGGCCGACTGCTGGAGGAAGCGGCGGCGGCTGATCCGGGAGCGGTTCATCGGCAGTCCCTCTTCAAAGGAGTTCACCCACTATAACGCCGGCCGGGCGGGGCGTTTCAGGATTCGGCCCCTAGTTCCGGGGCCGGTCCAGCTCCACGTCCTCGTCGTCGTCGTCCTCCTCGACCACCTTCAGCATCCGGTCCCGGTCCTCGAGGAAGGTCGAAGCGATCCGATTGTGGATCGCCACGTACTCGCCCTCGCGGGCCGACTCGAAGTCCGTGACCTGCGCGGTCAGGAGGACCCCGTCGCGCCCGAAGTCGAGGCGGGCCAGGCGGAGGTCCTCGGACCCCACCCCGAGGATGAACGCGTCCCAGGAGAACTGCCGGAGGGTAAAGGAGACGTCCAGCTTCAGGTTCGTCGAGTCCCACGCGACCCAGTAGGCGCGGTCGACATGCCCCACCCGGAGGAGGAGGTCCGGCGGCCCGAGCCGCTCGAGGGCCTCCTTGAGCGTGGTCTTCCCGGACTGGAGGAGGCGGGCGTCCACCACCGGCCGGGGGGTCCCCACCCGGGCGCGGTCGTAGCGGAGCGAGACGCAGCCGGAGGCCGGGAGGAGGAGCAGGGCGGAGGCGAGAACGCGCACTCAGTCCTGCCAGGGGAACCCGTAACCCGCCTTCTCCGCGTCGAAGCGGTGTCCGACGGCGGTCACGACGTCCTGGCGGTTGATGATGACCGTGATCGCGTCGTACTGCGTGTCCGTGCGGTGCATGTTGAAAACGATGAGATAGGTGCCCGTCTCCTTCTGGATCGAGTGGGAGTACATGTAGGCCTCGGACTCGAGGAGCCGGACGATCTGCTTGGGGGGGCCGAGGAGGCGGAGGACCTCGGCCTTGGTGGTCTTCCCCACCTGGATCCTCGCGACCTCCTCCTCGCCCCAGGGGCGCTGGTCCTTCGTCTTCCCGAAGAAGCAGCCCGCCAGGACGAGCGGCAGCAGGACCGGAAGCGCGGTTCTCATGGTTCCCTCCCCGCTGGGATTCTAGACGGTCGGACGACCGGAGGGACAGGGGTTTCGGGGGGGCTATTTCGCGCCGAAGACGTTGGCGTAGCGGTAGTAGACCTCGAGGGTCAGGGCGTTGATCGCGGTCGCGTAGACGCGGCCGCCGCCCCATACCCACCGGTCGGCGGGCTCCCACGAGCCGTTCTTGCAGGCGCCCGCCTGGACGTTCTGGTGGGTGACGATCGTCTGCTTCATGTCGGAATTCCAGGCCTTCCACTTCGGGCCCGTGGGGCCGTCGAACTGGAAGAGCGCCAGGCTCGCGTAGTACCAGTAGTAGAAGTCCGTCTTCCGCGGCGCCCACTCGGGCTTGTGCCGGAGCAGGAAGTCCGCCCCCGTGGAGAGCCGGCGGTCCGAGCGGTTCCGGTCCATGAAGATGCGGCTCATGATCCCCACCGCCGTCATCGCCTTCCGGTTGTCGAAGTCGCCCTTCCGGTCGTAGCCGACATAGCCGTAGTCGTCGTCGGTCACCTCGTCCAGCCACGCCCGCGTGCCTTCGTAGCCCGACTTGGGGAAAGGAAGGCCCGAGATCTCGGCGCTCTTGAGCGCCATGACGGCCCAGCCGGTGACCGAGGTGTCGTTGTCGTTCGAGCGGTGCCGGTACCGCCAGGCCTTTCCGGGGTTTTGCGCGGCGATCGTGAAGTCGATCGCCCGCTGCGCCTGGTCCTTGAAGAGGTTCGAGCCCGTCAGGCCGTAGGCCTCGCTGAAGGCCAGGGCGCAGATCGTGTGGTTGTACATGTAGTGGCCCTGGCGCGGGCCCACGCAGCCTTCCGGGTCCTGGTTCCGCATCATCCACTGGATGCCGTTCCGGACCACGTCGCCGAAGCAGATCCCGTCGTGGGTGTCCCGCGAGAGGTGGGAGTAGCCGGCGCCGAGGAAGGCGAGGAGGGCGAGGCCCGTGACCCCCGCGTCGTAGTCGTCCTGCCCCGGCGAGGGCGAGCAGCGGCCCTTGTGCTTCGGGTGCGCCCCGCAGCGCTGGGCGTAGCCCTTCACGCTCCAGCGGCCGTCGCTCGACTGGTGCCGCGCGAGCCACTTGAGGGCGGCGAGGACCGCGTCCTCGGTGTCCGAGCCCCCGCCTCCGCGGGCCACCAGGTTCTGCTTCCCGCCCAGGCGGGTGCCGTAGCGTCCGCCGCCTCCCGCCCCGCCGCCGATCACGTCGTAGGTCCCCTTGCCCGTGAACGGCTTGTCGCTCACGTAGTCGAGGGAGTCGCCCTTGGCCTTCTGGAACTCCTCCTCATCGGCGGTCTCGTTCCGGTCCGACTCCTCGGCGTCCTTCCGGTAGACGGGGTCCTCGACGGACTTCTCCACGTCCAGGACCTTGCGGTTCGGGTCCAGGTCCCTCGGCTTGTCCATCTCGGGGAGCTCGCGGGGCTTCCGGGGCGGGCCCACGACCACCGCCTCGTCCTCCTCCCGGGCCTGGACGGCCCAGAAGAAGCCGATCAGGAGCGCGAGGACGACGTGGATGCCCGTCGAGAGCGCCCACCAGGGCGTGCGGCGGATGAGGGCGTCCGCGAGCGAGGCCTCCTCGAGGGGGGGAGGGGACGGCGCCCGGGCGGCCCCCGGCTCTTCGACGATGCTCCGCCAGCGCTCCGAGACGTCCGATCCCATGGGCCTGCCCGCTCCTTCGATTATTTGAACGGCGGCTTTCCCGGAATGTTTTGCCAATCGGGAGCCCCGGGTTAGGATGTCGGGATGCCGGGCGCGATCGCGCTTTTCCTCCTCCTGGCGCAGGCGCCCGTCGAGCCGGTCGTCCCGAAGGAGTCGCCGATCCGGCTCTGGAACGGGAAGGACCTCACCGGGCTCTACACCTGGCTCGTCGACACGAAGCGCGAGGATCCCCGGAAGGTCTACTCCGTCCAGGACGGCCTCCTCCGCATCTCGGGCGACGGCTTCGGCTACCTCGCGACCGAAAGGTCCTACCGCGACTACCGCCTCGTCGTGGAATTCAAGTGGGGGAAGACGAACTGGCGCGGGCGCGAGAAGAACGCCCGCGACTCCGGCATCTTCCTCCACGGGACGGGCCCCGACGGGAACAGCCACGACGGGAAGGGCGCCTTCATGGCCGCGGTCGAGTGCCAGGTGATGCAGGGGCGGGTGGGCGACCTCATGCTGATCCGCGGGGACGCCGCCGACGGCTCGCTCCTCCCGCTCCGGATGACCGCCGAGGCCGCCGACGCGCGCGACCGCGACGGCCAGCCCACCTGGAAGCGGGGCGGAGCCCCCGTCACGCTCCGGCGGATGGGGAGGCTCAACTGGTTCGGCGTCGACCCCGACTGGAAGGACGTCCTGGACTTCCGCGGCCGGAACGACGTGGAGAGCCCGCGGGAGGAGTGGACGCGGGTCGAGTGCGTCTGCGAGGGGAGCCGGATCTCCGTCCGCGTGAACGGCGCGACCGTCTGCGAGGCGTATGATATCTATCCGGAATCCGGGAAGGTCCTCCTCCAGTGCGAGGGCTCGGAGATCTTCTTCCGGACGTTCGAGATCCACCCGCTGGGGAAATAAGGGGAGGCGACCATGGACCGTCGCGATTTCCTGAAGGCCGGAACGGTCGGAGCCGCGGCCTTGGGCCTTCCCGAGCCGGCCGCCGCGGGGGCGAGGGCCCCGGGGAACTATCGTTACCGGCTCAGCCTCGCGGCCTACTCGATGCGGAAGTACCTGGACCTCAAGAATCCGACGCTCACCCTCGAGCAGTTCGTGGACAAGTGCGGCGACTGGGGCTTCGACGGCGCGGAACTCACCGAGTACTACTTCCCGAAGCCGATCTCCGCGGAGTACGTCTCGAAACTCAAGCGCGCCGCCCTCCGGAACGGGCTGGCCGTCACGGGAACGCCGATCGGGAACAGCTTCACCCACCCGGCGGGGGAGGCGCGCGACCGGGAGATCACGAAGGTCAAGCAGTGGATCGACGTCTCCGGCGACCTGGGCTCGCCCGTGATCCGGATCTTCGCCGGGAGCGCCCCGAAGGGGACCGAGGAGGGCGTGGCCCGGAAGTACGTGGTCGAGTGCATCGAGGCCTGCCTCCCCCACGCGGCCAAGCGGGGCGTGGTGCTGGCGCTCGAGAACCACGGCGGGGTCGTGGCGACCGCGGAGGGCATGCTCGAGATCCTGAAGGCCCTGCGGAGCGAGTGGGTGGGAGCGAACGTCGACACCGGGAACTTCCATACCGAGGACCCCTACGCCGAGATCGAGAAGATCGTCCCCTACGCCGCCACCGTCCAGGTGAAGACCGAGATGAGCGCGCAGGGGAAGCGCTTCGAGGCCGACCTCCCGCGCCTGGTCGAGATGTTCCGGAAGGCCGGGTACAAGGGTTTCATCACCCTCGAGTACGAGGCCGCCGAGGAGCCGCTCCAGGCGATCCCGCGGCACCTCGAGGCGCTCCGGAAGCTGACCTCCTAGGAGACGCCCATGAGACGCGCGATCCTTGGGATGGTGTCGCTGGTCCTCGCGGCTGGGGCGGCGGCGCAGGATCGGGGTACCCTGCTGGGCGGAGCGAAGAAGAGAATACTCTTCTTCACCAAGTCTTCGGGCTTCGAGCACAGCGTGATCAAGAAGCCCGACGACAAGCCGAGCCATGCGGAGAAGGTCCTCCTGGATCTGGCCGCCCAGAACGGCTGGGAGGTCGTGCACACGAAGGACGGGGGCGTCTTCACCGCGGAGAACCTCGCGAAGTTCGACGCGTTCTTCTTCTACACCACGGGCGACCTGACCACCCAAGGCAGGGACAACGGGAAGCCCATGACGGCCGAGGGCAAGTCGGCGTTCCTGGAGGCGATCAAGAACGGAAAGGGCTTCATCGGCTCGCACAGCGCGTCGGACACCTTCCACTCCCCCGGCAGCCGCTTCGCGGAGGCGGGCGAGAAGATGGACCCCTACCTCCGGATGCTCGGCGGCGAGTTCATCCGCCACGGGAAGCAGCAGACGACCCGGATGACGCTGGCCTCCCCGAAGTTCCCGGGCGCCGAGGGGATCCAGGGGGGCGGCTTCGACCTGCACGAGGAGTGGTACTCGTTCAAGGACTACGCGGACGACCTCCACGTGATCCTGGTGAGCGAGACCGAGAAGATGGCCAAGACCGGCGGCGACAGCGTCTACAACCGGCCGCCCTACCCGGCGACCTGGGCCCGGATGCACGGGAAGGGCCGCGTCTTCTACACCTCGATGGGGCACCGCGAGGACGTGTGGACCAATCCCGTGTTCCAGAACCTCCTGGTCGGCGGCATCAAGTGGGCGCTCAAGGAGGCCGAGGCCGACGTGACGCCGAACGTGGAGAAGGTCTCCCCCGGCTACCGCGTCATTCCCCCGGAGAAATGACCATGATGCACGTCGCCGTCCTGGTCGCGCTTTCCCTCCAGGAAGGCGCCAAGCCCCCCGAGGGGGCCACCGCGATCGACCTTTCCCAGCTCGTCACCGAGAACGGGTCGGCCGCTGCCTGGACCTCCGCCGACGGCGTCCTCACCGCCGGGAAGGGGAGCGTCATGACCCGGGAGAAGTACCGGGACTTCAAGCTCCACGTCGAGTTCAGCGTCCCCCAGCCGCCCGAGGGCGCCAAGGACCAGGCCCGCGGGAACAGCGGCGTCTACATCCAGCGCCGCTACGAGGTCCAGATCCTGGACTCGATGGGCGACGACCCGCCCAAGTTCAACGGCTGCGGCTCGCTCTACCGCCAGCGCGCGCCCGACAAGAACATGTGCCGGAAGCCCGGCGAGTGGCAGGTTTACGACATCGCGTTCCGCGCCGCCCGCTTCGACGAGTCCGGCAAGAAGACCGAGAACGCGCGCATCACCGTGGTGTGGAACGGCGAGACCGTGCACAAGGACGTGGAGATCAAGGACAAGACCGGGGCCGGGAAGCCCGAGGGCCCCGAGCCCGGGCCCATCCTCCTCCAGGACCACGGCGCCCCGGTCCGGTTCCGGAACCTCTGGATCCTGCCCCTGCCCTAGCCCGCCGCGCGCAGCGGGCGGGCTAGACCCTCATGAGGTGGCGGGCCCCGAACCAGATCCAGGTCGCGGCCAGGAGCGCCGCGGCGAGGTCCAGGACCGCCCCCGTCCCCGCCATCGTCCGCATCCGGACGTAGCGGGTGCCGAACACGATCGCGTTCGGCGGCGTCCCGCAGGGCAGCATGAAGTCGCAGCTCGAGGCCGTCGAGACGCCGTAGAGGAAGGGGAGCGTCCGGCCCGGGTTCGCGCTCCGGGGGTCCACCATGCCGGTCACCATCGTCATCATGAGCTGCGACGCCGCCGCGTTCGCGGTGAAGGCCGAGAGGAAGACGGTCACGACCGCCAGGACGGCCATGAGGAGGAAGGGGTGGAGGCCGGCGGCGGGCTCGACGAGCGTCCCCAGCCAGACCGACAGGCCGCTCTCGCGCACCACGTGGGCGAGGGCGTAGCTTCCCCCGAGTAGGATGAGGACGTCCCAGGGCATCCGGCCGAGATTCCTCCAGCGGAGCGTCCCGGAGAGGAAGAGGAGGAGCGGAGCCAGGAGCGCCGCCGATGCGTCGAACTCGTCGCCCCTCACGAAACTCGCGACCTTCCCCGTGGACGGATCGAAGCCTTTGAGCCCCATCAGCGAGCGGAGGGGGTCGTTCAGCATCCAGAGGGAGCTGGTCAGGAGGAAGACTCCGAGCACGACCTTCTCCGAGCCCGACATCCGGCCGAGCTTGGCCAGTTCCTGGTCGAGCACGTCGCTCTCGACGAGCCGGCACCGCTCCCTCCGGCAGAGCCAGGCGAGCGTCGCGAAGACGACGGGGAGGAAGAGGACCACGAAGGGAAGGCCCACCAGGAGGTAGTCGAGGAAGCTGAGCCGGATCTGGTACTGCGCCGCCACGTATCCCGCGAGCTGCATGTTGGGGGCGGTTCCGATCACGGTCCCGATCCCGCCCACGTTGGCGCCGTAGGCGATCCCGAGCATGATGGACTGGCCCAGCAGCGGGAGCCGGCCGCCCTCCCGGGCCTCGAGCTGGGAGACGACCGCCAGCGCGATCGGGACCATCATGACCGCGGTCGCCGTGTTCGAGATCCACATCGAGATGAACGCCGTCGCGACCACGAAGCCCAGGAGGATCCGGCGCGGGCTCGACCCGATGGCCTTCATGATGTTGAGCGCGATCCGGCGATGGAGGTTGTGCTTCTCCATGGCCACGCCGATCAGCATGCCGCCCATGAAGATCATGATGAAGGGGTTGACGTAGGTCGGCCCCACCGACCGCGCGTTGGCCGCGAGGCGCGCCAGGAAGCCCGGGTCCGACCGCTCCACGGCGGGGAAGAGGGGAACGAGGGGGGCCAGGACGAGCGGGACGAGCGCCACCCAGTGGATCGGCAGCGTCTCGCTCATCCACCAGAACGCCATCATGAAGAGGATCGCCAGGGCCCGGTGCGCGGGCGGGGCGGGCCCGAACGGGTGGATCTCCTGGGCGATCCAGAAGAGGAGCGGGACGGCGATCAGGACGGCGCGGACGAGCGGCGAACGGCCGGGAGGGACGGGCTCGGTCATGAAGCGACCCCACTATACCCCCCTGCCCCCGGCCGTAGAATAACCGGATGGGCGACTGGACCCGGCGGCGCTGGATCGCCGCGGCGGCGGGGATCTCGGGCCTGGGCGGCGTCGAGGACATGGCGCTCGCCTTCGACCCGGCGGTCCCGGAATCGCGCCGCCCCCGGAGCCGGATGAAGATCTCCGCCCTCCGGTGGACGATCGTGGCGTCGCCGGACGAGGCCCTTCTCGCCTCCTGGCGCGTCCACGCGACGCACTTCAAGCGGACCATCGTCGAGGTCGAGACCGCCGACGGGGCCCGCGGCGTCGGCGAGATCGGCGACCGGGACGAGGACGAACTCCGGCAGGCCCGGGAGGCCGTGCTCGGCCGCGACCCCTTCGAGCTCGAGCGCTTCCGGCGGACGATCCGGTCCCTCCACGTGTTCGGCGCGGTGGAGACCGCCTGCCTCGACCTGATCGGGAAGGTCGTGAACCGCCGGGTCGTCGACCTCCTGGGCGGCCCCTTCCGCGAGGCGGCCCGCTACTCGGCCTACATCTTCTTCGTCATGCCCACGCCCGAGGGGCGGGACATCACGACCCCCGAGGCCGCCGCGAGGCTCTACGCGGAGTTCCGGAAGAAGTACGGGTTCAGCTCGGTGAAGTTCAAGGGCGGCGTCCTCCACCCCGACAAGGAGATCGAGACGCTCCGCCTCATGCGCGCCCAGCACCCGGACGCGAAGCTCCGGATCGACCCGAACGCCGGGTGGAGCGTGGAGACGGCGCTTCGCGTGGCGAAGGCCGTCGAGCCGCTCGGCCTCGAATACCTCGAGGATCCCACGCCCGGACTGGACGGCATGGCCGAGGTGCGCCGGGGGACGAAGATCCCGCTCGCGACGAACATGGTCGTCACCCGGATGGAGCACGTGGCCCCGGCCTTCCAGAAGGGCTCGGTCGACGTGGTCCTCCTCGACAACCACTACATGGGCGGCCTCACGAGCTGCCGCCACTGGGCGGCGATCTGCGAGGCCCTGGGCTGGGGCTGCTCGGGCCACAGCAACAACCACCTCGGGGTCTCCATGGCCGCGATGACCCACATGAACTGCGCGATCTCGCGGGTCGCCTACGACGCCGACAGCCACTACCCCTGGACCTCGGAGGACGTGATCAAGGAGCCGCTCCGCTTCAAGGACGGCATGATCGCCCTCCCGGACGCCCCGGGCCTGGGCGTCGAGATCGACCGCGACCGGCTCGCGCGGCTGGCCGAGAACGTGGCCCGGGCTCGGAGCCGGAACGACCTCCTCGAGAAATGGAGCCCGGGATACCCGAACGCGAAGCCCGGCAGCCGCGTCCGCTGGTAGGGCCTACTTGTAGCCCAGCGCCGCCGGCTTCTTCTTGAGGAGCGCGAAGAGGCGCGCCCGCTTCTGAGGCCACCGGGGGTCGGGCTCGGCCTTCCAGGCCTTCACGTCCTTGAAAAAGGCGCTCTTCCGTGGGGTATGCTGGGATGGAAGCCGCGCCGGGCCGCGGAAGGGCGTAAAGGAAGTCGAGGCCTTCCGGGCGATCCGGGAGGACTCCTTCGGGAGACGACCCATGAGGACGATCGCGCTCGCGCTCCTGCTCGCCCTTCCGGGAAGGGACCTCAACGTCGCGGTCCCCCCGGGCGCTCCCCTCGAGTGGCATCCGGAGCTCTCGCGGCCCGTCCCGACCGGGCACCGCGGGCGGACGCCCGTCGCGACGACCTACGGCGCCCCGGCCGACCCCTCGAAGCCCGGCTCCACCGTCGCGGCCGAACGCTACCCGAAGGGGCCCGTCCAGGCGCCCTGGCGCACGGTCCTCGACTACACCGTGGTCAACGCCTCGGACTTCTTCGAGGGGACTTCCCACGACTGTCCGTCGCACCTCCGCTGGGGCACGCCGCCCAAGAGCCCGCCCGCCGTCACCCAGGACGACGTCGCGAGCGAGGGCGGCTTCGTCATCCGCCACAACTATCCGCCCGCCTATCCCGCGGAGCTGATCTGGGTGGGCATCCTGGCCGCCCTCCGCGAGCACATCCACCCGCGGGCGATCTCGTGGGCCGAGGCCGCCGCCTACTGCCTCGAGGTCGGCGAGCCCGCCTTCCTGGGCGCCTCCATGGGCGAGGGGAAGATCACGAGATACCTGTCGGACCAGGCCTCCAAGCTTCCTCCCAAGCCCCCCGAGCTCCCCCAGGCCCCCGACCCGAAGCTGGCCGGCCTCTACCAGCTCGCGGCCGTCGAGCTCTCGGGCGGCTTCCCGCACGGGCTCGACCCGGCCTTCGCGCGCCGGACGCTCGCTCTGGGCGACGAGATGTACGCGGCCGTGCTGGAATGCAGCCGCAGCCCCCACCCCTTCCTCGCGCGGAACGCCGTGGTCGTCCTGGGGGGCTACCCGCAGGCGACCGCCGACCTCGCCAAGCTCTGGAAGGAGAGCCGGGATCGCACGTTCCGCCTCCGGGCCCTCCGGGCGCTCGCGGAGCGGCGGGAGGCCTCGATCGTGAAGGACCTGGCGGCCGAGCTCACCCTCTCCGACCTCCCCATGACGGCGGCCGGGATCCACGCTCTCGGGCACATCGGCGACGCCTCGGCCGGTGACGCGGTCCTCGCCCTGATGCGGAAGAGCACCCGCAAGCCGATCGCCCTCGACAACGTGGACTGGTCGGCGACCGAGATCCTCTGGAGCGCGATCCCCGCGCTCGGCCGGATGAAGGCCGGGAAGGATCTGCTCGTCGGCATGGAGGCGGCTCTCCGGAAGAAGACCGGCGGCCGCGACGACGCGAAGCTCGAGGACCCCGACACGGAGAAGCTGCTCCGGCAGATGTGCCTGGTCGCCCTCGCGCACCACGGCGAGAAGGCCTTCCACGACGAGGTCGTGGCGCGCCTCAAGGAGAAGGGCTTCGAGTCCTTCCACCCGGTCACGCACTACGCGCTCATCGACGCGATGGCCCCGTCCCCCGAAGGCGCGGAGGCGATGAAGCTGAAAGGCCCCAAGCACCGTCACGTCCGGATGGCCCTCCTCGAGGCGCTCTCGAGGAGCGGCCGGATCACGCCCGCCGAGCTGGAGCAGACCGCCCTCCGAGACACCGAGGCTGCGGTCGTCCGCTCGCGGGCCTTGCAGCTCCTCCTCGACCACGACGGGCCGACGGCCCGGTCGGCGGTCGAGAAGGTCCTGACCGCCTTCGCGAAGGCCAAGGGGCCCATCGAAGCCGGCGCGGGGCTCGTCGCGGGCATCGCCGCGCAGGTGGGGGGGATCGTCGACTCGCCGGGCGAGCCGGTGCTTCACGATGCGACGAAGCGCGCGTTCGAGATGAGCTGCTTTGCGCGGCGGGAGGGGAACAACGACACGAACCTGGCGCAGTCGAAGATCGTCATGTTCCCCGCCCTCCTCGAGACCCTCCTCATCGAACTCGGCCGCACCCGCTCGACGGGCGCGATTCCGCTCCTCAAGCGGGTGATCGCCCGGAAGCAGTTCCCCCAGGGCCGCGCCGAGGCGGTCGTCGCCGCCGGCGCCATCCCGGGCAAGGAGGCGGACGAGATCCTGATCGAGGCCCTCTCGGACAAGGACGGCTGGGTGCGCTTCGTGGCCTACCGGGCCCTGGCCGAGCGCTCGGGGCAGGACCACGCCGCGTCCTGGATCTGGCTGGACAACCCGGGCCCCGTCCGCAAGGCCATCGCGGCCTACAAGGACTGGTTCAAGAAGAAGTATTCTTAGTGCTCGCGGTCTCAAGTGCGTATCGGAATTGCTCGCACAGTTTCCAGTTACCAGTTCCCAGAAGTCGAACGCGCGCGCTCTGCTGGAAACTGGAAACTGGTAACTGGGAACCGGGAACTGTGCCGCAATGCAGAAAAGCTATACGAACTTCTGACGGCAGGCATTCAGCGGGGCGGTCTCCAGGCGCCGATCTCGATCCAGTCCTTGGGCTGCGTGAACGGCGACTGCTGGTAGAGGATCCGGACTTCGAGGGTGGCCGGGTCCGCCACCGGACGGGTGAGGACCCGGGTCTCGTCGGGCCAGAGGCGGTTGTCCTTCGACCCGACGATCCCCTTGTTCGGGCGCCGGAAGAGGACCTGTTCCTCGCGGCCGTCGGCCGTGATGACCACGCGCAGCATGCGGCTCGGGACCTCGGCGGGGAGGCGATGGCCGCTCCGGTTCGTGAGGGAGATCCGGACGACGCCGTCCTTCGCCTCGCACGCCCATTCGAGGGCCTTCCTCACGAAGTCGGCGTCGCGAACACCCAGCATGCGATGCGTGAACGCCCCGTCCCGGAGGGCGTGGCAGTCGGAGCAGGTCTTCCCCGACTTCGACCGCTTCCATTCGTCCATCGCGAGATGGGAGGGGTTGTGGCAGGCGCCGCAGAAGGTGGGCGAGCGGAGGCGGTCGTCGCGCCTCGGGCGGCAGGGCGCCCCGGGCAGGTCCCGCGCGGCCGCGACGGAGCCGTCGGCCAGGCCGTGGCAGGAGAGGCAGTTGACGCCCTCCTCCTTCAGGTAGGGGCGGTAAACCGGGCGGTAGGAGACGTCCGCGCTGATCTCGCGGGCGAGGATGGGCTCCATCGAGTGGCAGCCGCGGCATTCGAGCTTCGGCGGGTCGCCGGCGCTCATGCGGTAGACGGGGTCGAGCCAGGCCTGCTCGTGGAGCGTCCCCTTCCACTCGCGGTAGGCCTTCTCGTGGCAGCGGCCGCAGGCCTGCCACGAGTCGGGCTTGCCCGCGGGGACGGGGGGCACGGGGGTGTACTCGAGGTGGCAGCCGGAGCAGAGCCCGCGCAGGGTCGCGTAGCGCCCGTCCCGGTTCTCCGGCGTCCAGGGCTCGGCCTCCATCCCGCGCACGATCCCGGCGGCGCGGCGGGCGCGCGCGCCGAAGTCCTCGTGCGGGACCGAAAGCGCGGCGGCCCGCGCGAACTTCTCGCGCATCCCGGCCACGTGCAGCCGGAGGGGGTCCGGCTCGATCGGGTCGGCGGCCCCGCGCTGGATCTCGAGCAGGTGGTGGTCGATTCCGGCCATGAGGGCGATCAGGCGGTCGTGGTCGTCCACGATGAGGGGCCGGACCTCGGGGGCGCGGGGCCCCAGGCAGGAGGCCGCGGCGAGACAGAGGACGGCGGCGCAGCGGTGCATTCCCTCCATCCTACCTGTCTTAGACCGCTCGTTGGCCGTTTCGCGCACCTGAAGGGACGTTGGAAGTCGGGTCGGCCGCTCAGCGCTTCTCGGAAATGCCCCCCAGGCCCGCCACGAGCGGGTAGACGAGGATCTGGAGGGCACCGACCAGGAAGAAGAAGAGCAGGGGCAGGACCACCGAGTTCACCGCGAACGCCCGGTCCGCCCTCAGGCGGAGATCCTTGAGGACCAGGAACCCCGCGAGGAGGAGCCCTCCGGCCCACCAGGCGGGAAGGGGGATGGAGACGAGGAGCAAGAGGAGCGCCGGCATCGGCACCTTGAACTGCTCGAAGACCGCGATGAAGGGTCGAGACGAGTGTCCGATCCACGCCATCGACCACAGGGCCACGACCGCGGACAGGATGGATCCGACCAGGATCCTCGGTTTCGGGGGAGGAGGGCCGTCCATCACTTCCTCCGGTGCTTCTCGAACCACGAGAGGAGATAGAGCTGCTGGAGGAGCGAGTGGGAGGGGCGGCGGAAGCCGTGGAACTCCTCGGGCACGCGGATGAGGAGGGTCTCCTTCTTCAGGATCTTGAGCGCCCGGTAGAACTCCTCGCTCTGGCTGATCGGCGTCCGGAGGTCCGCCTCGCCCGTCATCACGAGCGTCGGGGTCTTCACGTTCGCCACGTAGTGCAGCGGGGAGCGGACCGCGTATTCCATCGGGTCCTCCCAGGGGTACTTTCGGAACTGGTCGTACCAGGAGGCGCCGTTCGTCGTCCCCACGAACGAGTGCCAGTTGATCACCGGCCGGAGCGAGGCGGCGGAGGCGAAGCGATCGGTGTGGCCCACCGTCCAGGCGGTCAGGACGCCGCCGCCGCTGATCCCGCACACGGAGAGGTTCTTCTCGTCGATCCATCCCTTGGCCAGCGCGGCGTCCACCCCGGCCATCAGGTCGTCGAAGTCCTTCCCGGGATAGGCGTACTGGATTCCGTTCACGAAGTCCTGGCCGTAGCCGGTGCTCCCCCGCGGGTTCGTGTACAGCACCGCGTAGCCGTTCGCCGCGAAGTTCTGCCACTCCCAGTTGAAGGCGACCGTGTAGATCGACCAGGGCCCCCCGTGGATCCAGAGCACCATCGGGTACTTCTTCGCGGGGTCGAACTCGGCGGGCTTGATCAGCCAGCCCTGGACCTCGAGGCCGTCCTTCGACTTGAAGAGAAGCTCTTCCGCCTCCCCGAGCGCGCGGCCGGAAAGCACGTCTTCGTTCACGTCGACCAGCTTCCGGGGCGGGGCGGACTCCCGGACGTCGAACGCGACCAGGTGGGCCGGCTCGTGAAACGTCGAGCGGACCGCGGCCGCCGTCCCGTTCCGGGAGAGCGAGAGTCCCGAGAGCACCTGGACCCCGCTCGTCACGCGGCGCACGGGGCCGTCGATCGGGGCGAAGTGGACGTTCCCGTGCCCCCGCTCGAGGACCGTGAAGTAGACCCCCGACCCGTCCGGAGCCCAGGCGAGGGCCGCGGGGGAATTCGGGAGATTCTCCGCCCAGGCGCGCTTCGAGCCGCCTTCGCGATCCATGAGGTAGACGCTCGAGACGTGATGGGTGTAGCGGCGGTCGTCGTAGCCGGTGTAGGCGATCCAGCGGCCGTCGGGGGAGATCACCGGGTCGCGGTCGGGCCCCTTCCGGTCGGTGAGCGCCTTGACCGCGAGCGTCTCGAGGTCCACCGCGTAGACCTCGCTGTCGCCGCGCAGGTACTCGGCCTCGGGCTTGCGGATCCCGGAGACGTAGATCGTCCGGCCGTCCGACGACCAGGCCGGCGCCCCGTGGTTGAACATCCCCGAGGTCACCTGCCGCGGCGTCCCGCCGAGAGTCGAATCGATCACGAAGACGTGGGTGAACCCGACGGGGAGCGGCCCGCGGCCGTCGGCGGCCCAGGAGAGGCGGTTGATGATCACGGGAGGCTTCGCCCGCTCGGCGCCCTTGGGCGCGTCGGGAAGCTTCGCCTCGAGGGGCGGGTCCTTGTCCGGGACGAAGAGGGTGAAGGCGATGCGACGTCCGTCGGGCGACCAGGCGAGGTCGGCCGGCGCCCGCTCGAGGCGCGTGAGGGCCGTGACCTCGCGGGTGTCCGCCCACATGACGTGGAGCTGCTCGCCGCCGTCCCGGTCGGAGAGGAAGGCGATCCTCTTCCCGTCCGGGGACCAGGCGGGGGAGCCGTCCCTCCACGTCCCCTGCGTGAGGGCCCGGACCCGGCCGCCGTCGGCGTCGGCGATCCAGAGGTTGCTCCGGAGCCGGTCCTTCATGGCGTCGACGGAGGTCCTCGTGAAGACGATCGAGCGCCCGTCCGGCGAGATCGCCGGGGCGGAGACGGACTCCATCTCGAAGTACGTGTCCCGCTCCAGGAGCTTCTTCCGGGGAGGGTCCTGGGCCGGGGGGCCCCCCAGGGCCAGGGCGAGCAGGGCGAGGATCACGCTTTCCTCCTTCCGGACGAACCGGAGAATATAGAATGGTCCCTCGGGCGTTCTATTACCGAGTCATTTTAGCGTTCTTGAGGAGGGCATTCGATGATGCGTGCAGCCTGGACGGTGGGACTCGCGGCGCTGATCGCCGCCGGCGCCTCTGCTCGGGAGGACGAGCGGGGCTCGATCGGGAAGGCCGTCAAGGCCTTCAAGCTGAAGGACGTCATGAAGGACGAGGAGGCCTGGGTCGACCTCTCCGAGTGCAAGGGGAAGGCCGCGGTCGTCCTCGTCTGGATCAGCGAGAAGTGCGACATCACCTGGCGCTACGAGAAGCGCACCGGCCAGCTCCAGAAGGAGTTCGGCGAGAAGGGCGTCAAGTTCTTCGCCGTGTGGAGCAGCGCGGCGGACACGGCCCAGGGCATCCGGAAGTACGCGGAGTCGAAGAACTACGCGATGCCGGTCCTGGACGACGACAAGGGCCAGCTCGCCAAGTACTTCGGCGCGACGGTCACGCCCACGTACGCCGTGATCGACAAGGAGGGCGTGTTCCGGTACCGCGGGGCCTGCGACGACCTCCAGTGCGGCCCGAACTACCGCGGCGACGAGTCGACCGCGAAGGAGCGCTACGTCGCGTCCGCCCTGACCGCCGTGCTCGAGGGCAAGGAGCTTGCGGTCACGGAGAAGAAGGGCTTCGGGTGAGGGTTCGCCCTCCGCAAGTAAGGCTGGTCCAGCCTTAAGAATCACCGGCCGGGCCGGGCGGCGAGGGCCGTCCGGCCCGGCCTCTTCGACATGATCCCGCGACTCCTCCTCCTCGCCCTCCTCGCGACCGGCCAGGGCGCGCCGGAGCCCGACCGCTCGCCCTGGGACCTGGCGCTCAGCGACGATGGCGCCTGGGCCCTCACCGCCAACGCGGGCTCGGGTTCCGCTTCGCTCGTGGACCTCGCGGCCGGGAAGGTCGCCGCGGAGGTCCCGGCGGGGAAGCGCCCCTTCGCGGCGGCGCTCTCGGGGAAGCGGGCCGTGGTCACGAACCTCCGTTCCGGATCGATCACCCTTCTCGAGGTCGATCCGCCCCGCCTCTCGGTCGTGGCCGAGATTCCCGTCGGCAGCGAACCCCGCGGCGTCGCGCTCTCGAAGGACGGGAAGAAGGCCTACGTGGCCCTGGCGGGCGAGGATGCCGTGGTCGCGCTCGACCTCGCGTCCCGGAAGGAGTCCTCGCGCGCGCCCTCCGGCGACGAGCCCTGGGGCGTGGTTCTCTCTCCCGACGGCTCCCGCCTCGCCGTCTCGAACGCGCTCTCCCGGACCGTGAGCGTGCACGACGCGGCGACGCTGGAGCGCCTGTACACGGTGGCGATGCGCGGCCACAATCTCCGACGCCTGGCGGCGTCACCGGACGGCGAGTGGGCCTACGTGGCCAACATCGCCGAGCGGGGTTCGCCGACCACGAAGGACAACATCGACCGCGGCTGGATCGTGGGGAACCGCCTGAGCCGGATCCCGCTCCGCGCGGAGGGGCCCCGGGAGGCGATCACGCTCGATCCCCGGGGGAAGGCCGTGGGAGACCTGGACGGCGTGGCGGCGAGCTCCGACGGGAGCCTGCTCGCGGTCGCGGCGGGCGGTACGCACGAGCTCCTCCTCCTCGGCCTCCCGCTCCCCTTCCTTGCCTTCGGCGGGCCGGGCGACCACATCGAGCCCGCCCTCCTGCGCGACCGCGCGAAGTTCCGCCGTGTGCCGCTCGGCGGGCGCCCGCTCGGCCTCTCGTTCACGGCCGACGGCGCGCGCGTGATCGTGGCGAACCATCTCCTCAACGCGGTCCAGGTCGTCGACGTCGCTTCCGGGACTCTCGCGAAGTCGATCCCGATCGGCGGCCCGCTCGAGCCCTCGCTCGTCCGCCGCGGCGAGGCGGTCTTCTACGACGCGGGGCGCTCGTTCAACCAGTGGTACTCCTGCCACAGCTGCCACGTGGACGGGCACACGAACGGGGCCACGTTCGACACGCTGAACGACGGGCGCTACGGGAACCAGAAGAAGACGCTGAGCCTCCGGGGGGTCGCGCGCACGGGGCCCTGGACCTGGCACGGCTGGCAGTCGGAGCTCCGGACCTCGCTCGCCCACTCGATGAAGACCACGATGCAGGGCCCGGAGCCCTCCGCCGCCGACCTGGACGCCCTCGAGGCCTTCGTCCGCACGCTCGACTTCCCGCCGCCGCCCGCGCCCCCGGGCGAAGCCGCTCGGCGCGGCGAGGCGGTGTTCAAGGCGAAGGGCTGCGATACCTGCCACGCGGGGCCCGACTACACGAGCGACGAGGTCTACGTCGTCGGTCTCGAGTCCCCCCAGGACGCCCACAAGGGCTTCAACCCGCCCCCGCTCCGGGGCGTGGGGACGCGGAACCCCTACCTCCACGACGGGCGCGCCCGGACGCTCGAGGAGGTGCTCCTGAAGCACCACCGGTCCTCGAAGATGACCGGCCAGCCCGACCCGGGCGACGCGGAGCTCGCCGACCTCATCGCGTTCCTGAAGTCGCTCTGAGCTCCCCGGGCCTCCCGTAGAGCCGGTTCACGTGCGGGCACTCGACGAGCGCCCAGAAGGCGAGCATCGCCGCCTGGCAGAAGAGGGCCCCCAGGAGGCCCGGCCAGGAGAGCGTTAGGAGCGCGAACCCGTAGGCGTGCGCGTAGCCCACGGTGTACATCGGGTTCCGGAGGAACGCGTAGGGCCCGCGGCGGCAGGCCTCGCGGCGCTCGGGGGGCAGGAAGAAGTCGCGGCAGTAGTAGTTCCTGTAGCCGAGCGAGCGGGCGGCCCAGGCCTTCATCCCGAGGCCCAGTGCAATGAGCGCCCCTCCGACCGCCAGGGGGATCCACAGCGGCCCTTCCACGGGCAGCGTCCCGCGCGTGGCCAGGCAGAGGACGACGAGGGCGATCGCGTCGTTGTTGATGGTGAACGCGGCGTTCCGGCTGAAGCGGGCGAAGCGCGCCCCCGCGCCCGCCAGGTCCCGCCGTCTCTTTTCCCGGGTCAGCGCCACCGAAAGGTAGATCGTCGAGGCCAGCCGCCAGGCGATCTGGTAGGCGAAGGCGAGTTCGAGCGGCGCCCAGGCGACGATCGCGAGGCCCGCCAGGAGGCAGGCCCCGTACGAGGCGGCCGTGGGGAGGGAGGGAAGGAGCCCCGACGGGGCCGGCGCTTCCGCGGCCCTCCGGCGCCGGAGCCCCCGCGGGACCCGCCGGACCGCCTCCAGGAGTCTCCCCACGGCTTCTCACCCCCGCATTTCCCGTGCCGGGACCCGGTCGGGGACGGAAAGGGGCCGGGTGTGCAGCGGGTTTCACAGGCCGGGAACGCCCTGCGGTACGTGATGGGCGACGCGGGGGTGAGCCTGGGCCGCTTCGAGTTCGTGGAGCCCGACGTGCTCTTCCTTTCGGCCAGGCAGAAGAAGCTCCTCAAGAACGCCTACGTCGCGGGCGCTCCGGACCTGGTGGTCGAGGTCCTCTCGCCCGCCACGGCGTCCGTCGACCGGGGCCGAAAGTTCGCGCTCTACCGGGACCGCGGCGTCCGGAAGTACTGGATCGCGGATCCCGCGGAACCGACGGTCGAGGCGCACGACTTCGGCTCGCCGCGCCGGCACAGCGTCTTCTCCAGCCCGACTCCCTGTTCGATCATCTCTCCATCGAAGGAGGGAACAAGCCGAAAACCAAGGATCCAGGCCAGGGGCCACATGTTCTCGAGCCGCCAGCCAATGTCGCCTCCATGCTCCTCATGCGCGCGCGGGCGTGCGGTCTTCCAGATTTTCAGCTCCTCCGGCGTCATCCAGTTCGCCAGGTGGCTGCGCGCCGCGTAGGACCGGACCTTTTCGTTCTCCACCTTCGGCTGGCTGACCCACGTGAACACGGCGTCAAGCGCCATGAGCCGGGACGCGACTTCATGGAGCGGTCTTAGACCGATGCCGCCCAGCTCCCGAGCCACGGGCAGGTTGGAGGCGACGCGGAAACCGGCCTTATCAAGGCGGGCTAGCGAAGCCGCGCGTTAGGACCTTGGGTTACTCATCCAGGGTTTACCGGGAATACTTCGCGACCGAGTCCGGGTTGAGCTTCACGCCCAGGCCGGGCCCGGTCGGCACCGGGAGCATGCCGTCCTTGTCGAGCTTGAACGGCGGGTCGAGCAGCTCCTCGATGTAGGGCACCCCCGTCTGGTACTCCACCCAGCGGGCCACGGGCATCGCCGCCGTGAGGGCGAGATCGGCGGCCACGCCGATCCCCGTGTTCCAGCCGTGCGGGACCAGGAGGACGCCGTGGTCGTACGCCATCCAGCCCATGCGCCGGCCCTCGCTCAGGCCCCCGCACTTCGTGAGGTCGGGTTGGATGACGTCGAGCGCCCGCTGGGTGATGTAGGGCTGGAAGGTCTGCCGGCGCGTGAAGACCTCGCCCGTCGCGATCAGGACGGGCGAGTTCTGCCGGAGCTCCTTGAAGCCCTCGAGGTCGTCGGGTTTCAGCGCCTCCTCGAGCCAGACGACCCCGTATTCGCCCAGCATCTTCGCCGTCTCGCGCGCCCAGGTCACCCCGTGCGGCCAGTACTGCTCGCTCCCGCCCGCGTCCACCATGAGCTCCACGTCGTCGCCCACCGTCTCGCGGGCCGTCTTGATCAGGAGTTCGTCCAGCTTCCGGCTCACGCGGCCGAAGGGTCGCCAGCCCATCTTGATCGCGCGGAAGCCGTTCTTCTTCTGATTGAGCAGCTTCTCGGCCAGGACGGGAGGGTCGTCGAAGAGGATCGACGCGTAGGGCTTGATCCGGTCGCGGTAGCTCCCCCCGAGGAGCCGCGAGACGGGCTGGCCCAGGGCCTTCCCCATCAGGTCCCAGAGCGCGATGTCGATCCCGCTGATCGTGTGCTCGACCGCTCCGCCCCGGCCCTGCCAGAACGAGAGCTGCCGGAGCTTCTCGGAGACCCGCTCCGCCTCGACCCCCGTCTCCCCCACGAGCATGGGCTTGAGCAGCGTGAGCGAGGCCTCGACGAAGGGCTGGCTCGTGAAGCAGCTCCCGATCCCCGTCAGGCCCTCGTCGGTCCGGACCTCGACGAGCGTGTTCATCTGCTCGTCCGGGTCGGTCCCGCCGGGCCAACCCGTGTCGTGGGTCGCTCCGCGGAGGGGGATCGTCCGGACGTCCGTGATCTTCATCGCGTCCACTCCATCGGCTTTCCGATCTGCGTGATGACCTGGCCCTGGATGACGCGCGAGTTCCAGGCCTGGCAGATGACGTAGCCGTCGTGCGGGGCCGCGAGCTCGAGGGGCGCCTCGTCGATCCGGTCGTAGTCGTGGAGAAAGGCGACGCGCTCGCCCTTCTTCACCCTCTGGCCGAGCTCGACGGCGGGCTCGAAGACGGCGTCGTAGGGCGCGAGGAAGTTCGAGGCGGGGTCCGAGGTGTCCACCATGACCTGCTCGGCGGCGGGGCAGTTCCGGTCGACCGGCTCGCCCCTGAGGAGCCCCGCCCGGATCGCCGCGTTCAGGACGCCCTGGCGCGACATCGAGACCCCACGCGCCTGGACCGCCCGGCCCCAGCCCATCTCGGTCCCGACGGTGGTCTTCCCCAGGTCCTCGGCGAGCGCGGTGAGGAGCCCCGGCGTCAGGTTCTGGTAGACCATGACGAACCGGGTCCCGAAGCCCCGCGCGCAGTCCTCCATCGCCTTCCGCTGGACGGGGTCCTTCATCAGGTGGATGTTCGCGGTCTCGGGGAAGCGTGCCACCTCGCCGCCCGCGTGGATGTCGAGGCAGACGTGGACCTGGGGGAAGAGGAAGCGCGTCACGAAGTCGGCGAGCCGGTAGGTCACGCTCCCCTTCGCCTCGCCCGGGAAGGCGCGGTTCAGGTTGATTCCGTCGTCGGGCGACTCCCGGCGGTTGGCGCGGAAGGCCATGACGTTCAGGACCGGGACCAGGATGATCCGCCCGAGGACGTCCTCCGTCCGGATCTCGCGGAGGAGGTGCTTGATCGCGACGGGCCCCTCCATTTCGTCGCCGTGGGTGGACCCGATCGCGACCAGGCCCTTCCCGGGTTTCGCGTCCTTTCCGACGATCACCGTGACCGGGATCAGGTGGTGCGCCCAGAGGGTGGTGTGCTCCAGCTTGACGAAGTAGTCCCGCCGGCCCGGGCTGGAGAAGTCGACGCCCTCGGGGCTTACGATCGCGCGGCTCATGCGGTCGCCTCCTCCCGGCCCTTCTCGAGCGGGGTCACCGAGTCTAGAAAGAGCCAGCAGAAGATCCCAAGGAAATACACCCCGGCCGAGACGTAGAAGACGGCGTCCCAGTTCCCGCCGGTCCACGCCTTGAGGCGCTCGGCGGCGATCGGGAAGAGGGCGGCGCCTGCGCAGCCCATCATGTTCATGCTCCCCGAAAGCGTTCCCGCGTACTTCCGCCCCAGGTCCATGCAGGCCCCCCAGCTCGAGGGCATGACGAGGTCGTTCGAGAACCCCGCGACCCCGAGGGCGGCCATCTTCCAGACCGGGTCCTGGATGTGGATGAAGGCGACCGTCGCGAGCGACGAGCCCAGGAACCCCGTCGAGGCCATCCAGCGCCGCGCGCGGTCGGGGTTTCCGACCCAGGCCGTGAGGCGGGACAGGAAGAAGCCGCAGAAGAGCGAGCCGATCCCCGCGAAGAAGAGCGGCGAGGCCGTCAGCAGCGAGCGGAAGCCCGGCGAGAGCTCGGGGTAGGTCCGGTCCATCCAGGGCGGGAGCCAGGTGATGTAGAACATCGCCGCGTAGGCCAGGAAGAAGTACTGCGTCCAGAGGAGCCAGACGCGCGGCGAGCGGAGGAAGAGCCCCCACGGCGTCGGGACGTGGCCGGCCCTCCCGGCATCCGTGGGGAGGAGCGCCCGCTCGGCGTCGTTCACCGACGGGTGATCGCGGGGCTCGTCCCGGTACCAGCGGTAGAAGAAGAACGCCCAGACGATCCCGATCGCGCCGAAGATCGCGAAGGCGCTGCGCCAGCTCACGAAGAGCATGACGGCGGTCACCAGGAGCGGCGTGAAGGCTCCGCCCCAGCGGGCGCTCAGCCACAGGATCCCCTGGGCGCGGACCCGCTCGTGGAAAGGAAGCCACGTGGTGAAGGTCTTGGTCAGGTTCGGGAAGGCCCCGGCCTCTCCCATCCCGAAGAGCGCCCGGGTCGCCACGAGCGACCAGAAGCCCCAGGCCCATCCGGTGGCCATCGTGAAGAACGACCAGCAGACGACGATCCGCATCAGGACCTTACGCGCCCCGATCTTGTCCCCCAGCCAGCCCCACGGGATCTCGAAGAGGCCGTAGGCGAGCGAGAAGCTCGTCAGCACCCAGCTCCACTGCCAGTCGTCGAGCCGGAGGTCGCGCATGACGTGCGGCGCGGCCTTCGCGATGCAGACCCGGTCGATGTAGGTGATGACCGCGAGCGTGACGGCGAAGCCGACCACGCCGTAGCGCGCGCGCGTCGGCGCCTGCGGGATGCCCGAGAGGGGGACGGCGTTCTCCATTCGCGGGTCCGGTTTGGTCCTCCGGCCCGGGGGTCCAGCTTACCGGCCGGACCCCGGCCGGGCCACGTTTCGGCGAAGGCGACGCTCCCCTGTCACCGGACGGGCCGGGAACGGGGGGGAGAAACGGAATTCCCGCGAGGACCTACAGCAGCGCCCGGATCGGCTCGCCCTCGGAGAGGGCCATCGGACGGCCGTCGGCGGAGCTGAACGTGGTGCGCGCGGGGTCGTGGCCGAGCGCGGTCAGCACCGTCGCGTGGACGTCGGCGGGCGTGAGGGGGAGGGTCGCCGGGTCCGCCCCCGTCGCGTCCGACTCGCCCACCACCTGTCCGCCCCGGATGCCCCCGCCCGCGAGCACCATCGAGTAGCAGCGCGGCCAGTGGTCCCGGCCGGCCTTGGCGTTGATGACGGGGGTGCGGCCGAAGTCGCCCATCCAGACGACGAGCGTGCTCTCCAGGAGCCCGCGCTCGGAGAGGTCGTCCAGCAGCGTCGAGAAGGCCTGCTCCATCGGGGGGACGAGCTTGTCCTTCATCCGGTTGAAGTTGTCCTCGTGCGTGTCCCAGACGATGCTCTGGCCGTTCACGCTCGTGACGAAGGGGACGCCCGCCTCGACCAGGCGCCGCGCCAGGAGGTGCGACTGGCCCCACGTGTGCCGGCCGTAGCGGTCGCGGACCTTGGCCGGCTCCCGCGAGAGGTCGAAGGCCTCCTGCACCTCGGACGAGGTCACCATCTTGAAGGCCTTGGCGTTGTAGACGTCGAGCTCGGCCCCGCCCGGGACCTGGACCGCCGGGCCGTGGCGCTCGACCTGCCGGAGGAGCGTCCGGCGGCCCCGGAGGCGGCCCTCGGTCATCTCGCCGGAGAGGCCGAGGTCGGGGACCTTGAAGTCGTCCGCGTTCGGGTTCCCGTTCAGGACGAACGGGTCGTTGCGCGCGCCCAGGCAGCCGCCGAACTGGCCGGGCGTGATGTACTTCGTGCTGTCGCAGTGCGGGGCGGGGGTGATCACGTAGGGCGGGAGCGCTCCCGCGTAGCCGTCGCGTTGGGCGAGCCAGCCCACAAGCGTCCCCAGGCTCGGAAGGTCCGCCCGGCTCGGGTTGATGAGCGTGCTGTCTACGGAGTAGGGGCGGCCCACGATCGACCAGTACATGGCCGAGTTGTGGCTGGAGTGGGCGTGGTGGACGCTCCGGACGATCGCGTACTTGTCCGCCTGCCGCGCGAGCCTCGGCATGAGCCCGGAGATCCGGATGCCCGGGACGTTGGTCGGGATCGCGCCGAAGGGGCCGCGGACGTTGTCCCCGGCCTCGGGCTTCGGGTCCCAGGTCTCGAGGTGGCTCGGGCCGCCGCAGTTGAAGACGAGGATGACGGCTTTCGCTTTCGCCCGGGCCCGCGCGGGCCCCGCGGCCTGGGCGCGGAGGAGGTCGTGCCAGAAGAGGCCGAGCCCGCCCAGGGCGCCCGCCTGGAGGAAGCCGCGGCGGCTGGGTCCGGGATTCGCGGAATCCGGATCCATCTCCTGCTCCTTGGGCCGTCCGGTGAACGACTCCCGCTCCCTGGGCTCGACTATGATACGGTCCCGGCCCGCGGCCCTTCTCATGCGGGCCAGAAGTCGGGTTTCGTCCCCGGACCCGGCCGGCGGGTGATAAAATATGCGGAACTCGGGTGCCGCGCGGGGGGAGAAGATGAGGGACTTCGCGGGAGTCGCGCTTCTTGCCGGGCTCTGCCTTTCGGGGGGCTGCTCGGACGAGAAGGGAACCGCGTCCGCGCCTCCGTCGCCGCCTCCGGCCGTGGCTCCCGCCCCGCCCCCGCCTCCCCCGCCGCCGGCTCCTCCGCCTCCTCCCGCTCCCGAGCCGGCGCCCCCGCCGCCCGTCGAGACGCCCGCGGCCACCTCCCCGCCCGCCCCTCCGCCTCCCGCGCCCGCGCCTGAATCCCGGCCGGCCCAGGAGCCTCCGTCCCCGCCGCCCGATCCGAGGAAGGAGGCCGAGGCGGCGATCGCGGCCGGACGCCTGGACGAGGCGGCCCGTCACGTCGAGAAGGTCGAGGATCCCGAAGCCGCCCGGACCCTCCGGGACGCCCTCGAGCGCGCGCGGGCCTCCCGGGCGCTCCGGGAGTCGTTCGAGGCCGGACGGGAAGCCGCGGCCGCGCGCGTCCGCGAGGCCCGCGAGGCGGTGGAGCGCGACCTCAAGGAGGAGGCCGAGCGCGACGGCCGCATCGCCCGCGCCCTCAAGGAGATGACCGACCGCGCCCCGCTCCGCGTCCAGCTCCCCGGAAACGTGTTCCTCGAGAACGTCCGCGTCTCCGCCTACTCGGCCGGCCGCGTGAAGCTCGTCTGGCCGCAGGGCGAGGTGGAGTATCCGCTGGACCTCCTGCCCGACGAGACGCGGGCGGCGCTCATGTCGGGCGCCCTCGCCAAGGCCACCCCCCGCGACCACTTCGAGATCGGGAAGCTCCTCGTCCACCAGAAGGACTACGACCGCGCCGCCCGCTGCTTCGCCACGGCCGGCCAGCGCGACCCGTCCCTCGTCCCGTTCCTCCCGGACCTCGAGCGGGTGAAGCGGGCGTCCCGCCTCTTCGAGGGGAGCTTCAAGGCGTCCGGGAGCACCCTCGGGATCCGCTGGACCTTCGCGTCGGCGCAGGAAGCGGAGGATTTCCGCGCCGTCGAGGGCGCCCTCGCGGTCCGCCGCGGCCAGGGCCTGGAGGTCGCGGGCGAGGAGCTGGCCCTCGCGACGGTGAAGGAGATCCCCTTCCGCGACCGGGTCAAGGTCTCGGCCCTCGCGCGCGAGTCCGGCGACGCGGCCCACCTCCTCGGGATCAGCTTCGTCAAGCCCGACGGCGGGGAGGTCCTGATCTACGGCGCCCTCGCCACCTCCCTCAAGGGCTTCCTCGTGGTCCGGGTCGAGGACGGGGAGAGCCGGAAGCTCCTCGAGCCCACGCCCGGCGCGGCGGGGAACCGGATGACGATGGAGTTCAACCGCGGCCGGGTCGTCTTCCAGGTCGGCGAGAAGACCGTCTGGTCCGGGAAGGAGGGGAACTTCGCCGACGTGGCGGTCATGCTGGGCGGCTCGGCGCTCGCGAACAAGCCGGGCGCGAAGAAGTCGACCGTGCTCTTCCGGGAGGTGACGCTGCTCGGCGGGGTGAACCCGCTCTGGATGAGCAAGAAGACCGCCGGGTTCCGGGACGCCCTGGTCTCCGAGCTCTCGAAGGAGCACCGGGTGGGGAAGGAGGGCGCGGAGGAGCCGGTGGCGCTCAGCGTGGACCTCCTCGTGGAGCGCATGGAGCCGCCCGTCCGCGCGGCCTACCAGGCCGCCCTCGAGAAGCTGCGCGCGATGCGCCGGAGCCGGAAGGAGGCGGACCTCGTCTCCGCCCGGAAGGCGATGGAGGACCTGACGTCGGCCCACCCGTCGCTCGCGGCCGGCTGGTACTGGCGGGGCGAGCTCGACGACCTGGCGGGCGACGAGCGCGCCGCCGCCGGGCACGTCGACCGGGCCCTCGAGCTCCTGCCGGAGTTCCCCGAGGCGCTCTGCGCGCGCGCCTTCCTGGCCGTCCTCGAGGGGCGCTGGGACCCGGCCCGGGCGGACGTGGACCGGGCGCTCGCCCTCCGGCCGGACCTCGCCGAGGCGCAGCTCCTCCGGGCGAGGCTCCTCCGGGAGGACGGCGACGCGGCCGGGGCCCTCGGCTCCGCGCGCGCCGCGGCCCGCCTGGCCCCCCTCGACGCCCGCGTCCGCTCCCACGCGGGGATGCTGGCGAACGTGGTCCGCGGCCCGGCCTGGGCCCGGCCGAGCGTCCACGAGACCGCGCACTACTCCGTCCGGAGCGACCTTCCGGTCGCGAAGTGCCGGCTCTACGGGGAGCACCTCGAGGCGATGCGGCCGCTCTACCAGGAGATCCTGGGGAAGGCGGCGCCCGCGGGGAAGCGCGCCGACGTCCTCGTCTTCAACGCCGAGGAGGGCTACCACGCCTACATGGACTTCACGGCCGGGGACCGGCAGGAGCACACGCTCGGGGTCTTCTCCCCCTGGCACGGGCAGCTCGCGCTCTTCGAGGACGTGGACGCGGCCGAGACGCTCCGCGTCCTCTCCCACGAGGGCTTCCACCAGTTCCTCCACGCGGTCGCGCCGAAGGTCCCCATCTGGTTCAACGAGGGGATGGCGGAGTACGCCGCGGCCTCGAAGGTCGAGAAGGGGAAGGTCGTGGGGCGGGGCGGGATCCTGGAGGGGCGCCTCGACGACCTCAAGCTCGCGATCCAGTACGGCTGGGTCCCCGTCCCCTTCGAGCGGATCATGGTTCAGTCCCAGGCCGAGTTCTACGGGAAGCTCGCGCCCCTCAAATACGCCCAGGCCTGGAGCATGGTCCAGTTCCTCTCGCACGGCGACGGCGGAAAGTGGGCCCCGGCGCTCCGGGCCTACATCGACCGCCTCGTGGCGGGCGACGGGGCCAAGGAAGCATTCGACGCCGCGTTCGGGAAGGCCGACTTCCGCGCGATGGAGGCCGCCTGGCTCAGGCACTTCGGCCTTCCGACCCCGAAGGCCGCCCCGCCCCCGCCGGCCGCGGAACCGGCCGCCGCGAAGCCCCCGGAGGACACGATCGACGTCCTCACCCTCCTCCGCGCCCGGGGCGGAGACCTCAAAGGCTGGAAGCTCCAGGAAGGCCTGCTCCTCTCGCCGCTCGTCCGGGGCCTTCCGCTTGACCTCGATCACGAGCCGCCGGAGGAGTACGACTGGCGGCTCGTCGTCCAGCGCGTCAGCCGCGACGGGCCCCTCGCGGTGGGCCTGGTCGGCGGCGGCCGCAGCTTCGTCCTCAGCCTGGACGAGGGCCTCGGCTCCGGCCTCCAGCTCCTCGACGCCCGGCCCGGAATGAACGAGACGATGTCCCGCCGAGTCGTCCTTCCCTTGGGGCGGCGGGTGACGATCGAGTGCTTCGTCCGCCGGGGCGGCGTCAAGGCGGAGGTCGACGGCGTCACGATCGTGGACTGGAGGGGCGAGTTCTCCCGCCTTTCCGTCCCTTCGACGGTCTTCCCCAGGGTGAAGGACCGGACCCTGTTCCTCGCGAGCGGGGATTCCCAGTTCCTGTTCACCGAGCTGAGCCTGAAGGTCCCGGGCGGGGCGGCCGCGGCGGCGGTGCCGCCGCAGCCGCCCGCGGCCCCGACGCTGAAAGAGCTCCGCGAGCGGCTCTCCTCGACGAACGAGGAGGTTCGGGTCGACGCCGTGGTCGCGCTGGGTGGGATTCGGGACCGGGAGGCGCGGGCGCTCCTGGCCGAGAAGCTCGCGGGGGACACCGAAGCCGTGCGGCGGGCGGCCGGGTACGCCATGGCCCGGCAGAAGCACCCGATCGCCGCCGAGGCCATCCAGAAGGCCATCCAGGCCCAGCCGACCAGCGCGCGCCTGGTCGCGGAGTTCATCCGCGCCCTGGGCGCCCTCGACATGTGCGCGTCGATCCCGGTCCTGCTCGCGACGGTCGAGATCCAGGACGGGCGCTACGCCCGCCTCGCGTTCGAGGAGATCAAGCGGATCGGGTGCGTGGAGGCGGCGCCCGGCCTGGCGGCCGTCCTCAAGCGGGCCGAGGCCGAGGAGCGCAAGCCTCCCATGCTGAGCTCCACGCAGCCGAATCCCAAGCGGGACGTCCGACTGATCGCGCTCATCCCCGACCTCAGCCGAACCCTGAACGAGCTGACTGGGACCGCCCCGCAGCCCCGGGAGAGCTGGAGCGACTTCATCGCGCGCGGGGGGCACGCCCGGAAGGCCGTGTCGGTCCACTACTGTCCCGTGACCGGGACGACGTTCGAGGGGCCCCACGGGAAACCCGCCGCCTGCCCCAACGCCGACCCGGCCCGGCCCAAGCACGAGGACACCTTCCTCAAGCACCGCCACGAGGGCGGCAAGTAGGGGGGCGGGCGGCCGCGGGATCCGGAGCGGTCCAACGAAGGGCTCTCTCCGCCCGTTCAATCTAGTGGAGTCGTTCATACGGCATGGGTCGGGCTCGGAGGGAATCGCGTGGGTGAGCCGGAATCCCCGAAGACGTCGCGCTATCCGCGCGCCTTCGGGAAGTACCAGCTCCTTCGGGAGGCCGGGCGGGGCGGCCGCGGGGTCGTCTACGAGGCCACCGACACCGTCCTCCAGCGCGACGTGGCGCTCAAGGTGGTGCGCGCCGGCCGCGACGCGGATCCCGAGGCTCTGAGGCTCGAGGAGGATCGCTTCCTCGTCGAGGCCCGGATCGGCGCCCATCTCCCCAAGCACCCGCACATCGTGAGCGTCTACGAGGCGGGCGAGATCGAGGGACGGCGCTACCTCGCCTGCGAGTACGTCCCGGGCGAGTCCATGGCGTCCTGGCGGCGGCAGCCCTCCGTCACGGCCGGCCAGCAGGTGCGGGTGCTCCGGGACGTGGCGCTCGCGATCGACCACGCGCACCGCCACGGGGTGATCCACCGCGACCTCAAGCCCGGGAACGTCCTGGTCGACGCGGCGGGCCAGCCGCGCGTGACCGACTTCGGCCTGGCCAAGATGGTCGGCCAGGCCGTGGACCTGGCCCGGGCGGCGCCGGGGCAGGTGCTCGGGACGCCGGCCTACATGAGCCCCGAGCACGCGCGGGGCCTGGCGACCGTCGACGCGAGGACGGACGTCTACTCGCTCGGCGCCATCCTGTACGAGATCCTGGCGGGGCATCCGCCCTTCCACGGGCTTCCCCCCTCCGAGATCGTCCTCAAGGCCGTCCACGATCCCGTGCCTCCGCCGTCGAGCCTGGCGAAGGAACCGATCCCGCCCGCCCGGAAGCCGCTCGAGGCGCTCGCCCTCAAGGCCCTCTCGAAGGACCCCGCCGAGCGCCCCTCGACCGCCAAGGCGTTCGCGGACGAGCTCTCGCGCTGGCTCGAGGGCGGGAAGGGCACCGTCCGCCGGGCGGCCTCCCCGCGCCCTAAGAGCCGCGCCGCGATCTGGGCGCTCGCGGCGGCCGGCGTCGTCGTCGCGGCCGGCCTGCTCGTCTTCGCGCTCGCGCCCCGGTCGGGAGCTTCCGAGCCCGACCCGGCGCTCGCGGCCGCCCAGGCGGCGGAGGAGGAGCGCGCGCGGAAGCGCTTCGAGGAGGACACCCGGCGCGCGTCCGCGCGGGCCGCCGAGCAGGCCCGCCTCGAGGAGGCCGAACGCGGCAAGGCCGATCAGGAGCGCCTCCTCAAGGAGGCCGAGAACCGCCGCCGGGCGGATGAGGAGGAGGCGCTCCGGCAGCAGGCCCTCCTCATGGCCCAGAAGCGCGAGGCCGAGGAGCAGGCGAAGAGACTCGAGGAGGAACTGAAGAAGGCCCGGACCCCCGCTCCGCCGGTACCGGTGCCGCCTCCCGCCGTTCCGGCTCCCGCTCCGGCGCCCCCGCCCGCGCCGGCGCCGCCCCCCGCCCCCGTCCCGGTCCGCGCCGCCCCCACCGGCCTCCCCAAGGTCCTTGAGGACGGCGCGCTCCATTTCGAGGCGGAGGACTACTCGGGCGGCGAGAACCCCGCGGCCGGGAGGGACTACCACGATCTCTCGCCGGGGAACGTCGGCCGCGCCTACCGTCAGCAGGATGTGGACATCGCGGTGCAGCAGGACGGGACCCTCTGGGTCGGGGCCATCGAGGCCGGGGAGTGGCTCAACTACCGCCTGGAAGGGGGAGGGCGCTTCGAGATCGAGCTCCGCTACATGGCCGCCGCGTCCGGCTCCCTGCACCTCGAGGTCGCCGGGACCCGCATCGCGGGGCCGTTCGCCCTTGCCCCGACCGCGCAGGGGAGCTGGGGGTCGCACCAGGGCCTGACGCAGCGGGTGCCCGCGGGCGCGCACGACCTCCGCGTGGTCTTCGGCGCCCGGGTCATCGGCCTGGACTGGTTCCGGCTCCGGAAGATCGTCCCCTCGCCGGTGCCCGAGGCCGCCGCGCTTCGCGAGGCGGAGAAGACCATCCGGGCCCTCTTCAAGGCGGATTACGCGAGGAAGACCCCCGCGGAGCTCCAAGCGCTCGCCCAGAAGCTCCTCCAGGAGGCTATCCGCACCGAGGGCGATCCCGTCTCGAAGTACGCCCTCCTCTCCGAAGCGCGCGACGTGGCGGCCCAGGCGGCCGACCCGCAGACCGCGTTCGCCGCCGTGGACGAGATGGACCTCCGCTTCGCGGTCGACGCGGCGGCGCTCTGGATGGAGTCGCTCGTCGCCTGCGCGCGGGCCGCGCGGACGCCCGAGGCGGCGCGGGCCGTCGCGGAGGCCTGCGTCGCGGCCGCCGAGCGGGCCGCGGAGGAGGAGGATTTCGACGGCGCCGTCCAGCTCGCCGGGAAGGCCGAGGGCCCGGCGCGCGCGGCCAAGGACGCGGCCCTGGCGGCGCGCGTCCAGGCGCGCGCCAAGGAGCTCGCCCGGCAGCGCGACGAGTTCCGGCCCGTGAAGGCCGCGATGAAGACGCTCGAGGAGAAGCCGGACGACCCCTCCGCCAACCTCGCCGTCGGGTCCTGGCGCTGCTTCACGAGGGACGAGTGGGCGCGAGGGCTCCCGCTCCTGGCGAAGGGGTCGGACGCGACGCTCGCCGCCCTCGCCCGGAAGGAGCTGGACGGGGCGCCGGATCTCGTCCTCGGTGACGCGTGGAGGGAGGCGGGGGAGAAGCGGACCGGGACGACGAAGCCGAAGCTCCTGGCCCGCGCCCTCTTCTGGTACGAGAAGGCGCTTCCCGGCCTCGCCGGACTCGACCGGATCAAGGTCGAGGGCCACCTGGAGAAGCTCTACAAGTCGATCGGGGGCGACCCGGCCCGGAGCGGCCTGGTCTTCTGGGTCGAGCCCGGCCGCGACCCCGGGGACGGCTTCCGCGATCTCGTCTTCGGCTCGAAAGTCTCCAACACCGGCGTGACCACGACGGATGCCGGCGTGCGCGTCCTCTCGTTCGGGTCAAACTACCTCGACTACGACTGCCCCGAGCCGGTGAAGGCCGTGGAGCGGACGGGGTCGATCTTCGTCTGGCAGAAGAGCGACCTGGGTTTCGGGGCGCTGGTGAACCGCGGGGAGCCGGAGCGCAACCAGTGCGACCTCTGGTTCTGGTTCCAGGGGAGGCTGCCGGAGTTCGGATTCAACCACCCGGACCAGCCCCGGCGGGCCCGGGCCCGGGGCGCGCTCCCGCCGGGACAGTGGATCCACATGGGCGTCACCTGGGACGATTCGCGCGTCGTCTTCTACGTGGACGGCAAGGAGGAGAGCGTCTGGCCCCGGAACTCCACCGAGACGCCTCCCCGCCGGACCTCGCGGGTGCGGATCGGCGCCTACGCCCCCGGCAACGCCTTCCAGGGCCTGATCGGATCGGTCATGATCCACAACCGGGCCCTGAGCGCCCTCGAGGTCGGCCAGATCCACGCCACGACGCGCGCGCGGTACCGCTGAGCGGACCTCAGCGCGCGGGACGGTTGAGGAAGAGGAAGGTTCCGAGCTTGGAGGCCGTCAGCACGTCCGGCCTGCCGTCGCCGTCCACGTCCGCCGCCCGGATCTGGACGCCCACGCCCGAGGCGTCGTCGATCAGGCGTGGGACGAAGCGCGCCTTCCCGCCTTCGCGCTCGAGGCGGAACCAGTAGACTACGGGCGCCGCGTCGGGCTCGACGTCGCCCTTGGGCCCGTGCGCCCAGCGGCGCTTTCCGACGATCAGGTCGTCGAGCCCGTCGCCGTCCAGGTCGGCCACGTCGAGCGCGTGCGGCTGAGAGAAGGCCGCTCCGTAGGTCTTCTCCTCCGAGCGGTCCCCCATGATCCGGTGCTCGCGGAAGCTTGCCTTCCCGCCCTCCTGGACCTGCTCGAACCACGCGAGTCCCCAGCCGTGGGCGTCGAGCGCGGTCAGCACGTCCCGGTCGCCGTCTCCATCCGCGTCGAGCGCGAACATCTGGGCCCCGCCCTTCGTTCCGAAGCGGAAGGGGTGGAAGGCCCAGTCCACTCCCGGGGCTCCCTGCGCGAACCAGCCCTCGGCGAGCAGGAGGTCCGGCCGTCCGTCCCCGTTCACGTCCCCGATCCCCGTTCCGTGGTAGAAGTGGTGGTACTTGCCCGGCGGGGTCACGGGGTGGAAGACCCAGGGGAGCGTCGCGCCCTTCGGGTCGGGCTTGAGGAGCCCCCAGCGGTCCTTCCAGTGGCAGACGAGCTCGGGCTTCCCGTCCCCGTCCGCGTCCAGGAAGGGCGGCGACTCCCCGAAGATCCTCTCGAAGACGAAGTGCCGCTTCCAGGGGCCCGAGCCGCCCGCCGGGTTCTCGAACCAGCAGGCTTCGTGGAGGTGGACCCGGCCCAGGCGGAGCACGTCCGACCAGCCGTCCCCGTTGAAGTCGTGGACGTACGAGAACATGCTGTCGGTGGGGCTGGGCGCGGTCTCGAAGACGACCGGAGGGTAGATCTCCCGCTTCGTCCTGAACTCCGGCCCCTCCCACCACCACGGGCCCGCCACCATGTCGGGCTTCCCGTCGCGGTTCAAGTCTCCCGCGGTCACGCCGTCGGAGACGTAGGCCTCGTTAAGGACCCGCTTCTCGAAGCGGACCCCGGAGGGAAGCTTCTCGAAGACGAGGACGTAGTTCTCCTTGAGCAGCTTCTTCTCCTCGAGGAGCCGGAACCCGCTCTCCTCGATCTCCCGCGTGAAGACCGCCTGGCCCGCCCGGACGTGGTTCATCACCCACTCCGAACTCCGCCCCGGCTCCCGGACGAACTCGACCATGACGACCCGCCCCCCGGGCCGGAGCGCCCGGTGGATCGACCGCATCGTCCGGGTCGGGAACTCGAAGTGGTGGTACGTGTCGCAGATGAACGCCAGGTCCACGGATCCCGGGGGCAGCTTCGCGTCGTCCGCCGCGCAGACCACGCCCTCCACGTTCGCAAGGCCCGCCTCCTTCGAGGTCTTCTCGACGTGGCGGACGAAGTCCTCGACGATGTCCACCGCGTAGACCTTCCCGGTCTCGCCCACGGCCCGGGCGAAGATCCGGGTGAAGAGGCCGGAGCCCGCGCCAACGTCGGCCACCCGCATCCCGGGCTTGAGGCCGCAGGCGGCGGCGATCTCCTCCCGGCGGTCGTAGACCTCCCGGCCTTCGCGCTCCCAGCGCTCGACGAAGTCCTTCGCCTTCGCCTTCTCGAGGGGCTTGTTGACGGCGGGGTTGACGCTGACCGGCCGGAGGCGGAGCTTCCGCCAGCGGACCTCGTAAGGGCCCTTGCCCGGGGCGACGCGGTGGACCTGGAGGCCGATGAAGCCCGAGTGGTCCTCCTCGAGCGGCGCGTCGGCCACCGGAACGTCGTTCACCCAGGTCCTGATGCGCGCGCCCACGGCCAGGATCCGGAACCGGTTCCACTCGCCCGGCCGGTAGGCCGCCTTGGCCTCCGCGGAGGGCTCGGCGTCCCGCCACTTCCGGTCGCGGCCCTCGTCCCAGATCCGGCCGGCGACGCCGCCGGTCGTGACCTCGACCTGCGGGCCGTAGACGCTGCCCGCCTCGCGGATCTGCGTGGGGTCGGAGCGCTGGGGCGTGTCCTTCTCGTAGACGCGGCTGCGGACCTGGATGCCGGAATTCAGGGCAGGGTCGCACTTCACCTCGAGCTCGAGCTCGAAGTGGTCGTACGCGCGGTCGGTGCAGAGGAAGGTGTTGGGTCCCTCCGGGGCGGTCGCGCCCACGATCTCGCCGTTCTCGGCCCGGTAGGTCGCCTTTCCACCCTTTGCGGTCCAGCCGGCGAGCGTCCGGCCGTCGAAGAGGTCCGTCCAGGCGGGCTCCTGGGCGGGGAGCGCGAGGAGCCAGAGGACGAGCGTTCGCGTCATGGGGCCTCCCGTCATCTGCCTGTACGCTCCCCGGGGGGCCGAAGCTGCCCGAGGCTGAGGTCGTGCGACATGCGGAGGATGCCGGACTCGTCCAGGATCTCGAGCCGGAGCCGCGGGTCGGCCGCGTCCCAGTCGATCCGGAGGCGTCCCACGCTCGGCGCGTGCCAGGTTCCGATTGACACCCGGTGGCGGTTCGGCGTGGGCGTGCCCCTCGGATGCCTCTGGGTCATGGCGCTGGCCGTCAGGTCGTAGATCGGGTAGCCGAGGGGCCCCTCGATCCGCGAGAGCTCGCACCAGTGGCGGTCGCCGCTGATGAAGAGGACGCCCGCGGCCCGCGTCTCCCCGATCAGGCGGAGCATCCGCTCGCGCTCCCGGGGCAGGTTCGCCCAGGACTCCCCGCCGTGGTGCTCGGCCGCGAACTGGACGCTCGAGACGACGAGCCGGAGCTCGGCGGGCCGGCGCAGCTCCGCCTCGAGCCAGCGCCACTGGGCCTCGCCCAGCATCGCGGCCCCGGGGTCGTCGTTCGGGACCCAGGGGCCGCCGCTCGGCCTCGCCTCGTGGGGGCCCCGCTTGAGCGGGCTCCGGAAGTACCGCGTGTCGAGGAGGATCACCTGGACGCGCCGGCCCGGCGGGCCGAGGACTCGCGCGTCGTAGACGCCCTCGCGGGTCCGGCGGACGTCGCCCGCGGGCGCGTCGAGCCATCGGAGGAACTCCTCCTGGGCCTCCCGCTTCTTGGGGTAGTCCCCGCCCCCGTCGTTGGCGCCGAGGTCGTGGTCGTCCCAGGTGGCCAGGACCGGCGCGCGCTCCCGGAGGCCGCGGAAGAATCGGCTCTCCTTGAGCGCGTCGTACTTCCGCCGCATCACCGCCATGTCTAGCGTGTCGGCGTAGACGTTGTCGCCCGTGAAGAGGAAGAGGTCCATGGGGAGCGCCAGTGTCCGGTCGAGCATCGGGTGCTCGACGGCGTTCAGGCACGACCCGAAGACGATCTCTCGGGGCGGGGCCGCAGAGCAGCCGGCCAAGGCGGCCAGGAGGAGCGGAAGGGCGGGGCGGGAGCTCATCGGGCCGCCTCGTTCGGGCGCTTCTCGGTCGTCAGGACGATCTCGTGGACCTCGAGGACGCTCGGGCCCGCGAACATCTCGGCCGGGGGCCGGTTCGAGTGGGCGATCCGGAAGGCCTCGCTCCGGGTCCAGGCCCAGAAGGCCTCCTCGTTCTCCCAGTAGGTCTGCACGAGGTAGTAGCCCTGCTCCTTCGTCTCCTCGTAGCCGCCGGTCCTGTGGTTGAAGCGCCGCGCGACGGGCCGGAGGACCAGGTTCTTCACGAACCCGGGCGAGCGGTCGATCAGGTGCGCGCGGTTCCGGAAGCGGTCCTCGAACTCCGCCTCCGAGCCCTTCGAGACGGGAATGCGGTTGGTCACGACGAACATGAGCCCTCCCTATCTCGCGGGCAGGAGGTCGATCACCGCCCGCGCGAAGGCCAGCGTCCCCGCGCGGAGCGTGGGCTCGGGGTCCACGGACCAGAAGGGCGAGTGGAGGCTGATCGCGGGGTCGTGGCCCGCCCGAGCCCCGCCCACCCGGATCTGGAGCCCCGGGATCTTGAAGTGGGTGAAGAAGCGGCCCACGTCCTCGCCGCCCATCACCGGCTGGACCTCGAGCACCTTGTCCTTCCCGAGCAGCCGCTCGCAGACCGCCCGGACGCGCGCGGAGAGGGCGGGGTCGTGGTAGACCGCGGGCGTGTAGATGTCCCGCTCCTCGACCGTGGCCGCCTTGGGCGCGCCGTGGGCCTCGGAGACCTTGGCCGCGATCCGGCGGATCTCGGAGAGGAGCTTCGACCGGACCTCGTCCTCGTACGAGCGGACGGTGAGCTGGAGCTTCGCCTCGGGCGGGATGATGTTGTGCTTGGTCCCGGACTGGAAGGCGCCCACCGTCACGACCGCCCGCGTCCCGGGCGGGAGCTTCCGGCTCACGATGGTCTGGAGGGCGAGGACGATTTCGGCTCCGATCACGATCGGGTCGACGGTCTTGTGCGGCCAGGCCCCGTGGCCGCCCTTGCCGTGGACGGTGATGTCGATCGAGTCCACGTTCGCCGAGGCGTAGCCCGGGCAGATCCCGACCGTGCCCGCCGGCTCGGTCAGGTCGTGGACCGAGAGGCAGGCGACGGGCTTCCCGGGGAGCGCGGCGTGGAACTTCGGGTCCTCGAGCATCTGCTTGGCGCCGAGCCCGAGTTCCTCCGCGGGCTGGCCGACGAGCGCGACCGTCCCCTTCCAATGGTCCTTGAGGCGGACCAGGGCGCGGGCCAGGCCGACCCCCATCGCCAGGTGCGAGTCGTGGCCGCAGGCGTGCATGACGCCGGGCGTCGCGCTCGCGTAGGGGAGGCCGGTCTCCTCGGTCACGGGGAGGCCGTCCATGTCGATCCGCGCGAGGACAAGAGGCCCCTCGCCGTTCCGGAGAACGCCCACGACCCCGTGTCCGCCGATCTTCTCGGTGACGGTCCATCCGGCGGCCCGGACCTCGGAGGCGAAGCGCGCGGCGGTCTTCTCCTCCTTGTTCGAGAGCTCGACGTTCCGGTGGAACCACTGGTAGAGCTCGACGAGGGAGGCGAGCTCGGCCGCCACGGCCTCCCGGAGGGGGCCGTTGACCGCGTCGTCCGGAGCCGCGGCGGGGAGGGCCGAGGCCGGGCCGGCGGAAGCTCCCCCCGGGACGGAGCAGGCGGCCAGGGCGAGGAGCGCGGTCGCGGCGAGTCGCATGGGTCCCTCCCTTCGGTCGGCCCCCCAGGATACCCCAAGGGCCGGCGGCGAGCGTACGATATGTCGAGAACCCGGGAGGGCCCGGGGGCTGGGGCTCCGGAGGAGGCCCCGAATTGGAGGACGGGATCGTGAAGCTTCGCATCGTCGCCCGCGTTCTGGCCCTGTCCCTGCTGTCCCCGCTGGCGTTCGCCGTCCAGGCGGGAAAGACCGACGGGAAGGGCTCCGCCGACTGGAACCAGTTCCGCGGGCCCAAGCGGGACGGCCACTCGCCCGACACGGGGCTCCTCGCCCAGTGGCCCAGCAGCGGGCCCCCGCTCGCCTGGAAGGCGGCGGGGATCGGCCAGGGCTTCTCGAGCGTCTGCGTCGCCGGGACCCGCGTCTTCACCACGGGCGAGGCGGGGGGGAAGTGCAACCTGATCGCCCTCAACGTGGCCGACGGCAAGGTCCTCTGGACGCTCCCGATCGGCGGCCCCTTCACCGAGAACCAGGGCGGGACCGGGCCCCGGTCCACGCCCGCCACGGACGGCGCGATCGTGGTCGCCATCGCCCCGACGGGGGAGATCGTCTGCGCCCGGAACGCCGACGGCCGCATCGTCTGGAAGAAGCGGATGACGGAGTTCGGCGCGAGCCAGCCGGGCTTCGGCTTCGTCGAGTCGCCCTTCATCGACGGCAACTTCGTCCTCATCTCCCCGGGCGGCTCCGTGGTCGCCTTGAGCAAGCTCTCGGGCCAGCAGGTCTGGAAGAGCAAGAAGCTCAAGGGGGAGACCGACTACACCTCGCTCTCCGTCGCCGAGATGGGCCGGGTGAAGCAGTACCTCGTCATGAGCGACAAGAGCGTGGCGGGCGTCCTCGCCACGAACGGGGCGATCCTCTGGGAGGGCGACTTCACGACCGAGGCGCGCGCCTACGTCGCGACCCCGGTCTACGCGAACGGCGTCGTCTTCGTCGCGGTCGGGTACGGCGCGGGCTGCAAGGCGTTCCGGGTCGCGCTCGCCGGAAACCAGATCCGCTTCCAGGAGGCCTACAAGGGGACGCAGTTCCAGATCCACCACGGGGGCATGGTCGCGGTCGGGCAGCACGTCTACGGTCTCAGCGACCAGGGCTCGCTCAAGTGCATCGACATCGCCACGGGCAACGAGGTCTGGGCGGACCGGAGCGTGGGGAAGGGGTCGATCGCCTTCGCGGACGGCCACCTGATCTGCCGCGGCGAGGGCGGCGGCGTGGCGCTCGTCGAGGCCAGCCCCGAGGGCTTCAAGGAGAAGGGCCGCTTCACGCCCTCGGAGCGGAACGGCAACAAGACCTGGGCGCATCCGGCCGTCTCGGGCGGGAAGCTCTACCTCCGGGAGCAGGACGTGCTCCTCTGCTACGACGTCAAGGCGAAGTAGCCCGCCAAGTCCTGAGTCCACAGTCCCTAGTCCCCGGTCCCGAGTCCAGAGTCCAGAGTCCAGAGTCGGGTTCCCCCCTGTCCCCCCCGGGGGGAAGGGGGGGACGGCGACTGTGGACTTGGGACCAGGGACTAGGGACTGTGGACTGTGGACTGCCCGCGGCGCCCGTCTAGATTCTGGTCAACACTTCGCGAGTTGGTCCGACTGGAGGGGCGATGGAGGGAAGTGAGCTGGCCGACCGGACGGGCCTCGAGCGGCATCTCCCGGGCCTCCGCGCCGCGGCGGAGCGCCTGACGGGGTCGGATGACGAGGCGGAGGACCTCCTCCAGGACTGCCTCGCCTCGGCCGTCCCCGCGCTCGGGCGCGTGCGCCGGGCGGGACTGCTCGGCGCGTGGCTCCGCCAGATCCTCCGCCGCCGGTGGTTCGACCGGCTCCGGCGGAGGGCCCTCGAGCGGCGGGTCCGGGCCGACCTTCCTCCCCCGCGCGCAGAGGGCTCCCGATTCGCGGACTCCGCCCGGGTCAGGGAGGCCCTCGCGGCGCTCGATCCCGGCGCGCGGCAGGTCCTCGAGTGGCGCTACTTCCAGTCCCGGACCTCGGTCGAGATCGCGCGCCGCCTGGGGAAGCCCGCCGGGACGGTGCGGTCCATGATCTTCCACGCGCTCCGGAAGTTCGGGTCCGAGTTCGAGCGGATCTGCCGGGAGGAGGCAAGATGAGCTGCCTGACCGAGGAACGGCTGGTCGAGATGATGGACGGCGGGGGTCTCGATTCCGCGACCCGGCCGGAGGAGGAGCACCTCGAGGCTTGCGAGGCGTGCCAGGAGGCCTGGGGCTCCGTGGCCGCGGCCGGCGAGGTCCTGGCCGCGGGGCGGTCGTCGCGGATCGGGCGGCTCGGGTGGGCGTTGCCGATCGTCGCCGCGGCCGGCCTCCTGGCGATCGTCGGCCTCGTCCTGGGGAGGCCGGGAGGGGAGGGGAGGGGGAAGCCCGTCGTCCGCACGGTGGAGGAGCTGGCGAGGGACCTGGTCGAGGGGACCGAGGAGGAGTCCCGCGCGGCGCGCGAGCACCTTTCGGCGCGGGGGGAGGAGGCCGTCGCGTCGCTCGTGGCCTGCCGAAGCCGGCACCGGGGGTCGCCGAGGCTCCGCCTCCTCCAGGACCAGATCTTCGCCCTCAAGCGGGCCCGCCACGCCGACGATCCGGAGAAGCTCGCGGTCCTCCGCAAGCTCGAGACGACGAAGGTCGACATGAGGTTCGTCTCGACGCAGCTCGGCGACGTGGTCGACTTCATGCGGGACCTCAGCGGGCTCAACCTGGTGCTCGATCCGGGGCTCCCGGCGGGGTCCCCCGTGGTCGAACTCGACGCGAAGGAGACGTCGTTCCGGGAGATCCTCGATCTCGTCTGCACCGTAAGGGACCTGGATTTCGACCTTCGCTACGGCGTCGTCTGGATCAGCGCGCCCCGGCGGCTCTGGCTCGGGCCCGGGGGCGACGCCGCGGGGGTCCTCCCCCTGAACAACCGTTGGGCGGAGCAGCTCCTGGAGGGCGAGGACGGGGCCGTCGCGGACAAGCTCCGGGCGATCCGCATGAATTTCGAGCTCACGGGGGCGCCCCTCGCCGCGGTCCTGGCCTACCTCCGCGAGATCAGCGGCCTCAGGATCGAGGCGGGCGCGGAGGTCCCGGACCGGTCCTTCTCGCTTCGCGTCACGGACGTCCGGATGGAGAACGTCCTGGAGCTGCTCACGATCCCGGTCGGCCTCGACGCCCGGATCGAGGGCGGCGTGGTGCGGCTGGTCCCTTCGCGGTGACGCCCCGCGGCCCCGCGCCGCGGGCCCGCGCCCGATGGAACGACGCTCCCGTGTACGCCGCGCGGTTCTTCTCGTCGATGGGTTCCCGGAGGCGGTCATCGAGGGGATGGGCGGGGCCGCTATGAAGCGCCCCCGTCGACCAGAAGCCCGGCCCCGACGGGGCCCGGTCGACGGCCTTTCCGTCTTCACCCGATAGCCTCCATTCCCTCGCCTCATCGCCCTTGCGGCTCTCGGAACCCCGACCGAGAAGAGCCACAAGACCTCTTCGGATCCTGGAGTCCGAGTGTCGACTTGATACCGCTTCCCCTGGCCCATCTCCAACTTGATATATATAACTCACTCTGATAGACTTCTGATAGATTGGAAAGACACGGCATGACCCCGAAGGCAGTGCCCCGCAAACCGCACTCGGGGGGCCGGTCGGGTTTGGTCCGGCAGGCCTACCACTACATCCTTTGCCGTCCCCACACGGCCGAAAGCCTGGCGCAGTCGCTTGGGGTCTCCGTGGCGACGGTCGCCCGGCTCCTGGCTGAGCTGCGCCGGATTCTCGCGCGCGAGGGCATGAGCCTGGTGAGCGTGAAGGAGGGCCCCTCCTGGCGGTACGAGGTGCGGGAGCAGGAGGCGGATCTCTGGGATCGCGACCCCTTCGTCCGGGCGATCGGCTTTGCGAAGAACGTTGGGCGCCCGCGGAGCCGGAGCGTTGACGATGCGCTCTACGGTCGCCGGCGGAGGCTCCCGTGAGGCAGCCCGTGCTGGTCGACACGAGCGCCATCGTCGGCCTCTACCTCGAGGCGGACGGATGGCACGCGCCGGCGAGGAAGGTCATGGCGGAACTCCAGGCCAAGCGGCGTCCGCTGTTCTTCACGACGGACATCTTCGATGAAGCCGTGACGCTGATGCGCCGCTGGGGCGGCTACGAGGTCGCGATCAAGGCTGGGGAGGCGCTGCGGGAGAGCCGGGTCATGCACCTCGTCGAGGTGGACGAGCGGGCCCGCGACGAGGCCTGGCGGCTCTTCAAGGCGCACAAGAGCCCCGACCTTTCATTTTCGGACTGCACGTCGGCGGCGATCATGGAGCGCCTGGGCATCGAGGAAGTATTCGCCTTCGATTCCGATTTCCGGGGGTTCGGATTCACGATGTTGCCCCGCCCCAAGTAGGCGGGGAACCGCCGATCCTGGCGCGGGCCCGCGGAGGCGGATCGGGCGCCTCGAGGTCGCGCGGAAGGGTTCGCTACCGGGGGCTCTTGGCGACCGTGAGGGCGACGCGCAGCTCCGCGGGCTTCTGGTCGACGGGCTTCTCGTCCTTCGGCCAGTTGCCGGGCGTGGCCTTGCCGTCGCCCTCGAACTGCGCGAAGGCGAGCGGCTTCACGACCCAGTGGACGTCGTACTTGCCCTCCTCGAGCTTCCCCAGGTTTACGGCGATCACCGGGTAGTACGTGAACGTCTTGAAGTAGCGTCCCTGCCACTTCGCCTGGTGGACCGTCACCGTGATCGCGTTCTCGCGCCGCTCGATCCGCTCGACCCAGACGCGGTCGTTGTCGTCGAGCTGCTTGCCGCGGAAGATCAGCCAGGCGTCGTCGCCGGCGGCGGGCGGCACCTCCTTCTCGAGAAGCTGGTCGGCCCAGTCGTCGAGCGACACCTTGGCCGGTTTCTGCCCGATGGGCGGCGCGACCTGGAGGCCGGGCTCATCCCTCCACTTCCCGCTGTCGCCGCGGACCAGTTGCGAGGAGTCGTGGAGCGCGTCGCGTTTGGCCCCGTCCTTCCGCTCCCGCGTCCAGGAGCGCTCCTGCGCGGCGAGGGGCAGGGAGAGGATCGCGAGCCAGGCGAGCTTTCCCATGGCGGTCCGTCCTTTCCGGGTCATTTCTTCTGGAGCCGGTAGAGGGCCGTGTAGGTCCGGAGGAAGAGGCTCCCCCGGGCGATGGCGGGCGTGGCCCAGGCGAGGTCGTCGAGCTTGTTCTTGCGGAGGACGTTGAACGTGGGGCCGTCCTCGACGACCCACGTCGTCCCGTCCTCGTTCAGGAGGAAGATCTTGCCGTTGTACGCCCACGGAGAGGCGTAGAAGCGGCCGCCGCCCGTGTTCAGGCGCTGGCGGGGGAAGATCACTTCCCCCGTCTTGGCGTCCGAGCACATGAGGAGCCCCGCGTCGTAGAGGACGAAGAGCCGGTCGCCGCTGATCAGGTAGTTCGGATGGATGCTCGAGCCGCGCGGCTGGGACCAGGCGATCCACTCGTTGCTCGACTCGCCCGGCTTGAGGCTGATGTCGCCGGAGGCGCCGGGGCGGATCGCGTAGAGCGGCCCGTAGTGGTAGCCGGCCCCCGCGTAGAGGAGCCCGTGCTTGGAGAGGGGCATCAGGCTCACGAGGCCCGACGTGCCGGCCAGCTCCCAGAGCAGCTTGCCGTCCGGATCGTAGGAGCGGATCCTCCCCGTGCCGATCGTGACGATCTCGGCGCGCTTCTCGTTCTCCCAGACGTAGGGGGTGGACCAGTTGCTCCGCTCCTGGCGCGCGACCCGCCAGAGCTGCTCTCCGGTCGTCTTGTCGAGGGCCGCCATGAACGACTCCTTCTCGTTGTCGTTCACGACGAAGAGCCGGTCCTTGTGGAGCACCGGCGCCGTGCCCGTGCCCCAGCCGTCCCGCATCGGGTGGCTCCCCCAGCGCCGCTCCCAGAGCGGCTTGCCGTCGAGGTCCAGGCAGAAGAGGCCGATGTCGGCGAAGTAGGCGTAGAGGCGCTCGCCGTCCACGACCGGCGTGTCCGACGCGAAGGAGTTCCGGCGGTGGCGCGGCTGCGGGGGGACGCCCCGGTGGACCTCGCGCTCCCAGACGACCTTGCCCGTCCCGACGTCGAGGGCGTAGACCATCCAGCGATGCTCGTCGGTCAGGAAGATGTGCCCGCCGGGGTAGCCCCCGATGACCAGCTTCTCGCGCGGCTTCTCGCCCACCGCCGCCGTGACGAAGATCCGGTCCCCCCAGATCACGGGCGACGACCAGCCCCAGCCGGGAAGCTCGGTCCTCCAGACCACGTTCTCGGTCTCGCTCCACGCCTCCGGCAGCGTGGCCCCCTCCGCCAGGCCGTCCGAGCGCGGCCCGCGGAACTGCGGCCAGTGGTCGTTGTCGGCCCAGGCGGCGACCGCCAGGACGAGGACGAGCAGCCCGGCGGCGACGAACGGTCTCATGGGTCCCTGACCTCCCGTTGCATTATACGGGAGCATCGCGGCGACGCGGAAGTGGACCTCAGGGCTTCCGGAGGACGTCGCGGAGTCGCCGGCCCACGACTTCTTCCTCGCCCGGCTCGAGGGTCCAGACGGAGACCTCGACGCCGCTCACCGCCTCGGGACGAAGTTCGATCCGGGGTTCGCTTTCCCGAAGGAGTCTCATGACGTCCGCCGGGCGGAGCCCGCGGGCGGCCTCGTCCCAGGTCACCCGGAGGTGGGGGACGGCGTTGGCGATCGGGGGGACGAAGGTCTCCGTCTTCACGCCCGGCACTTCGCCCACGAGCGCCGCCACGGCATGGCAGCGCCGCTCCCAGTCTTTCCAGACGGCGTCGTGGTCGAGCTTGAGGTAGCGCTCGAGGGCCGCCCACATCCCTACGATCTCCTCCTTCGCCGCCTTGCAGGCCCGGCCGATCGTGTCCGTGTGCGGGTTGTTGTGGAGCGCGGCGGCCTCGACCAGGTCCTTCCGCCCCAGGAGCAGCCCCGCGCACTGCGGGCCGCGGAGCCCCTTGCCCCCGGAGAAGGCCACGAGGTCGTAGCCCATCTTTGTGAAGCGCGAGAGGTTCGAGGCGGGCGGGACGTCCGCCGCGGCGTCGTTCAGGGTCGGGATCGCCAGCCGCTTTCCGAGCAGGGCGAACTCCTCGACCTTGATCGCGCCCAGCGGGTCGTGGCGGTTGTAGAAGAGCATCATCGCAACCCGCCCGCCGGCCGCCGCGCGCTCGACGTCCTCGCGCGTCTCGACCTCGACCAATCGCACCCCGACGTTTCGGACGGCGCGGTCGTAGCCGTAGCGGTGCGACTTCTGGATCAGGACCTCGTTCCTCATGCCCGCGGTGTCGGGGAGCCGCCGGATCCGCTCGCGGTCGGCCCCCGCGACGCAGGCCGCGGTCCCCAGCGTGAGCGCCGCCGCCGCGCCCGAGGTGACGAGCGCCGCCTCGCAGCCGAGGAGGGCCGAGATCCTCCGCCCGACCGCCTGTTGGAGTTCGACCAGGTTCACGTACTTCCGCGAGGCCGAGTCCATGGCCTCGACCACCTCGCGGGGGAGGAGGGAGGCGCTGAGGGTCGTGTAGGTGCCGGCCGCGTTGACGAGCGGGCGGACGCCGAGCTCGCGGTAGACGTCGCGCTCCGCCGCCGGGGCCGGGGGCAGGGCGGCTGTGCCGGGGAGCGCGGCGGCCGCGCCCAGGAACTCGCGCCGGTCGAGCGTCATGGGGAACCCTCCAGTGAACCTTACGCCCGGGGCCTACGGGAGCTTGCCGAAGGCGCGGGCGATCTCGAGGAGGAAGAGCCGGCGGATCGCGTCGTAGCCCCGCTCGTTCGGGTCTTCGAGATTGATCCAGTACCAGTAGTGGGGGTCCTCCCGGCGGTAGCGCTTCCTCCAGAACTGGGCGGAGTGGATGCCGTGGCCGAGGAAGGTCCCGTGGAGGGGGACGAGGCGGACGTCCTCGTGCCGCTCGGCGGCGCGGCGGAGGATCCCGTTGTACGCCTCGAGGATCGCCAGGCCGTCCCTCCAGGGCGGCAGGCCCGCGCTCTCGATGTCGCCTACCCCGTCGGTCGGGTCGTAGATATCGGCCAGGAAGATCCGGCAGCCGCCGGGGAAGCGTTCGCGGATGCCGCCGAGGAGCGCCTCGAGCCGCCGCTCGAAGGCCGCGATCCACGGCCGGGCCTGGTCGAGCGCGGCCCCGTACATCGCGCCCTCCCGGGGCGGGGAGCGGCCGTAATCGTGGATCAAGTCGTTTCCGCCCGTGGTGAGGACCACGATGCCCTGCACGTCCGCCGGGACCTTCTCGAGGCGCGGAAGCTGGACCTCGAAGTGCTCGATGGACGTCGAGCCCGGCATGCTGAGATTGAGGGTGCGGAGCGAGGGGAAGACGGCCCGAAGCGAGATCCCCTGGAGCTCCGGAAACTCGCCCTCGGGGTTGGCGGCCAGGCGGTCGAAGTAGCCGCGGCCGGGCGGGGCGCCGACGCCGGAGGTGATGCTGTCCCCGATCCCGACGAGGAGGACGGGGGCGTCCGACCAGGGCTTCGACCACGGCTCGCGGGGCACGGCGGGCCCGGCCGGGCCGGCTCCCGCGGCGGGCGGGAAGCCCCACTTCGCCGCGACGACGACCCCCAGGGCCGCCAGGAGCGCGGCCAGGACGGCGAGGCTCCAAACCCTGCGGCGGGTCGCGGACCTGGACATCGAGGCGGGCCTCCCGCCGACAGCTTACCCCACGCCGGGGCGCTACGGCGCCAGGACGAAGAGCACCTGGTCGATCCGGAGGACGTTCTCGTCCGCCTCGCCGCCGCCGGCGAGCTGGGTGATGTCGGCGATGGCGACCTGCTTGATCTCGCCCGGGTCGAGGCGGCCGTTGTCGTCCTGGCTGTCGTCGGCCAGGGTCAGGTCGCCGAGCGCCAGGTTGAGCGTCGTCCACCCGTCGGCCGCCTTGAGCTCGACGACCTTGTTGTAGCGCGAGCCGTCGTGCTCCTCCAGCGACACGATGAACGTGCCGTCGATCGAGGTCCTGAGCGAGAGGTCCAGCGCCGTCGCCCGCGAGAGGTCGTTCTTCTCGACGCTCCGCAGGAGCCCGTGGACCTTCACGCCCCTCCGGGGGTATGCGAAGCGGAGGGACTGCTTGCCGCCGCCGGGCGGCGCGTCCGGGTCCAGGCTCACCGGCACGTCGTAGACGCTGAAGCGGGGCGGGTCGCCGAACTCGAGGCTGATGGGAGACCACCGGACGACGGCGCTCTCGAAGTTGTCGACGAGGAAGGCGGGCACGACGCGCGTGACCTTGGTCGCTCCCGTCGTGAGGGGGACGGCTTCCGAGGAGAAGGCGATCTCGTCCAGCCAGATCGTCCGCGTGGCCGCCAGGTCGGGGAGGAGGTTGACGAGGAACGAGCCCACGTCGAAGACCTGGATCGCGCCCACGCGGTCGAGGTCGAGCCGGCCGTTCGGGTCCTTGCCGACCTCGTCGGGGACGAGCTCGTCGAGGTTGACCGAGATCTCCTGCCACCTTCCCGCGGCGACGGTGGCGGCCGCCTGGTAGGTGGCGCTCTCGGGCTCGGCGAGGCCCACGACGACGGCGGTCGCGTGGCTCGACTTGACCCAGAGGCGGAGGGACTTCATGCCGGAGAGGTCGGTCGGCCGCTGGAGGACCAGGACGCGCATCGTTCCGGCCGTGACGGGGAACGTGTACGAGAGCGATCCCTTGCCCGCCTTGACGTGCTCCCCCTCCCGGGCGAGGGCGACCTTGGACTCGGCGTCCTCGCCGCCCCCGCCGGCCTCGAGCTTGAGGGCGGTCCACCCCTCGGGCTCCTTCTCGAAGTCGTCGATCCGGATCTGCCGGGGCTTGTCCTGGGCCGCGAGGGTCCCGGAGAGGGCCGCGGCGAGCACGAGGGCGATCGGGCGCAGGGTCTTCATGGGTTCTCCCGAGTGGCGACGTCCGCCAGGGAAGTCTACCGATCCGGCAGGCGCCGGGGTTTCAGGAATGCGGGGCCGCGCCGGCGGCGCATTCGGGCCGGGCGGCGCGAACCCGTTGACCGGCAGGGGAAGGCCATGCTACGGATGGAGCGGGCGGCCGAGGGAGGAATCGGTCATGGACGATCCGATCGAGTACTCGCTGGAGCACCAGCGGGGATCCGTCCGGCTCGCTCTTTCCGACGGGCGGCTGTCCGTGCGGACGGCGGGGAACGGGCTGCTGGACCGGCCGCGGACCGTGGAGGTCGCCCTCTCCGACCTCGAGGCCTTCGCGGTGGTTCCCACGGTGGGGGCGAGCCACCTTGTGGGCGGGCCCCGGTCGGACCGGATCGTGGACCGCTCTTTCGACTCGGAGCTGCTCCTGTCGTGGAGGGAGGGCGGGAAGGCCCGAAAACGGCGCGTCTTCGTGAACGCCCGGAGCGCAGGGTTCCGGACTTTGATCGAGGCGCTCCGGGCGAAGCGGCCGCAGGCGAGCCTGCTCGACCTCGACCCCGCCGAGGCGCACCGACGGATCGGGATGATCTCGGGAGCCCGCGCGGTATGGGTCGTCGTCGCGCTCCTGGTGGGCGTCCCCATCCTGCTCGCGCTGGCGATCCTCGCGCTCCAGTAGGCCGCAAGGACCGGGCCCGGTCCCTGACCGCCGGCGGGATGGACCTCTCGGTCCGCAGGGATCCCTAGGGGCGGCCCCGCCAGCCGCGGGCCAGGAGGTCGAGGCTCGTCGCCTTGGTCCGGAGCAGGCGGATTCGCGACCGGAGCGCCTCCAGGCGGAACCGGTGCGGCCGCCCGGTCAGGGCCTCCCGACCCTCCGCCGACGTGAACGCTCCGTCCGGGACCCGGTCGCTTCCCTGGGGAACGAATTTCGCCACCTCCTCGAGAGCCCGGGCGGCCCAGGAGAGATCCTGGAGGGCGGCCGCGCGGTCGACTCGGGGGATGTGCGACGGGTCGGCGGGCCAGCGGGATTCCAGGGCGTCGGCGTGCAGGGCGAACTGCCCGGGGCAGATGATGCTCGAGGGGCGCGCGCCGCCGAAGGCGTCGAAGGGAGGGATCTCGGGATCCAGCCCCAGCTCGAACCGTCGCGCGATCCGGCATCTCGGACACGGCCCCTCGTAGCGCGCGGCCAGACCGCTCCGTCCCTGGACGACGGCGTGCTTGAAGGGCGCGGTGGCGTCTCCGCAGCTGCAGGGGTGGAGCGACATGTAGAGGTGGCACTCGGGGCTGGAGCGCGCGACCCGATCGGCCGTCGCCCGGCCGGCCGCGATCGCGCGCAGTTCCTCCAGGTTCCGGGAGAGGGCCCCCCGGACGGAGTCGAGACCGTCCCGGAGATCGCCCATCACCAGACCCCGGTGGATCCCGGTGGACAGCGGCAGGGCCAGGCAGAGGACCGGCTCGAGGCTCCAGATCGGGCGTCCCCGCTCCCCGTGGATCCGCTCGAGGGCCCGGGCGACCTCGGCCTTCCGGGGGGCGGGGACCTCGAAGCCGGCCGCGGCGGTCAGCAGCACCTGCTCGGCGTCCGGGAACCAGCGGACGTCGACGGGGTATGCTTTCGGCCCTCCCGCCGGCAAGAACACGATCGCGCCCTGCGGCCCCGCCTGGTGCCGGAGGCCTTTCTCCTTCAGGTGCCGTTGGAGCGCCGCCACGTCGCTGAGGATCCACGGCACAGGGACTAGGCTGGACAGCACCGCTTCCCACCGGGCGTCCTTCTCCCGGACCCGCCGCGCCTCCTCCTCGGGGTCTTCGGGCGCGTCCAGGGCCTCGAGGAACGCCTTCGCCATGCCCTGCACACGCGTCTTCATCTCCGCACGCGCCGCCTCCCGGTCGGGGTCGGCCGGCGCGAGCGCCGGGGGAGGAGGCGGTTCGGCGCCCTGGAGGAGCGACCGCGCGGCGTCGCAGAGCCAGCGGCGGGCCGCGGGCTCGGCCGCGAACCCCGCCGCGCGCGCCGCGCATTCCGCCGCCTCGTCCGCATGCTCGGCCGAGCGCCCGGGCTCGGCCGCGGCCCGCATCGCCGCGGCGCACGCCATCTGGAGGTAGTCGGCCGCGTCGCCGATCGGAGCGGACGTACCCCTGGACTCCTTTCGGAGGTTTTCCCGGGTGTCGGCCAGCCCCGAGCGGGTGGAGGGCGTGGGGGCCGCGGACCAGAAGTCGGCCAGGCGGACCAGGCTGAGCTTCCGTTCGCGCAGGCCGGAGACGGGCTCGAGGCCGATGCCGTGGAGGAGCCACGCGCAGGCGTAGCGCAGGGCCGCGCGGGCGAAGCGGTCCCGCGCGGCGGGAGTCAGGCCCCGGAGGAGTTCCGCCAGGGGAATCGCTTCCGGGGCTTCGGACGCCCAGGGAGGAGGCTCCTGGGCCCGGGAGAGCGCCTGCGCGGCGGCGCGCTGCCAGGCGCGGGCCCGCTCCCGGGCCGCGGTCCGGGCGGACCACACCAGGGCGGCCGCTGCGGCCGCCGCGTCCGCCCCGCCCTCGATCATCGACAGGTACTCTCGGTCCGGCGGGGAATCCGCCTCGCGGTCCTCCAGCCTGCCTAGGAGCGCCCGGTCGGACCACGCCGCCGCCTGTCCCGCCGCCAGCCGGACGAATCGTGCCTCGGCAGGAGCGGGCAGGAGGAGCGCCAGGCGCTCCAGGTCGCCCGCCCGATGCGCCGCGGCGGGGTCGACGAGCTCGCGGAACCGCTCGAAGACCTCGGCCGGATCCTGCGGGACCGTCGGAACCGGCTCGAAGGGAGGCGGACTCTCGCCGGCCAGGATCGCGTCCGCCGCGGCGAGCTGCCAGCGGCGGGCGGCATCGCGCTCGAGGCTGGAGGCGAGGTCGGCGCGCCGCAGGGCGTCGGCGTCGAACCCGGCTCCGAACCGGGCCGCCTCGGCCGCGACGTCCTCGGCCAGCCGCGCGGCCGCGGCGGGGTCGCCGCGGGCCGCCCGAAGGGCGTCCCAGACCGCCGGCACGTGGAGCCGGCCCTGCCCCGGCGAAGGCCGCTCCAGCAGGTCGTCCAGGGTCTGCTCGACGGTGGCGGCGCTCTCCGGGACTTCGTGGACGTGGAGCCAGAACCGGAGGTGGTTCAAGCCCGTCTGCTCCTCGCCGGAAAGGACCTCGGTCGGGACCTTCCCATCGATGGCGGCGAGCGCCTGCCGGACGGCCGCGGCCTTGAACCGGCGCGTCTGGACCGCGTCCATACGGGCGATCCGCCCGGGAAGGTCGTCCGGGGGCGGCGCCGGAGCCGGGGGCGGGGTCGTCGGGAGGTCGAGCTCAAGGGTGTCCGCGCACGCGTCGCCGCGCCAGAGCTTCGCCCGCCCGTCGGAGTGCGAGGTCGCAACGAGACCGGCGCTGGACACGAAGCACGCGCACGTGGCGGCGACGAGCCGGCTCGAGGTCGGCGCCGGGCTCAGGTGGTAGGAGGGAATCCCCAGGGCGGTGCCGAGAAGGTCCCGCGTCGAGGCGAAGACGCGCGCGCACCCGTCCCGGTAGGCGGCGACGAATCTCCCGTCGGCCGCGAACTCCAGCGAGTAGACGAGGAGTCCGGACATGGGCAGGTCCTTCCATCGCCCGCCCGGCGCCCAGACTCCGGAAGCCGCCGGGACGAGCTCCTGCAGGCCGCCCTTGGCCCCGCCGAAGACGACGCTGCCCCCCGCCGGGTGCACGGCCAGGCAGACGATCGGGCTCTTCATCACGGGTCCCGACGCCGCCTTCTGGCGGCCGTCGGGGGTCCAGGCGGCGAACGAGCCGTCCTCGAAGCCGGCGACCAGGGCGCCCCGGAGGAATCCCGCGGCGTTGGCGCCCACGGCGCCGGCGATCTCCAGGCGGGGAAGGAAGCTCTCCGGGCTCCAGACGCGCAGGACGCCGTCCTTCCCGCAGGTCGCCCAGGCCTCGCCCCGCGGCTCCACGGCCAGGTCGCGCAGCTCGCCGTGCCTCGTGTCGGCCCGGGCGAGCTCGCGCTGGCCGTCTCCGGAGAGGACGAGGAGCCGGCCGTCGGCGGTCGCGACGAGCAGCCGCCGTCCGTCGGGAGTCCAGCGGGCCCGGCGGACGGGCCCGCCGGCCTCCAGCCGCTGGACGGCCTTCCCCTCCTTCAGGTCCCAGAGCGTGAACCGCCCGGAGTCGGAGCCCAAGCCCAGGAGGGTCCCGTCCGGGTGGGCGCAGGCCCAGGTCAGGGAGGCCACGGGGGCCCCCGCCTACTTCGGGGGCGCGACGTGGAAGGTCGCCCCGCGGATGGTCAGGTCGCTGCCGACGTTGGGCCAGGCGTTGTTCTGGTCCGGCGTCTCGGCGTGGAAGATGTAGGCCTCCCCGTTGTGGACGGCCAGGACGTGGAGGTCGATCTTCTTGTCGACCTTCGCGCGGAAGCGGTGCGCCGGGGCGAGCGCGCCGGCGATGTGGATCTTGGCGGGCGCGCTCATCGCGACCGTGCCGCCCTTGGCGGCCACGGCGTCCGTCTCGCGCTTGACGAGCGCCGCGAGGTCGCCGGAGAAGGCCTCGCGGGTGGCCCAGAGCGTGACCTCCGCCTTGCCCAGGATCCCGTCGAGGGTTCCCCGGAACGCGGCCTTCGAGCGGGGATGGTCCACCCGCTTGAACCCGGGCTTCACCTGGAAGCGGTAGCCGTCGGCGGCGACCACGAGGGATCCCGGGGAAACCTCGCCCGCCGGCAGCGCGTCCTCGGCCTTGGGGAGCGCCTCGTCCTGGAGCGAACCGCCGCCGGCGATGAAAGCGACCAAGCTCATGAAGGCGATCATCGTGAGTCTCCTAAAACGCGCTCCAGCCTATCCCGGACGGTCGAGGCTTGCCAGAGTCTCGCGATAGGCGCCCAAGCGCGCGCGGAGCCGGATCGCGCGGAAACGGCCCGGCTCCGCGGCGTAGGCCGCTCGGCCCTCCTCGGAGCTGAAGGCCTCGGCGGGCACGGCGTCGCCTCCGGCGGGGACGAACTTCAGGACCTCCTCGAGGGCGCGGACGGCCCAGAAGAGGTCCTCGCGGGCGGCGGCGCGGTCGGGAGGGGCGGGACGCGCGGGCCACCTCGAGGCGAGGCGGTCCGAGTGGAGCGCGAACTGGCCCGGGCAGATCATGCGCGAGGGCCGCGAGCCGCCGAAGACGTCCGGGGGAACCGTTTCGGGGTCGAGCTCGAACTCGAACTTCCGGGCCGCCCCGCACTGCGGGCAGCGGCCCTCGTAGCGGGCCACCAGGCCCCGGGCGTCGCGGAGGACCTCGTCCTCGCCGGGCGGCTCCGCCCGGCCGCACGCGCAGGGCCGAAGCTCCATGTAGAGCCGGCACTCGGGACTGGAGCGGGCCATCGGGAGGGGACCGCCCGAGGGCGGGGGCTCGGGGACGGCCTCCCGCGGTCGGATGGTCTCGACGCACGCGTACCCCTTCCACAGGCGCACGGCGCCGTCGAAGTGGCTGGTCGCGAGGAGCTCGGTGCCGGGGACGAAGCACGCCCCGGAGACGACGAACTCCTCCCTCCACGCCGGCTTGGGGCTCATGAGGTAGAAAGGGGTGCCCCGCGCTCGGCCGATCGTGTCGTCCGTGGAGTCGAAGAGCATCGCCGAGCCGTCGCTGAACGCCGCGGCGAACCGGCCGTCGGGCGCGAACTCCAGGGAATTGACGGCGACGGGATTCGGGGGGGCGTGCTTCCAGGCGGTTCCCGCGCGCCATGGGCCGGGACCGCCGACCCGCACCTCCTGCATCCCGCCCTTCCCGCCGCCGAAGACGACGCGCTCGCCCGAGGGATGGACGGCGAGGCTGTAGACGGCCGGCAGGCGGACCACGGCGCCCTCGGCGAGTTGTTCCTTCCCGTCCTCGCTCTTGGCGGTGAAATAGCCGTCCTCGTCGCCGTAGACGATCGATCCCTTGGCGAACCCGACGGCTCGGTTCGGGTACTTGGTGGGGATTTCGAGCCGGAGCCTGAGCGTCTCGGGGTCCCAGATCCGGATCGCCCGGTCCGAGCCGCAGGTCGCCCACGCGGTTCCGTCGGGCCGGAGCGCCAGGCCGTAGAGCCGGCCGTGCCCGGTCTGGATCTCGCCGAGGGGCGAGCGTCCGTCCCCGCTGCGGACGAAGATCGTTCCGTTCCGCGAGCAGGCGAGGAGCTTCTGGCCGTCGGAGCTCCAGCGGGCGCGGACGACGAAATCCCCGATCGAAAAGCGGTGTGCGGGGGCGCGCTCACGGAGGTCCCACAGCGTGAACTCTCCGGAGGCGTCGCCGATCCCGAGGAGCGCCCCGTCCGGGCGGGCGGCCACCCAGGTCATCCAGGACATGGCGCAGGCGAGTATACCCGGACGGTCCCGGGCGTGTCGCGCCTCGGCGGATCCGGTGGGGGATGCGGTTCCGGACGTCCGGGCGGCGCGCGGGAGGAAGGGACGGTCCGGTAAGGACTCCCGTGGACCCGCCCCTCCGGAGGGCGCGGCCCCGGCTACTTGAAGGCGTCGCTCAGGTCCGCCCCCTTGGGACGGCGGAACCGCTCTTCGCTCACCCCCGCGAGGTCGTTCCCCTTGAACTCATACCGGCGGATCGTGTTGATCATGTACCGCGGATCGATGCGGTCGGGGGCGTCGAGCCAGTGGAAGAGGACGGAGGCCTTCGCCAGCTTCTTGGGCTCGTCCGAGGCCTCGCCGCCCTTGAGCCGCCAGGAGACCCCCGCGTAGGCGACGATGAGGTCGAGCTTCTGGCCGCCGATGCCCGCCGCCTGGTACGGGGCGGCCGCCTTCTCGTTCCGCGCCCGCAGCGCCGCGCGCGCCGCGGCGGTCCACCCGCGCGTGACCTCCCCCAGGGGCTTGCAGATCTGGGCCTCGAACTCGTCGAGGCTCATCGACCTCATCCCCACGCGCATCTCGGGGTCGACCGCGCGGGCCGCCTTGAGCGCCGCGAGGCAGGCCTTCGGGTCGCCCTTCCGCTCGCAGTCGGCGATCGTCTCGGCCGTGATAAACGATTCGTCCGGCTTGACGTAGTCGCTCATGCTCCGGAAGGCGTTCTCCGCCATCGAAAGGTCGAAGACGGCCTTGTAGGCGGCGTAGAGAGGGCGGTATTCGGCCAGGAGGGCTTTCATCGCCGAGAAGGGGACGGCGTTGTCCTTCTGCTCGGGATGGTCGTAGAACTCGTAATGGCTGACCCGATCGCCGCCCTCCAGCCCCTTCTCCCGCCAGGCCTCGATCTCGGCCTCGAAGTCCTCCGGCGGCCGCAGGACGTCGATGGTCCGGGGGTTGTTCCTCACGCGCTTGAGGTCGGCGTAGTACTTGCCGAGCGCCTCGCCCGCCTCTTCGAGCAATGGGCCCTTGTCCTTCTTGGCCTTGGCCATGTCCCCTCCCGGTCGGGTCGATCCGACGGCTAAGGTAGCGAATCCTCCCGGTGAAGGAAACGAATTGGACCTTTCCGGTGGTCCCTGCAGTCGCGGCGCAGCTTCAAGCAGGGCTTCCTCGGAGCGGAAGGGCGTGGGTCTCTCGCGAGCGGTCCTGAGGCGTCCCCGTCGGACTCCCCGGGCGGCGCCCTCCCCGAGCCGCAGCGGCTCAACGCCGGGTAGAATGGCGCGATGGGGAAGAGCGTCACGATCGTCCGCTTCACCGACGAGGAGATCCGGGCAGGACTGAGGGACCCCGGGACCCTGGAGCGGCTTCTCAACCAAGCCATCCCGTCCCACGGACCGCGATCTTGCGACCTCCACGACCTCTGGGACGGGGTCGACTACCTCCTCGCCGGGCCGTCCGCCGAGCCGCAGATCCACCTGATCAAGCGGGGCGAGGTCCGCTTCGAAGGGCTTTCCGATTCGGCCCACGGATTCACCTCGGCGGCCGCGCGGTCGCTGGCCGGCCAATTGGAGACGCTGGGGGTCGAGACGCTCCGGGGACGCTACCAGCCGGAGCGCATGAAAGACGCCGTCTATCCGGGGCGCCTGTGGATCCGGCCCGAGTCCTTCGAGGACTCGTTCCAGGAACTGGTGAAGGCCTTCGAACGGGCCCGGCGGTTCATCTCCCGCGTCGCCGCCGAGGGAGACGGCCTCGTCGTCTGCCACTTCGAGGACCTTTGACGGGCGGATCCGCCGTCCCCGTTTGCGGAGCGCAGAGGACAAACAAAGAGGAGTGCAACATGGGGCAGGGGGAGGGAAGATGGCGCATAGGACAAGCAAAAAGGAGTGTGGCACGGGGCGGGGGGAGGGAGGAGGCGTGGATGGGAAGAAGCGAGAAGGGAAGGACGCGGCGGAGGGAACCCTAAAGAGCCCTTCGCGCCCGGAGGGCGCGAAGGTGGACGGATTCGCTAACCCATCGGCCCGGCCGTCGGCTGAGGTTCGATGATCCTGGGCCGGCGGAGCCGCTGCCAGACCAGCCAGACGGCGATCAGGGTCGCCGCCCAGGGGGCCGCGAGGAAGAGGCCCACCAGGAGCCGCTCCACCGACCAGAGGAGGCCCGCCACGCTCCCTGAAAACGTGGCGCGGGCGGTGCGCGCCAGGCCGTGCTCCTCGGGAACCAAGAGGGGAGGGGTCGCGATCTTGAGGTCGATCCGCGCGCGCTCGTGGACGGGGGCCGCGCTCGCGACGGGCAGGCTGTGTCGGGTCTCGGATCGCTTCACCTTGCCCAGGGACGAGAGTCGTCCCAGGAGCGCGGCTTCACGGTCCACGTCGATCTCTCCTCCCAGGGTCGCGCTCGACCCGGCCGCCCCGGCGCTCAGGCCGCCGCCGGCGATCCGCGCGCCCGCCTCCTCGAGGGCCCGCCGGGCCTCCCGGTACGCGGGATCGACGTCGCCCGTCTCGATCTCGAGCTCGACTTGGCGGGTGATCTGAGGAGAGAGGGCGGCCAGGCGGATCTCGAGCGCGGCGAGCTCGGAGCGGACGGGGACGTTCCCGGCCTTGGAGCCGTCGCCCTGGGCCGCCCGGCGGCGATCCGCCGCGTCCCTCGTGACGTGGCCCAGGCTGCGGAGCTCTTGCCGCACGTCGGGGAACCTGGCCGCGTCGATCCGGGCGCGGACGAGGCCGGTGACGGCGCCCTCGCCTTCCCGCGAGAGATGGGCCTCCGTCACCTGTCCGCCGGCGTCGAGCACGACGGCCTGGGCTCGGGCGTAGACGGGTTCGGCTTCCTTGACGGACAGGGCGAGGGTGGCGGTGAGCGTCTCCACGACCTCGACGGGCTGCCGGAGGTCGCGTTCCGAAACCTGGACCTCGATCGTGGAGAAGGCAATCGCGCTGTCGTAGTACTTGAGCTGCCCCTTGAGCGCCTCGACCTCCTCGATCGTGCGGCCAATCTGCACCTCGACCTCGAGGAGATCCTTGACCCCGCCCTTGGCCTCCGCAAGCATCGTCTTAAGCCGTTCGATCAGGACCTCCTTGGACGAGAGTCGAGACTCCAGATCGAGGTAGACCTTCGTCACGTCCCGGGTCGTGACGCTCTCGTGCCGCACCGCGCCCAGCGCCCGGATCCGGTCGAGGACCGCTTCGAAGGCCTGGGGCGGGACGCGGACCGTGAGCGTGCCCAGGGTCTTCCCGTTCGGGAGTTTCTGGACGTCGGCCGCGTGGACGAAGCCCCGGGCCTCGCCCACGATGGCCGCGATCCGCTCGTGGGCGGCGGCGAAGGCCTCGGCCTCGAGCTTGAGTTCCTCGCGGCGGATCAGCTTGGGGTCCTCGCCGAAGGGGTCCGAAGGCGCGGGTGGAGCGCCCCCAATTCCCCGGAATCCCCGACCCCCGCCGCCTGCCCCACCACCGACCGGGGCGTCGAAATGCAGGGCTTCTGGCGCCGGCTCACGGTCGACCGGAGGCGCCTTTCGAGGGGCCCCGAGAGAAACGACTGCGTCCCCTGCTTCCGAGGGAGCCGCGAGTGCCCCCACGCCGTCCTGGAAGACGCTGCCGACGAGGAGCAGGGCCGCGAGGACGCCTGCGGCGGCCAGGCCCTTGGCGACCCGCGCGAATCCCTCCGTCTCCCAAAGGCGCGGCGACGTCCGCGCCGCGGCCTCCGCGGCCGCGAGGACGTCGGCGCACGCCTCGCACTCGTCCGCGTGGGCCGCGACCTCGCGGTCTTCCTCCTCCGAGAGGCTTCCCTCCAGAAAGCTCCCGGCTAGCCGCTCGATGTCGCCGTGCACGTCCACGACGGATCCTAACGGACCAAATCGATTGAAGTTCGCCGATCCTTGATCCGGGGGCGAGACGCGAACGTCCGGCAGGTCTGAACTACTCCAACGGAGCGCTCCGAAAGGGGGGGGGGCTCGCTCCGCTTTGAACGCGGATGGGTCACATCCTGACACACGGGGGTGCTAGGATGCCCGGATGCACCTCGAGGCCTTCCACCCTGCGGTGGCGCGCTGGTTCGCGGCGCGCCTCGGCGAGCCCACGCCGCCCCAGCGCGACGGCTGGCCCGCCATCCGCGAGGGGAAGAACGTCCTGATCGCCGCGCCCACCGGCTCGGGGAAGACCCTCGCCGCCTTCCTCTGGGCGATCGACCGCCTGGTCCGCCAGGGGCCGTACCTCCCCGACGAGACCCAGGTCCTCTACGTCTCCCCGCTCAAGGCGCTCGGGAACGACATCCGGAAGAACCTCCAGGGGCCGCTCGCCGAGATCGTCCAGGCCGACCCCTTCCTCCCGGCCGTCCGGGTCGTGGTCCGGACGGGCGACACCACGCCCGGCGAGCGGGCCTCGATGAGCCGGCGGCCGCCCCACATCCTGGTCACCACGCCCGAGTCGCTCTACATCCTCCTCACGAGCGACGGCGGACGGCGCATGCTGGGGACGGTCAAGACGGTCATCGTCGACGAGATCCACGCCCTCGCGCGCGACAAGCGGGGCTCGCACCTGGCGCTCTCCCTCGAGCGGCTCGAGGCGCTGGCCGGGCCCTTCCAGCGGATCGGCCTCTCGGCCACGCAGAAGCCGCTCGAGGACGTGGCGCGCTTCCTGGTCGGCGTGGGGCGCGACTGCGTCACCGTCGACGCGGGCCACCTCCGCGCGCTCGACCTCGGGGTCGAGGTCCCGCCCTCCCCGCTCACGGCCGTCTGCTCCCACGAGGTCTGGGAGGAGATCTACGCGCGGATGGCGGAGTTGATCCAGGCCCACCGGACGACGCTCGTCTTCGTCAACACCCGGAAGCTCGCCGAGCGGATCGCGGCGCGGCTCTCCAAGATCCTGGGCGAGGATCGGGTGACGAGTCACCACGGGAGCCTCTCGAAGAAGCACCGCCTGGACGCCGAGCAGCGGCTGAAGGAGGGGAAGCTCCGGGCGCTGGTGGCCACGGCTTCGCTCGAGCTCGGGATCGACGTGGGCGACGTGGACCTCGCGATCCAGGTGGGCGCCACGCGCTCGATCGCGACCTTCCTCCAGCGGGTCGGCCGCGCCGGCCACGCGCTCCGGAAGACGCCCAAGGGCCGGCTCTTCCCGCTCACGCTCGACGAGCTGGTCGAGGCGGCCGCGCTCTTCCGGGCGGTCCGGCGCGGGGTGCTCGACCGGACGCCCCAGCCGGGCAAGCCGCTCGACATCCTGGCCCAGCAGGCCGTGGCCGCCTGCGTGCCCGGAGAATGGGCGGAGGACGGGCTCTACGAGACGTTCCGGCGCGCCTGGCCGTACCGCGACCTCGACCGCGGGGATTTCGACGCGGTCGTGGCCCTCCACGCCCGGGGGCGGCGCGCGCTCCTCCACCGGGACGGGGTGGGGCGGCGGCTCATGGCGGCGCGGCGGGCGCGGATCACGGCCATGACGTCCGGCGGGGCGATCCCGGACACCGCCGACTACCAGGTGCTGATGGAGCCCGAGGGCATGCCCGTCGGGACCGTGAACGAGGACTGGGCGATCGAGTCGAACGTGGGGGACATCTTCCAGCTCGGCAACACGAGCTGGAAGATTCTCAAGGTCGAGCCCGGGATCGTGCGGGTGGCCGACGCGAAGGGCCAGCCGCCCTCGATCCCGTTCTGGTTCGGCGAGGCGCCGGCGCGGACGGAGGAGCTCTCGTCCGAGATCGCCGCCTTCCGCGAGGAGTGCGCGGGCGCCGAGTGGGTCATGCGAGAGACGGGCCTCTCCGAGGGGGCCGCCGTCCAGCTCGCCGACTACGTCGCCGCCGGCCGCGCGGCGCTCGGGAAGGTCCCGACCCAGAAGCGGATCGTCCTCGAGCGCTTCTTCGACGAGTCGGGCGGCATGCAGCTCGTGGTCCACGCGCCCTTAGGGGGCCGGATCAATCGGGCGCTCGGCCTGGCGCTCCGCAAGCGCTTCTGCGTCGGTTTCGGGTTCGAGCTCCAGGCGGCGGCGAACGAGGAGGCGATCGTGCTCTCGCTCGGGCCGCAGCACGGGTTCCCGCTCGAGGAGGTCTTCGACTACCTCCATCCCGACTCCGCGCGCCGCGTCCTCGTCCAGGCGCTCCTCGCCCAGCCGATGTTCGAGATCCGCTGGCGCTGGAACACGACGCGGGCGCTGCTCGTCGAGCGGATGCAGTCGGGGAAGAAGGTCCCGGCCCCGCTCGTCCGGATGCGGGCGCAGGACGCCCTCGTCGAGGCCTTCCCGCAGGCGACGGCCTGTCCGGAGACGCTCCCGGGCGGGGACATCCCCGTCCCGATGGAGCACCCGATCGTCCGGCAGACGGTCGAGGACTGCCTGACGGAGGCGATGGACGTGGAGGGCTTCCTCGACCTCCTCCGCGGGCTCCGCGACGGCCGGATCGAGAAGCATGCGGTGGATCTTTCGGCGCCCTCTCCGTTCGCGCAGGGGATCCTGAACGCGCAGCCCTACGCGTTCCTGGACGACGCCCCGCTTGAGGAGCGCCGGACGCAGGCGGTGATCTCGCGGCGGACGCTGGACGTGAAGACGGCGGACGAGCTCGGGGCCCTCGACCCGGAGGCGATCGGGCGGGTGCGGGAGGAGGCCTGGCCGCGGCCGGAGAGCGCCGAGGAGCTGCACGAGGCGCTCCTCTGGATGGGCTACGTGACGGAGGAGGAGGGGCGGGCGTGGGGGCCGTGGCTGGCCGAGCTCGCGGGGGCGGGGCGAGTGGCCCTGGAGGGAGGGCGCTGGTTCGCGGCGGAGGCGACGCGCGAGCCGAAGGCGGTCCTGCGCGGCCGGATGGAGGCGCTCGGGCCGGTCTTCGACGCCGATCCCCTGCTCGCGGAGCTCGAGAGGGAGGGGGTGGTCCTGCGCGGCCGCTTCGAGGGCCGGGCGGGCTGGTGCGACCGCCGGCTGCTCGCGCGGATCCACCGCTACACGGTCGAGCGGCTCCGGAAGGAGATCGAGCCGGTGGCGGCGGCGGACTTCCTCCGCTTCCTCGCCTGCTGGCAGCACGTCGATCCCGAGCACCGGCTCGAGGGGCCCCGGGGCGTGGCGGAGGTCGTGGGGCAACTCGCCGGCTTCGAGGTCGCGGCCGCCGCGTGGGAGGCGGGCGTCCTTCCGGCGCGCGTGAAGGGCTACAAGCGGGAGTGGCTCGACCAGCTCACGCTCTCGGGCGAGGCCGCGTGGGGCCGGCTCTGGGGGGGCGGGTCGAGCGCGATCCGGATCACGCCCGTCTGCCTTGTCCCGCGCGACGACCTGGAATCGTGGCTCGGACTGACCGCGCCCGCCGACCGGGTCGTCCTCTCGGGCACGGCGCAGTCGATCCTCGAACCGCTTGCGGCGAAGGGAGCGATGTTCCCCCAGGAGCTGGCGCGCGCGGCGAAGCTGCTCCCGGCGCATCTAGAGATGGGCCTGGCCGAGCTGATCGGGAAGGGGCTGCTCACGTGCGACTCGTTCGGCGCCCTCCGCTGGCTCATCGTCCCGCCCTCGCGGCGCCGCGGTCCGATGTCCACGGTCGGCCGCTGGAGCCTCTTCCGGCGCGACGCCTTCCCGGCGCCCGACTCGGAATTCGTTGCCCGGCAACTCCTCCGCCGGACGGGCGTGGTCTTCCGGAAGACTCTCGCCCGCGAGAAGATCCCGGTTCCCTGGCGGGACCTGGTCCGCGTCTACCGGCGCCTCGAGGCGCGGGGCGAGATCCGGGGCGGGCGCTTCGTGGCGGGCTTCTCGGGGGAGCAGTACGCCCTTCCGGAGGCCGTCTCCCTCCTCCGCGCCGTCCGGAAGCGCGGCGAGGTCGTCCCCGTCTCCGTCTCCGCCGCCGACCCCCTCAACTTCCGCGGCATCCTGACCCCCGACCCCCGCGTCCCCGCCGCCGCCCGCTCCCGCATCCAGGTCGGGTGAACCCAAATCAACCAGTTTGATTTGGGTGAGCCTGGAGTGAACCCAAATCAACCAGTTTGGTTTGGGTTCGGGTCAGGATTGGATGGCGAGGACTTCGAGGGGGGTGCCGAGGGTCTGTTCGAGGCCGGGCAGGAACTCGGCGTCCTGGAAGGCGTCCCGGTCCTGGGCCACCTCGTAGTGCCAGCCCCGGTTTCCCGTGAAGGCGATCGCGAACCGGGCGAAGCGGACGCCCGGGGTCTTCTTCATGTCCTCGGGCGCGGTGATCGCGCCGCAGGGGCACTTGAGCGGATCGCCGGAGAGACGGATCTCCTCGAGGTCGTCGTGGATCTCGCTGAACCGCTGCCCGCAGGAGGAGCAGGCGGCTTCCTCATAGGCCCAGTCGCAATAGGGGAAGGGGACGGCGGTCGTGTAGAACCGGAGTTCGTCGGCCCAGAAGTTCTGGTCGGGGTCGGGCGACTCGGGCTCGTACCCGAAGAGGCTCCCGCTGACCAGGTCGTTGAACGAAACCACGCATTCGGTCCCGCCCTGGGTCGCCTGGACGCCGGCGCGGAGGTGCTCGAGGGCGCTCTCCATCGAGAGGTCCTCCTCGCCGTTGACGCTGTAGTCGCCGGGGATCTCCAGGCGCTCGGCCAGCAGCCTGACCAGGGCCGTCACCTGCTGCGGCGAGGGGCGGTAGGTCGGCTCGGTCGGGACCAGGAAGAGGCTGTAGCCCTGGGCCATGCTCAGCGCCTGGACCGGAAGCAGTCGCGGCAGTAGACGGGCCGGTCGCCGCGCGGCTTGAAGGGGAGGTCGGTCTGTTTCCCGCACTGGGCGCAGACGGCCATGAAGACCTCGCGGGGCCCGGCCGCCGCGAAGCCCCCTCCCGGCCCCGCCGCGAGCGCGCCGAAGCCGGGCCGGCGGAGCGGCTTGGGACGGCGGCCGCGGTCCTCGTTCCTCATGCGCGCGGACTGACGGCAGACCGGGCAGCGCTTGGGCTCGTTTCGGAGGCCCAGCTTCGCGTGGTGCTCCTGCTCCCGGGCGGAGAAGACGAACTCGTCGTTGCACTCTTTGCACTTCAACGGCCTGTCGACGTAGGGCATGGCGCTCCCGTGGGCTCTCCCCCTCCATCCGCCGTCGGGGCGTTCGCTCCCCCGCGGGCCTCAGTCAAATTACACTGGGAAGCGGCGGTCCGCGCAACGGAAATCACGGCGGCCGCCGACGGCCTACCTCAGCGCCGACTCGATCAGCGCCATCCGTTTCGCCAGCGACGCCAGCAGCGAGTCGATCTGGCCCACCCGCCGGTCGAGCGTGTCGGGGTCGTCGCTCGCCGCCTTCGCCCCGAGATAGAGGACCCTCGCCTCGCGGAGGAGGCGGTGGGCGGTCTCGGCCTGCGCGAGCAGGAGCTTGAGATCCTCGGCCCGCGCGGGCAGGGGATCCGCGGCGGCGACGTCTCGATAGCGCGGGGTCGCTTCCCGGATCCGGGCGGCGGCCTCGGCCACATCTTTCTTCGCCCGCTCCGAGGGGTCCTCCTTCGCAGGCGGAGGCGTCTCGGGCTTCGGAGTTTCGGGCTTGGGTTCCGGCTTCGCGGGAGGGGGCGGCTTCGGGGCCTCGGGCGGGGTCGCAGGGACGGGCTTCGGGTCCGGCTTGGCGACCGGAGGAGGCGGCTTCGGGGCTTCGGGTTTGGGTTCCGGCTTCGCAGGCTCGGGCTTCGGGTCCGGCGTGACGACCGGAGCAGGCGGCTTCGGGGTTTCGGGCTTGGGTTCCGGCTTCGCGGGAGGGGGCGGCTTCGGGGCTTCGGGCGGGCTCGCAGGGGCGGGCTTCGGGTCCGGCGTGACGACCGGAGCAGGCGGCTTCGGGGTTTCGGGCTTGGCCACGGGAGGAGCCGCGGGCTCCGCCTTCGCCACCGGTTCGGCGGTCGCGGGGAACGGCGGGCGCTTGAGCCAGTCCGTGCCCCAGTCCACGAGGGCTTCCGAGAATCCTTCCCGCTCGCTCTTCAGGGCGGCCAGGGGCACGTCCGCGCAGTGCCAGCGACGGACGCTCGTCCCGGCTTCCTCCATATCCACGCGAAGGCACTCGAACGCCCGCTCCTTGACGACCACCGTCTCGGTCCGGGCCTTCACGATCCGGACCCGCGGTCCGGTGCCTTCGCGCTTGACGACGACTCCGGCGTTCCGCCCCCCGCGGACCACCCAGTTCACTTCGGGCTCGCGGCCCCGGAGCGAGACGAGGTCGAGGTCCAGGTCAACTCCTTCCAGTTCCAGACGGAGTTCCCCCGCCGACTTCGGCTGGACCCGCTCGATCCAGCGGTGCTGCTCCGGCTCGGTCTTCTCGGCCCGCACCTGGGAGACGAGCACCGCGTACCACGGGCCCCTCTCCCTCAGGCCCACGTCCGTGTACCTCACCTTGCCCGAGTCGGTCGTCCGGATGCGGTACCAGGCGCCCGATTCGACCTCCGCCCAGGGGTCCGCCGCCTTCACCAGGTGCCTCGCGAGCGGGGCGCTCGGCGTCGCTGCGGGCTCCGGCTTGGCAACAGGAGCGGGCTTCGGAGGCTCGGGCTTCGGGACGGGGACGGGCTCGGGCTTGGGGGTGGGGGCGGGCTCCGGCTTGGCTACAGGAGCGGGCTTCGGAGGCTCGGGTTTCGGGACGGGGACGGGTTCGGGCTTGGGCGTCGGGGCGGGCTCGGGCTTGGCCACGGGAGCGGGCTTCGGGGGCTCGGGTTTCGGGACGGGGACGGGCTCGGGCTGGGGCGTCGGGGCGGGCTCGGGCTTGGCTACGGGAGCGGGCTTCGGGGGCTCGGATTTCAGGACGGGGTCGGGGTCCGATTTCGCGACGGGCGGCCCTTCGGGAGAGGAAGTGGTCACGAGGACGGCGGTGACTCCCAGGGCGAGGAGCGCGACGGCCGCCAGGGCGAGGGCGACGGGGCGTCCGCGGTCGGCGGCCTTCCCGGCTCCCGCCGGCGCGCTCGCCTGCGCGCAGGCCGCGGAGCAGAAGGAGCCCCACGAAAAGGCGACCCGGCATGCGCGGCAGACGGCCTTTCCGCAGCGGTCGCAGTCCCCCACGGCGGCCGCTCCGGGGTGGCTCGCGCAGGACCGTCCGACCGCCGGCGCGGGGCTCGCGGGCGGGAGGGGCGGCAACTCGACCTTCGCCGGGCGGGCCGGGGGAGGAGGGAGCGCGTCGGGCTTGAGGACCACGCTGGGCTCCTCGACCCAGCCTTTCACCTCGGCCATGACCTGGACGCACCTCTCGGAGCAGAAGGTCCCCTCCGCGGCATCCACGATGCAGAGGACGCAGACGCCCTTCTCGCAGACCTTGCAGCGGGCGACGGCGGGGGAGTCGGAGTGGTTGGCGCAGGTCCCCAGGGGCACGGGGGGCGCGCTCGCCTCCGCGCGCGCCCGGGCCCGCCGGGACTCGACGCACGCGGCGGAGCAGAACGTCCCCTCGGGGGCCTCCTCCACGCACATCAGGCAGACCGGCTTGGCGCAGGCCCCGCATTCCGCCACGGCGGGGGAGTCCGGATGGTTGCCGCAGGTCTTCGACATCGGAGGTCTCCTGTCCTCCGATTGTAGAACGAAAGCGGCCCGGGATAAAGCTCTAACGGTTCTTTTCCGCGCCCTTGAAGAGCGCCTGGATCCGCTCGTCGTCCAGCGTCTCCTCGCCGGCGGCCGGGGAGACGACCAGGGCCTTCCCGGGCGCGGTGACGGCGAGGACCGAGGTGCCGAGCTTGAAGGTCTCGAGGAGTTCCGGGCGGAGCTCGAGGATGCGGAAGTATGCGGCGCTTCCGAACCTGACGGTGGTCAGCGCGTGCTCGGCCTCGAAGCGGTCGTCGACCCACATCCCCCGGAACGAGACGTAGCGGCGCCCCGCGGCGCGGCGGAACTCGGCCAGGCGGCCCTCGTCGGCCCGCTCGGCTTCGCGGAGCCGGCGGAGGTAGCCGGAGGCGTCGACGGACTGCTTCCCCTCCTTTTTCCCGAATCCGTCCTGGAGGGTCTTGGCGAGCTCGTTGTGCTGCTGCTTCTGCTCCTCGGCCAAGGGCTCGGGCTTGGCCGCCGCCGGCGCCGGCGCCGGGCTGCGGGAGAAGTACTCCTTCAGCTTCTCGTCGCGCGCGCGGTCCTTGTCGCGCCGGCCCGGGTCGGCGGCCGCCAGGTCCGTCCCGCCCGCCCGCGGGCCTCCGAGCCCCAGGTCCGTCCGCGTCCCGTCGTCCATGATGAGGTAGCTCGTGTAGGGCGTCTGGATGCCGTACTCGGTGGAGAGCCGGACCACGTCGTCCACGAGCTCCTTGGACTCCCCGTGCAGGCGGATCTGGTCGAGGAGGTCGCCGATCCGGCGGCGCGCCCAGAGGGGCTCGAGGAAGGCGTTCCCGTTCTCGGCCGCGGGGAACTTGGTCTCGTACGTGAACGTCTCCTGCTTCCCGTTCACCCGCCCGTGGAGCCGAAGGGCCACGTCGCCGTCCCCCGTGTAGCGGCCGAGGAGGACGAGCTGGCTTCCGGCGTAGAGGTCGGGCAGCGCCCGGGGCTGGAGGTTGACGAGCTGGACTTTCTCGCCCGCGACCTCGAGCTTGAGGTGGGTCAGCACCGGGTGGGCCGCCTTGCTCGCGAAGGCGGCGACCTTGACGGCGATGTCCTCCTGGGGATGGACGTACTCGCTCGCCCCGTTCCCGATCGAGGCCATGCCGTCCAGGAGCTGGGTGTCCACGTCGTATCCCACGCCCCAGGTGAAGAGCCGGACGTTCTCGCCGGCCGAGGCCGCCCGGGCGCGGTCGACCTTGGCGAGGATCTTCCGGGGATCGGTCGTCTCGCCGAGCGTCGGCTTCCCGTCGGTCATGAAGACGACCAGGAACGGCCGCTCGGGGCTCTTGGGGTAGGAGAGGGCGGCGTCGAGGGCGCCCGCGATGTCGGTCCCGCCTTCGGCCATGAGGGTGTCGATCCAGGCGAGGGCGGCCTTCCGGCCCTCGGCCGCGGGGACGAGGTCCTTCTTCCAGGGTTCCGCGTAGCTCTGGAAGCGGACGAGGCCGAAGCGGTCCTTGTCGTGGAGCTTCGTCACGCAGTAGCGGAGCGCGTTCATCGCCTGCTTGAACTTCTCGCCGGCCATGCTGCCCGAGGTGTCGACCACGAAAACCACGTCCCGCTCCACGATCCGCTCGGCCGCGAGCGCGTGCCGGGGCGAGAGGAGGAGCAGGAAGGTGCCCGGCTGCTTGGGATCGGGCCGGCAGGCGGCCAGGTTGAGGCCGACGTCCTGGTCGCTCACGCTGAAGTAGAGCTGGAAGTCCTTCTCGAGCGTCGTCCGCCGGTCCTTGAAGGTCGCGCGGGCCTCGTGCTCGCCGTTCCGGGTGACCAGGACCGGGTGGCTCGGGCTGTACACGTTCGAGACGGGCACCGAGTTCCGGATCGAGACCTCGACGGTGAACTCGCCCTGGACGGCCGGGCCGCGCCGGGTCCCGCTCCGGACGGGGTAGGCGTAGGCGACGAGGGAGTCCTGGGCCGCGAGGATCTGCTCGTAGCGGATCACGACCTTCTGAACGCCCTGCGCGGGGATGGGGTAGATCGAGGCGCGGAAGAGGTCGCTCCCGATCGATTCGAGGAGCCCGGGCTCCTGGGTCCGGGTGACGAGGGTCGCGTAGAGCTGGCGGGCCCGGTCCTTCGCGACGATCTCGCCCGCGACTTCCTTCCCGTCGATCAGCATCGAGAACTTCGAGACGGCCGCGCCCTTCGGGAGCGGGAAGACGTACTGCGCCTCGAGCTTCCGGTCGGTGTGGTTCCGGAAGACCTGCTCGACGGTGGTGACCGCGGCCTGCTGGACGATCTCCACCCGGACGTCGTGCCGCTGGAGGGCGAGGGGAGGGAGGTCGGGCTCGTTCGGGATGACGATCCCCTGGGCCCAGGCCGACGCCGAGGCGAAAAGGGGGATCCCCAGGGTCGCGAGCGCGGTCCGGATGGACATGGTCAGCCTCCCGAAATCAGGTCCTGCGGTTCGACGCAGGGAGGACGCGCGGGGTTCCGGAATCCTGACGGGGAAGCGGGGGGGGCCGGCTCAGGGGCTCTTGGGGAGCAGGGGCCTGAGCCGGAGATCCAGGGGGGAGTTCCGCTCCGCGAAGGGCACGTCCCGGGTCTCCGGCCGGTAGCCCGGATGGGAGACGCGGAGCGAGTGGCGCCGGAGGCTGACCGACCACCGGAGCGGGAGGCCGGCGGGGGGGAGGCGGACGGGCGCCCCGTCCAGCTCGATCTCGGACCCGGGCGGGAACACGGACACCCGGAACGGGACCTCCTCGAAGACCTCCGGGAGCTCCGCCTCGACCCTCCCCTGGCCGGGCCCGGCCAGCGTCCTCGTCTCGGTCCGGTAGCCGTCGCGGCTGAACTCGACGCGTTTCGGCGGGTCGGCGGGCAGCCACGTGGCGTCGGCGTAGAGGGGCGTCCGCCCCACGCCCCGCCCGTCCAGGCGGACGTCCGCGCCGGGCGGGACCGAGACGAAGTGGACCCGGACGACGACCGGCACCGGCTCGAGCTCGACGGCGACCCGCGGGTCTCCCCGCTTGAGCGCGGTCGTCTTGTCCCGGTACCCGGACAGGTGGAAGGTCAGCGGCTTCTCCTCCTCGAGCACCCCCCAGCCCAGGCGGAGCGTCAGGGGGGTCCGGCCCTGGACGACGTCCCCCACCCGGACCTCCGCGCCGGGGGGCGAGGAGACGAGCTCCGCCTCGCGCTCCTCGATCTTGGTCTCCGGGAGCGGCTCGAGGACGACATGGACCCGGTCCGTCTGGAACTCCGTCCAGGCGCCCGAGAGGACGTCGACGGAGGCGCTGATCACGCCCATCACGAGGCTCGCGTAAAACCAGGCGCTGGTCTGCCGCTTGAGCTCGAACGCGCGGGGGTGGTAGCCGGGCTTCGAGAAGACGATCGTGAAGTCCACCTTCGGGACGTCCACCGTGGCGGGCGTCTCCGCCTCGTGCCCGGCCACGGAGAAGCGGGCGCCCGGCGGGACGCTGCTGAAGGAGACCTCCTGCGAGGTCCCGTCCATGACGAGCGCGCAGCCGCCCGCGAGGAGGAGCCCCGCGGCCGACAGCAGCCTACTTGACGTAGCGGCGCACGTGGACATTCGTCTCGCCTCCGGCCTCCGTCCGGGTCCCCACGACGATCACGTGGTTCCCCTGGACCGACACGCTCGTCGCCCGGTCGTTCGACACGCCGCCGTCGTAGGCCCGGGTCCAGACCACGCCGCCCGCCGGATCGTAGCGGCGCACCCACCAGTTCTCGCCCTGTCCGGCCACCGTCTCGTAGCCCGCGGCGTACACCGTGCCGTCGGGCTCCACGGCGAGGTCCAGCGCCTCGTCGTCCATCGCGTTCAGGTCGTCGTAGGTGAGGAGGGTCGCGAGCAGGCCCCCGGGGAGGTACTTGAGGAGGACCCCGTTGCGTCCCTGGGCGCCGGTCCCCATGAAGCCCGCCACGTACGCGTTCCCGGCGAGGTCCGTCCCCACGGCGCGCCCGAGGTCCGCCGGCGCCTGGTTGTCTCCGAGGAGGTCGGACCAGACCGCCCCCCCGCCCGCCCCGGCCGAGCGCCGGGTGACGATCTCGACGAACCCGGACGCGGTGGACGTCAGGTCCCCGGCGGAGTAGACATCGTCCGCCGTATCCACCCCCGCGGCGTGCCAGTAGGTGCTCGCCGAGTCCGCCGGGAGGAGCGGCGGGGTCTGCGTCCAGAGCGTCGCTCCGTTCGCCGCCGCGAACTTGCGCATCCAGGGGTCGATCCCGTTCAACGCGGTCGCCATACCCGCCGCGACGACCGCGTTCCCCGCGGAATCGACCGCGATCGAGTTCGACTCCGCCCGGTCGATCCCCACGCCGGAGTCCACCGTGAGGCTCCACACGTTCGAGCCCAGGCCGGCGGCGTAGCGCCGGACGAGGACGTCCCCCGCCCCGACCGTCCCGGCGACGTAGACGGTGTCGTCCGCGTGGACCGCGACGGACGCGCTCCCCGCCGCCGCGCTCACGCCCGCCTGGACGACGGTCGCGGGCAGGACCGGGGTCCCCGTCGTGTCGATCCGGAGGAGGAGCAGGTCGCGGTTGCCTCCGCCCGCCGCGTCGTACACCGCGACGTACGTCGTCCCGGCCGAGTCGAGGGCCGCGCCCCCCGTCGTCTCGTCGCCGCCGTCCGACCAGGTCGCGGCCCAGGCGACGTCGCCGGAGGCGCGCGCGGTCCCGAAGGCGTTCACCCGGAACCGGTCGATGGCCGTCGCGTAGAGCGTGAAGAGAAAGGCCCGGGTTCCGGCCCCCGCCGCGAGGTCCGCCGTCAGGCCGTCCGGCGTCCCCGTCGCGTTCCCGGCGGCGCCGGCTTGTCCCGAGTAGGTAGGGCCCGAGGCCGACTCCAGGACGACGTTCCCCGCGGCGCCCAGCACCTCGATGGCGTCGAGGTGGTACGCCTGCGCGTCTCCCGCCTGGACGAGGATCGCGTTGAACGTCCCCGGCGCGTCCGTCGGGTCGAACACGGCGGTCTGGACCGCCGTTCCCACCTCCTTCCACACGAGCGGGTCGGGGGTCCCGTCGGCGGCCAGGAGGGCCGCTTCCTGGGCCGACGCGGCGGCGGCGTCGGGGATCTGGGCGATCCAGACGTGGTAGGTCGTGTCGACGGGCGGGACGGCCGCCGAGCGGCTCGAGCTTCCCCCGTCGCGGCCGGAGAGGGCCAGTCCCACGCCGACCGCCACGTCGCAGCCCGGCAGGGCCAGGGCCAGGACGAGCGCCGCGACGCGCGGCCTCACGGCCTCGACCTCGCTTCGGCGCGGCGGATCCACTCGTCGCAGCTCCCGGCGGGGAGGAGCCTCCAGTCCCGGGCCGCGTCGTCGTACCGCCCGGCCGAGAAGCGCACCACGCCCCGCGTCCAGCGCGCGGTGCCGAACCCGGGGGCGGCCTCGAGCGCCGCGTCGAGGTCGCGGAGCGCCGGCCCGAAGTCGCCGTCCGCGGCAGGGGCCCGACGGGCCTGGGCGAGGAGGAAGCGGGCCTGTCCCCGGTGGAGGAGCGCCTCGATGTATCCGGGCGCCGCGGCGAGGGCGCGGTCGAGATGGCCGAGCGCCTCCTCGAGCCGGTCCTCCCCCTCCTCCGCGAGGGCCAGGCAGGCGGCCCCGGCGACGTTGAGCGCCTCCGGGTGCTCGGGCGCCTCGGCGAGCGCGGCGGCGGCGTCCTGGAGGGCCTCTTCCAGGCCGGGCCGGGCGTCGAGCCCGCCGCGTCGGCGCTCCTCGGCCAGGAGGAGCTTGACCGAGGCGGAGTGGATCCGGGCCCTCGGCCCTCCCTGGCCCTGGAGGCCCGAGAGCTCCCCGAGCGCGTCGTGCGGCCGCCCCAGCCGCAGGTAGGCCGCGGCGCGGACGAGCTT
>Ga0187893_10000542_pt1 | contig 97337 bp, 70 predicted proteins | sample MA1701074metaG_FD_139574 | JGI IMG/M metagenome (GOLD analysis project Ga0187893, IMG submission 139574) | White microbial mat communities from a basaltic lava cave in the Kipuka Kanohina Cave System on the Island of Hawaii, USA - MA170107-4 metaG ... | reverse complement strand
TTCTCCGGCCTGGCATCAGTCTGCCCGAGGGGTTCACCCGGCGTTTCACCAACGAGCAACAGGATGCCATGCTCGCGCACGAGCTAGCGCATCTGGCCGCGCGCGATCCGTTCTGGCACGCGCTGGCGGACGCGGTGACGGCGATGCTTTGGTGGCACCCGCTGGCCTGGCTGGCGAAGCGGCAGTTGCGTGCCGCGAGCGAGGCCGCTGCCGACGAGGCGAGCCTGGTGGTGGAGAACGGTCCCAACGTGCTGGCGGAATGTCTCGTCGAGTTGGGCGGACGCCTGACTCGCACCCATTCCCTGGGCTGGCTGGGCATGGCAGGCGGCGACTTCCGCTCCGGCCTGGGCCGGCGGGTAAAACGGTTGGTTTCGTTGGGCGCGCAATCATGGAAACCGATGCGCCGCTCCCGCGTATGGATGGTCAGGATCGCTGCCTCTCTGGCGCTTGTCGCACTGGCGTTTGTAGCGACAGTTTGGGCGCAACCGCCGCTCGGAGGACCAGGCACGCTGCGTCAGGCGTTCCAACGATCCGTGTTGGGACTAGCGCTGGCGGCCGCATTGCCGCAAGCGCCGACGGCTTCGCCCGAAACCGAACGCATCGATTGGCAGCCGTGGAGTCACGAAGCATTGGCTGCGGCAAGGGCGGAAGGCAAAACCGTGCTCGTGCATTTCACCGCGGATTGGGCGGCAGCGGCGAAGGTCAATGGACAAACCAGTCTCGAAGTTCCGGCGGTGCGGGCGAAACTGCGCGAGCTTGGCGCTGTTGCCCTGGGTGGTGATCACACGCTGGTCGATGAAGCCATCGCGAACGAACTGCTTGCTTTCGGTCGGGCCGGCGTGCCCCTCACGCTGGTCTATCCATTCGATTCATCTCTCCCACCGCAAGTGTTGCCCGCCGTTCTAACGCCGCAAATCGTCCTCGATGCGCTGGAGCAAGGAAGCGCTTCGTCAGCGAAACAGGCTTCGAAGATCGCCATCGACTCCGCCAGTTCGGACAGAAACAAAGCGCCGGCTCTGATCCTCAAGGCAGGACTCTCCAGCAAGCCGGCAAACAGGCGGAGGCGAAAGCCAAGTTCGAGGAAGCCCTCAAGCTCGATCCGAGCAACCGGGCCGCGAAGCATTACCTCTCACTCCTTCAGCAAGCAGCTAATCCGGTGGAAACCCATTCTGTTTTCCGAACGAATCTTGTGCGAACCACTCCCGGTCGTGAGGCAATCTATCGGAAACTCGATTCGATCCGGTTGAAAGAGGTCTCGTTTCCCGGCCTTCCTCTGGAGGAAGTTGTCGGGAAACTTGCCACTCTGATCGCAGCATCCGATCCGGATCGCAAAGGAATCAATTTTATCATCGACCATGGCATGGATGTCTCTGGCCGCGTTGATCCGAGCACGGGATTGCCTGAGTCACAACCATTCATTGCGACCAAGATCGTTGTCCGTTTGATGCCGCCGCTGCGCGACGTGACGGCCCGGCAAGCGATCGATGCAATTGTGCGCGTTGCAGAGGCACCGTTCCGGTACAGCGTCGAGGAGTATGCCGTTGTCTTTACACCGCGTCCGCCGCCGCCTGCGCTCCATACCCGCTGGTTCAGAATTGACCCGAACATATTCGGACGATCTGTATCCGAGTGGGCAACGACGAATGTGGATCAAGCCATCAAGGAGGCCATCAGCGCTCCTCCAGTGTTGGTGGATTCGCCGTTGCCGGGGAGGGTAAATCGCAGTTCTGTAACACCGACTGATCAGTACGTGCATGGCGAAGCCCGTCGCTTTTTCGCGAAGGCAGGTGTGGATTTCACCGTGCCCGGCAAAAGCCTGGTGTTCAACGAACGCCTCGGGCAGTTGGTGGTCCGGGCCACGCTGGAGGATCTCGACATCATCGAGCAGGCTATTCTGGTGGTGAACACGCCGCCGCCGCAAGTGACCATCGAAGTCAAGTTCGCAGAAATTACCGAGCCCGACTCGAAGGCCCTCGGTTTTGATTGGTTCCTCCGAAATACCCTGACGCAAAACAGCGGCCTTGGGCCTCAGAACAGATTGGCGACAGCGGCGACAAAGGTCGGTGAGCCGGCTCCCGCCGTGGCAGACAATCTTCTTAACCTCTTTCAAGAACTCCGCGACCACCCCCTTCCAGCTCTTCCATCAAGCATCGGCGCCAATGCACCAGAGAACGAACCATTGACTGGCATTCTGACCGACGCACAGTATCGCGTGGTCCTTCGCGCTTTGGAGCAACGGCAGGGAGTCAACATTCTGACCCCGCCCAAAGTCACGACACTTAGCGGAAGGCAGGCGCAGGTGAAGACTGTGACCGTGCGTTACGTGGTGACGGATTTGGATTTCTCTCAGATCGTATCAAACGCCACAGCCGAGGCAACCAGCGCCCAGCCAAAACCGGTCGCTGAACAGTTTGAGCTTGGGCCGGTGTTGGACGTCGTTCCGTACGTCCAGGCTGATGGCCGCACCATCCAGATGACCGTAATACCGACTTTGAGGGAGTTTCTCGGCTACGACGTGGAGAACGCGCGACTGGTTCCTCCTGAAGCGAAGTCGGCCGACATGCAGCAACTCACCCCGCTGCCCATCTTCCGCTTGCGACAAATTGTATCCAGCGTCACCGTCTCCGATGGCCAGACCGTAGTGCTCACCGGAGGTTCTGATCAGTTACTGGCAAACCCAAACAAGAACCAGCCCTTGCGCGAAGGAACCAAACCTCCCCAGGAGCCAAAGAAGACAAAGCTGCTCGTCTTCGTCACTGCCACGTTGATTGATCCGGCGGGAAATCGTCTTCATCCGCCGGAAGAAATTGCGCCGCGAGTTCCCGCGCGAGAAACAGCGCCACCATCTCGATAGTCACGTTCCCGCACAAGACGGAGGCGCGTCCAAAAAATAGTAGCAGCCGACGTGAGGAGGCTCTGATCGATTCGTTGGTTGAGAGCGGATCGTCGAGAGAAGGAGGTTTGAGCCTCGTCACCTCGGCTGCTACGAGATGAGAACTGTTCGGAGACTCCCTCAGCGGCGTGAAACATACCGACTGCCGCCCAGGTAGAAGCGCAAAGGCCAGTCCGCCGCCTTAGTGAGGCCGATGCGCGTGGTCGTCGTGATTGGCCCGAGCGCATTCAGCAATTCTTTGCGCTCCGGATTCTCCGCGATGAAGATTGGCGATGCCCGGTCGCAGAGATTCACGGCGTCCATGGTCCGGTCGATCTTCAACGCCGCGCAGAATTTCGCCGGGCCGTTGGTCAACCCGTGCGTCGCAAATACGCGGCGATTGGCCTGCATCCAGTCCATGCCAAACACCGGCTCAATCGCCCGCACCAGCACGGCTTCCGCCACGCCCGCCGGGCGGCAGACCGCGTTGAAGCACCAATGGTTGCCATAGATGAAATACACGTAGGCGCGGCCCGGCGGACCATACATCGCCCGGTTGCGCGACGTTTCGCGTTTGAACCCGTGGCACGACGGATCGTGCGCCAAATACGCCTCCGTTTCGACGATGACGCCGCCGCTTGGCCCGCTCCGAGTGTTCCTCACCAGCCAATGACCGAGCAGCCGTGGCGCGACGATCTCCGCGCTCGGCTCGTAAAAGGACTCCGGCAAGGGAATGAATGCGTCGGGCGTCGCCAGATATCGTGAATCGTGAACCGGGGAATCGTTTGACCGTTGCTTTGCATCGCCTCGCTCAAGGCGGCGTGGTCGAAAACCCGCAGGTCGCGCCGGAACCGAGTGGATGACTTTCTTCACGCGCGCCCAGGTTAACAGGCGAACCGGCAAAGACCAATCGCCTTCGTCTCTGAGCCACGCATCTTCCATGCAACGAAGACTCTTCATGAATCGCAAGCTCGGAGTCCCGGCTTCAGCCGGTAAAACGCCACGCCGGCTGAAGCCGGGATTCCGAGCCCAAGCCTCGCCAATTTTCCTCGACCCCCTGCTGTCCCTCAGGGAAGCTCTCGGCGCTATAACGCTCGATGGTTTCCCCGGCAATCGCGACAGCCCCGGAGGCGCGCAGGATACTCGTCATCTCACTGGCGGGCATCGGCGACACGCTCATCGCCACACCGTTCATTCACGAACTGCGCGCGAATTTTCCAGAAGCGACCATTGATGCGTTCGTCCTCTGGGCCGGCTCGAAGGATTTGCTGGAGGGCAATCCGCACTTGAACGCAATCCACCAAAGGAATCTGATTAAGGAGGGCGCGTGGAAGTCGCTGCCCTCGCTGCTGGAGCTTCGCAGGCGGCGTTACGACATTTCGATCAATGTCCACACGCTGGGGCGGATTCACTATCGCGCGGTGTCCCGGTTCATCGGAGCGCGCCTTCGCCTGAGCCACGAATACGAGGGCCACGGCTGGCTCGATCGGTTGCTGGTCAACCGCACTATTCCGCAGGACTACACGGTCCACAGCGTCGAGAACAACAACCGTCTCCTCGCGCTGCTCGGCAAAAAACCCCTGCTGCCGCGCCACGAGTTTGAAGTGTTCCTCACGCCCGCGGAGACGAAGTGGGCGGAGGATTTTATCGCGGCCAATCTGTTGGCGACGCAGAAGCGGCTGGGCCTGCACATCGGCTCGGGCGGCACGAAGAACTTGCGGCTTAAGCGCTGGCCATTCGCACACTGGCAGCAACTCATTCAGCGACTGACTAAGTCCCATCCCGACCTTGCCATTCTGCTCTTCGGCGGCCCGGAGGAGCAAAAGGAGCACGAGCAGATTCTTCAGGCGACCAAGGCCCATCCAGTGTTTGCTCCGCCCACCCAAAACCTTCGCCAGGCCGCCGCGCTGATGAAGCACCTCGACGGATTTCTCAGTGTTGATACCGCGCTCATGCACCTGGCCGCTGCGATGAGAGTGCCGAACCAGGTCGTGGTCGAAGCGCCGACGCTCAATCCGACAAACGAGCCATGGCAGACGAACTACCGCATCATTCGCAACCCCGTGGTGAACGGCCGCAATCTGGATTACTACCGTTACGACGGGAAACCCATCAAAGGCACCGAAGAGGAATTGCTCCGCTGCATGGCCTCCATCACCGTCGATGAAGTCCATGCCGCGGTACGCGAAGCGCTGCGCTGAAACCGCAGGAGGCTACTCGTTCGAGCCCACAAATCGATAGAAGCACGCCGGCCCCGTGGGCGGTTGGGAGTCGATGAACTCGAAAGCCCCTCCAACTCCTTCCACGGCCGAACCTGCCGGTTCCCAATCCACCAGATTAACGGAGCGTTCGACGCGGCAGCTCGTTCCCGGCGGGGCGTGACCCGTCACGCGAAAGCCGCCACTGGGAAGAATGGATATAACGTCAACACCTATGGCAGCCTGGGCTATTGGCCTGAGTGTGGCTTGAATTTTCAGTCCAGTGTCCGGCAGACCGTTGGTTCCGCGACCGGCGACGAAATCGATCCTGTCGCCGACGACCAACGCGAGCACATTGGAATAGGCCGTTCCGGAGTTTGGCGGCACCACGCGGCCAAACAATTCCTGGCCGTTCTTCAACACATGAAAGTCCGCACCAGCCGAACGGTTACTGTCATAAAGCGAGTGCATCATGGTGGCCAGCCGATACGTTCCCGCCGCGCCCGGGGGCACGGTGAAGCGGATGGCGGCATAGTCCGGCGGTTCCACGTCCGGGTCCGGCCCGAAGTAAACCGTGCCCGGCGGGCCGACGAAGTGAGTCGAGACCGCCGTGCCTGGCCCGATCACCTTTGCCACCCAGGGCTTGGCATTGTTCAACTGCCAAACGTCAATCGGCACTCCGTTGTCGGCGCCGAAGGTCCGTGAAGTGTTCAACAGTTCAAAGCTTCCGTTGATGCTCCCGCTGAGATGGCCGTAGCTCCATGGCCCGTTCGGATTGGCAGCCAGAGAAAAATCGCCGGAGAGATCGAACACCCGGTTCGTTGGCGGCGGCACATTAGTGACGAGTGCAATCACTGCATGAACCTTCAAGCTGCTGTGGTCCAGTGAGCCGTCCGCGCCTCGCCCAACCGCAAAGTCAATGGTGTCGCCCACCGCCAAGGTCAATGCGTTCGACCAGCCTGTGGCGGAGTTAGGCGCAACGAATTGGCCGAACAATTCCTGGCCGTTTTTCAAGACATGAAAATCACTGTCTCCGGACACCGGGCCGTCGAAGGTCGATCGGGCGGCGGATTCAATTCGATAGACGCCGCTCCCGCCCGCCGGGACGGTGAAGCGAATCAGGCCAAACTCCCCCGGCGCACCGGGGTTGCCGGGGCCGACCCAGACCGTGCCGGGCGGTGCAGTGAAAGCTCCGCCTTCGGAAATGGCCGTGAGGTTGCCCATGACTCGGCCAATGCCAGGGGCAAGACTGTCGCTCACCTGCCACGCTGATAGCGGAACCCCATTCCCGGCGGCGAAATTCTTGGTAAACGTCAGAAGATTGAACGGACCGCCAAGGGTTGCCGAATACCCATAGCTCCAAACGCCAGCAGGGTTCGAGGACGGAGAAAAGTCCTGCGACATATCATGGATGACGACTGGTGGCGGCGGTGCGTTCGTGCCGCATTTGCCAGCCGCGCCCGCGTTGAAGATTCCTTGAATCTCCGCCGCGCTTAACGCGCGTGAATACAGGGCCCACTCGTCCACCGAGCCATGGTATGGAAAGTGATGAAAAGTACCGCCGGCGTTCCCAATGCCGATGGCGGGTTCCCAATTCGGGTCGAGGTCGCCCAGCGGCCGCAGCGTCGTGTTGGTCTGGTTGACCAAGACACCATTCACATACATGCCCATGTTCCCCGTCACCCCATCCAGCACTGCCGCCACATGCGTCCACACCCCCAGCGGCATCATGCCGGGCGAATACAGCCCCACAAAATTGTTGTCCGCGGTATTGATGCTCCAGTGAAGCTGTCCGGAAGGTTGGATGGACATATGATACGGATCGAGTCCTCCACGATTGTCACCCCGAATGAAGATGAGGCCCGGCGCGTGCGACGCGACGTTGATCCAACCTTCAAACGAAAGCGAATCGGTCAGTTTGAAAGCCTCGTGGTCTGGGATGCTGACGCGCGCGCGGCTCAAATCGAAGGTGAACGCCTGACCGGCAACACCGGGCGAAAACGTGGTGCCGAAAAGCAGTTCGCCATCGTGCGCGCCGCTGGCATCGGTAGCGTCGCTGTCACCACGCCACCAGGCGACCAGACCGTTAGGAACAGCGACACAATTGGTCGACGACGGCGGCGAGTTGGTGGCGCACTTGCTGGCTGCGCCCGCATTGAAGATGCCTTGAATCTCCGCCCCGCTTAACACGCGCGAATAGAGCGCCCAGTCATCCACGGAGCCGTGATACGGAAAGTGATGGAAGGTGCCGCCGTGATTGCCAATACCCACCGTCGGCTCCGAATTCGGGTCGAGGTCACGCAGCGGCCGGAGCGTCGTGTTGGTCTGGTTGACCAACACACCATTGATATACATACCCATGTCTCCCGTCGCGCCGTCCAGCACCGCCGCCACATGCGTCCACACCCCCAGTGGCATCACGCCGGGTGAATACAGCCCCACAAAGTTGTTGTCCGCGGTAGTGATGCTCCAGTGAAGCTGGCCGGAAGGTTGGATGGACATATGATACGGATCCAGTCCTCCGCGATTGTCGCCCCGAATGAAGATGAGGCCCGGCGCGTGCGACGCGACATTGATCCATCCTTCAAACGACAATGAATCGGTGAGCTTGAAGGCGTCATGGTCCGGGATGCTGACGCGCGCGCGGCTCAAATCGAAAGTAAACGCCTGGCCCGCGACGCCCTGTGAGAACGTGGTGCCGAAGAGCAGTTCGCCATCGTACGCCCCAGTAACGTCCCTGGCGTCGCCATCGCCGCGCCACCACGCGACCAAGCCCGGTGGAGCGCAAGGCGGCGGCGCGTTGGTGCCGCATTTGCCCGCGGCGCCTGCGTTGTAAATGGAACTCATCTCTGAGTCAGTCAGCACCCGCCCGTAGATGCTCAACTCATCCATCAATCCCGTGAAATGTTCTCCACTCTGCGCCTGAAACCCTATTTCCGCGTCGGATTCGGTCAGCGGGGTGAAGCTGCCCAAGGCGTATTCCGTGACCTTCTGTCCGTTGAGATAGAAGCGGAGCAATCCGGAAGATTTGTCGTAACTCATCGCAACATGTTGCCATTGGTTCACGACCACAAGCCCGGTGTCCGAGCGCCAGGAGTGTTGACCGCCGTTGACATCAACAACGTTGGCGTAGATTGACCCGGCACCGTAGCCACCCAGGTAGAAATGCGCGGCCCCGACGCCTGCTCGCGGACTCCAAACCACCAGCGGCTGCAGCGTCACGTTCTGCGGGTTCACCCACAACTCAATGGAGAAGCCTTCGTTCGTGCCTACATTCAACGCTGCCGACGCGGAAGCCTTGACTCCATCGTTGATGCCATCGAAACGCAGCGCCTGGTTTACTTTGCCGGCCACAAAGGAAGGCTCGCCCACAATCGTCAGGTCAGCTTGGCTGATAGCATCCTTGAGATTCCCGTCAAACCGCCACCAGGCCCCCAAACCGGCCGGAGCCACAACACAGTTCGTCGATTGAGGTCCAGGCAGGACGGTTAACGTCGCCATGTCACTAACCACCGTACCCCTGGTGTTGCTAACGACAACGGAGTAATCGCCCGCATCCACCAGCCTCACGCTGGAAAAGTGAAGCGTGGCGTTGGTCTCGCCTGCCAACTCAGTTCCATCCTTCCGCCATTGATAACGCAACGGCGACGGCCTGAAGCTAACCGTGTATTCCCAGGCCGTGCTGGCCGGCCCGCCGTCTTCGTTCACGACGATGGTGACGCTCCGCGCGGAGCCAGGGCCGAACGGCACACGAATGGTCCCTTCCCCGGACAAGTCGCTGTCAAAGATGAGCTGGCCTTCGTAGTAAACGCGAAGCGAGTCAGGAATACTGAAGAAGTCATAGTCGAACCGAAGTTGCCCGACGCTCGCGCCGACCTCGAACTCGAAATGATGCGGGTAGGGACCCTCTGACGTCTGCGTCGAGGATGGACGCTCTGCCGTTGCGCAGTCGCTGGCTCCCACCGACAGGGTCACAGGATTCCCAACTACCACGGTGGTGTTTTGCGGTTGCTCGCGAATGACCGGCGGGCAGGGTGGATCAAACACCCTGTAGAGATAAGTCGAATCCAGCGACGCCGGATAATCCGATCCGCCACACACCAACATCCCGCCGCCCGTCCAGATGCCGAGGTCCGGTCGCCAGAACATGCGCTTGCCCGGCGCGTTGTGCTGAGTCGTCGGTGTCCACACTCCGCTGGCCGGATTGTAACGCGCTCCTGTATTGAGCATGGTGCCGTTTTCCTGGTGTCCACCCCAGATGATCATCTCCGAACCCGTCCACACTGCGGCCTGATAGAAACGGGGTTGAGGAACGTCGTACGAAAACGGAAGGGGTGTCCAGGTATCGGAGCCAGGACTGTAAATCGACCCATCGTTAAGGACTTCGTAAGCTGGCATGTCGCGGCCTCCCCAAACAATCATCCGCTCGCCCGTCCAAACGGCCGTGTGGCCCGTGCGCGATCGGGGAGCACCGTCGGACGGCAACGGCCTCCAGGTGTCGGAGACGGGATTATACCGGGCGCCATTCCCGAGGGAGAGTTGGCCATCGGTGAATTTCATGCCGCCAAACACAATCATCTCCTCCCCGGTCCAGATGCCCGTCGGCTCCATGCGCGGTTCCAGGCCGCTGGCGTCCGAGATGGGCGTCCAGGTGTCCGTCTCCGGATTGTAACGGGCGCCATCGTTCAGTTCGACTCCGCCTTCCGTCTCGCCACCCCAGACGATCAATTCGGCCCCCGTCCAAACGGCGGCGAATTGCGAACGCGGCGTGGGTGCGCCCTCAGTGCTCATGGGCGTCCAGCTATCGGTCGTGGGATTGTAACGCGCGCCGTCGCTGGCATGATCGTGTGGGAAAAAATTCGCCCGCCCGCCCCAGATGATCATTTCGCTGCCCGTCCACACCGCGGCATGGAACCAACGCGGCGAAGGAGCGTCGTAGGGAGATGTCGTCTGCCAGGTATCCGTCGAAGGAGTGTAACGCGCGCCCGTGTTCAGGAAATTACCGTCCACACCGCCGCCCCAGACAATCATCTCGCGCCCCGTCCAGACGGCGGAGTGCGCCGCGCGCGCCCCGGGCACTGGGGAACGCAGTTGCCACGAATCGGCCCGCGCCACGGACAAGGCCATCTGGAGGAAAAGCAGCGCCGAACAAAGAAGAAGCTGACGCCCAGGCAGTGTACACCTGAGACCATCATCCATGGAGAAACTCATACTGGTTCCTTTCGTAATTTCGGATTAGCTGGGAACCTAACGATTCTTCTCTCAACTGGCGAGCCTTATCTAGCCACATTTTCCGGGCTTGCCCACGCCCTGCCCCGCTCGCACATTCTCCGCGACACGATGGCCGGCGCCCATTATCCGAAAGTCAGCATCATCATGCCCACGCTCAACGCGGGTGCCCTGCTCGACAACTGCCTGGCCTCCATTGCCGCTCAGACTTATCCGCGCGATCACGTCGAAATCATCCTGGCCGATGCCTTTTCCAAGGACGCCACGCGCGACATCGCAAAGAAGTATGGCGCAATCGTCATCGACGACCCCGGCAGGAACATGGAAGAGGGCAAACGTCTCGCGCTGAAACACGCGACGGGCGATTACATCGTATTCGTCGATGCGGACAACGAATTCACGCATCCCGACTATCTTGAACTCGCCTTGAACGCGCTGCGCGACAACCCGCAGGCACTTGGCGTGGAGAGCTATTACCTCGCGTCGCCGAAGATGAGTTCCTTCTGCGCTTACGTCACTCATCTTCTGCACATCAGCGATCCGATCGCCTGGCTGATGAGCACGAACCCGCGCCTGTTCGCCCGCTCCGCCGAAGTCGAGCGCTGGAGCCTGCCGCCGGGAACGTTCAGCTATCCGCTCGGCGCGAATGGCTTCGTCTTCCGCCGTGCGGATCTGGAGTCAGTGAAGGCCAACGAGCATTTCCAGGACACGCACGTTGCGTTGCATTTGATGAAAGCCGGGAAGCGTGAGTGGCTGCGCATCCGCGGACGCGGCGTACATCATTACTACGTGCAAACGCTCTGGGGCTTCCTGCAAAAGCGCCGCCGGGCCACGGTTCACTTCCTCCGCGTGCAACAGGAGATGCCCGTGAACTGGATGAAGGAAAAACCTTCCGTGCCGGCCTGGGCGGCTGCGCTCTATTGCGCCACAGTCTTTGGCCCCGCATATCACGCGCTACGCGGCCTGCTGCGCGATGGCGACCCCCGCTGGCTCTGGCACGTGCCCGCCAGCGCGGCCAGCCTGCTTGGCGTGTTGTGGGGCATGTGGACTTACAGAATGAACAAGCGAAACAGGAAACTCGTCGCCGACTTGCAGGTGAAGCAGACGCTACGGCGCTAACATCGGAGGTTATGAACATCTTTGGAGTCTTCATCCCAGAGGCCGAAAAAAATATTTACGAGTGGGCTCATCGACTTTCTCCCTTGGCCGCTGTGCTCCTTGCGGCCGTGTTGGTCTATATCATGATTTGGTTTTTCCGGAAACATCGTTAGCGGTTCCTACCGGCCACTTGTGAAGCTTCACTTCATCACCAACGGCGTCTTCACCACCAGCATTGCCGGCGGTGACATTCATTTTCTCAAACTCGCCGAAGGCGCAGCGCGGGCAGGTTACCAACTGAACTTCTTCGGCGGCCACGCGCTCAAGGAGGTCATCGAGAAACACAAGCTGCCTGGTGCGGTCACGCTGACAGATGAAGCCAAGTTGCCGAAGGTAAACCAAAGTGGGCTGGGCGGGCAGTTCGCGATGTTCCGTGATTTCTTCGGACGCTACCGCCGCACGATGGCGCAACGGCGCGTCATCCAGCCGGAAGATTACGTCTATGCCGTGAGCGATTACTGGTTCGATGTATTGCCCGCTGTGAAATCCGCAGCGCTCCGCAAGCTGATGGTCCTGCACATGGAAGCGCCGACGCTGAAGCAAATCATCTCCCGCTCGCGCCCTGACGTTGACCCGAAGCGCCTCGCGTCGCTGCATTACTGGGCCAGCCAGGAGTGGTCGTTGAGGAGGTTTTGCAAGTTCGGCAGCTTGTTAAAAGCACCGCACCGCGGCATCATCGCGGGTTTTGAAGGCGAGGATGATATTGGGAGCCACGCAGGCACGACTCCAAAGCATCTCTTCTACCTCCATCCGCTCATGGAGCCGCGCCTGGACAAACTCGGCATCCGCCCGCATGAACGCACGCTCCTCTCTTACGGCCTCGAAGTCGGTCCTGCCGACGCGGTGCCGAAACAGGAGCGCATCTACGACGCCGTCTGGATTGGGCGAGTCCATCGCCAGAAGGGGATCGACGATCTGCTCACCACGCTGCAACACCTCGTGCAGCGCCTGACCAACTTCCGCGCGATGTTCATCGGCAACGTCCGCGATGCGTTGCTCCCGGAGATTGAAGCCCGCCGCCTGACCAGGAACGTCGAGTTTTCCGGCTTTGTCAGCGAAGAGGAAAAGATCCGGCTCTTCAAGGCTAGCCGGGTCTTTCTCATGCCCAGCAAACACGAGGGCAGCCCGCGTGTCATCGGCGAAAGCATTATCGCGGGCACGCCAGTTGTCGCTTACGACATCCCGAACTATCGACCGCTCTTCGGCGATTTCGTCCGCTACGCCAAGCCGTTCGATCTGGATAAATTCCAGGACGCCGCCAGCCGCGAAATCCTGCGGATGCGCGCCGACGAGAACTACCTCGATAAACTGGACCTCGCTCGCTTCAAGCAGGAGAACTCGTGGGAGACCACGCAGGCGAAGTTCATCGCCGCCCTTGAATCAATGCGGTAATCCCGAACAATAAAGCCCATGTCGAGAGGCAGCAGACGATTCCGCCGGTTGGCCGTTATTGCAATCTCGTTGGCGTTGTTGCTCTCGTGTTGGCTCTACCGGAATCGAGAACCGCGATACCACGGCGTGCCAGCTTCCGAGTACGTGCTGGGATTGATCGGCCCGAAGACTTTGCCCAATAAATCGCCTCACGACGGTATCCTCAAGATGGGGCCGGCCGTCGCAGTTCCCGCGCTCATCCGCGTCATCGAAGCGGAGGATTCAGCGCCGGCCCGTTCGTACGAGATTCTTTACTCAAAGCTTCCCCTGAACATGAGGAATCCATTTCCTGCCCCTCGCGACCGGAATCGCATCATGGCCGTCGCCTGGAGCGCTCTCGCCCAATTCGGCGCCGACGCTTCCGCGTCCGTCCCGGCTCTCATCAAAATGTATAAGCGCAACAAAAGTCGAGTCATCTTCACCCTCAACGCGATTGGCCCACCCGCTTCGAATGCCATCCCCGTCATCATCGCCGGTCTTCACCCGACCAATAGCTTCTGTTACGCCACAGCGTCTGCCTTATGGAGAATCGACCCAAGCGGAGACTTGACCACAGCCGCGTTTGCCGAATATCCGGCGCGCAGCGCTCTTCAGAGGGCAATTGGGGATCACGCGTTGCTGATCTTGAATACTAGCCATACGGCCTCTCGGTGGTCGGCGTTGGAACTCTCAAGTTGTATTCGCTCCGAACCGGCGCGGATCGCACCCGTGCTGGTGAAGTATTTTCAGGACGACAACGAACGCATTCGCGCCAAGGCCGCCGAAGCACTCGGAAGATTCGGTCCTGCCGTTCGGGAATACGCCAAGGACATCCAACCGCTCCTGCTCGACGACTGGCAAATGGTCCGTCAAGCCGCTACCAACGCACTGCACGCCATCGAATTAAGACGTCCGTGATTCATGCACTCATGATTCGTAGCTCCCGCGAAGACGCGAAGGGGAGCGAAGGCGCGCTAACCCCAACCAATCGCCCAAATGGGTTTTGATGAAGAACTCCTTCGCGCCCTTCGCCACTTCGCGGGACTCAGTCCTCCTCAATGATGCACGAAGAGGATCCGGCTGCCCTGCGGTTCGAAGCGGAAATCCATTTGGCGCAGTTTGCCAAGCGAACGCGCGACGGCGTCGTGCTTCTCCGGCGCGGCGTGGAACATCAGGAAGCCGCCCGCGCCCGCGCCGAGGAGCTTGCCGCCAATCGCCCCGGCCTTGCGCGCCTTCGCATACCAATCATCGATCGCGCTGGAACTGATGCCGCTGGTCAGCCCCTTCTTCAGCATCCAGCCTTCGTGGAGAATCTCTCCAAAAGACGCCACCTGGTTGGATTGCAACTCATGCTTGAGGTCACGCGCCAGTCCCACCATCCGGCGCATTACCGACTGCTTCTTTTTCTCGGAAGCTACCGCGTTTTGTTGGTGCTGGAGAATCGCGGAAGCGCTGCGCGTGATGCCGGTGTAGAAAACCAGCGTGTGCTCCTGCAACTGGCGAAGCGTCTCCTTCCTGCAAAGGATCGGTTCCACATGCACTGAATCGTCGGGGTGAAACTCAATGAAGTTCAGTCCTCCAAACGCTGCGGCGTACTGGTCCTGCTTGCCGATGGGTTCACCGCACCGTTCGATTTCGATCTTGCACGCCTCGCGCGCCAGTTGTTCGGCGCTGGTGTAACGCTCCGCGTAGGCGTGCAGCGCGTGCAGCAGGCCGACGGTGAATGACGACGAACTGCCCAGCCCGCTGCCCTTCCCCGGAATGTCCGCCACCGAAGTAATCTCCACCCCGCCGTCGATGGCGAGCAGCTTCATGGCTTCACGCACCAGCGGATGTTTGATTCGGTCCACGGTGCCAGCCTCCTCGGTCTTCGAGTAGGAGACGCGGATCTTCTCGTCGAACTTCTTGTTGACCGTGATGTAAACGAACTGGTTGATGGCCGTAGAAACAACCGCGCCCCCGAACTTGCGGTAGAACACCGGCAGATCCGAGCCACCGCCGACGAAACTCATCCTCAGAGGAGTGCGACTGATAATCATGCGTTCAAGTTCCCAACGCTGTCGGTCAATTTCGCATCGTGTTCAAGAATCAACTTCACCGCGGCCTGTAAGCTGTCGCAGACAAAATCCGGCTGGGCAGTTTGCTTACCGTCCTTCCCACCAGCGCCGGTGCGGACCAGGATGGAACGGATCCCCGCGTTATTTGCGGTCTGGATGTCCGTCGTGGTGTCGCCGATCAGCCAGCTTTGGCCGAGGTCAATGTTTAGATCGGCCACGGCTTTGTGAATCATGCCGATGGCAGGCTTGCGGCAGTCGCAGCGGATTTTGAGTTCCTTGCGCTCGCCTTCGAAGCCGGCGTCGGGATGGTGCGGGCAATAATAAATGCGGTCGAGGAAGGCCTGTTCCGCGCCGAGCAGCGTTTCGAGCTTGTTGTGAATGTTCTGCAAGTCCGACTCGGTGGCCCAGCCCTTGGCGATCACCGGCTGATTGGTCACCACCACCGTCCGCCACGCATGATGGTTCAGCTCGCGGAGGGCGTCCGCCACACCCGGAAGAAGCTCCAAACCATCAGCAGAGCGGAGATTATCCCTATCCACGATGAGCGTGCCGTCACGATCCAGAAATACCGCGCGTTGAGGCGTCGCCAGCGAATTGCGCGCGATGGTGCCGTTGGCGAACTGCGCGCACACGCGGTCGTAGCGTGCGGGCGTGCCGATGTCCTTGATGAACTCCGGCGAGTTGTAGCCGAGCAGTGCGGTACCGCTGCGGAGCATGGCAGGAAAAAGATCTCTGCCGAAGTCAATCATCCGTGAGGAGTGAGGAGTGAGGAGTGAGGAGGGGATGAGCAGCGCTTTTTTCTCCAACACATAAAGACCGGCGTTGACGAGGTTCTGGAACCAGCGGCCTTGAGGATGCGGGCGGTTGTGGAACGCGATCACGCGGGAGGCCCCATCCACCTCCACCAGATCGGAATCCAGGGGATGATCGTTCGGATGCAGAAGTAGCGTAGCGTCGGCTTTCGCTGTTTCGTGCGCCGCCCATATCCGTTCCAAATCGACGTTCACCATCGTGTCGCCGTAGAGCACGAGGAAGCGCTCCGCGAGCGCGTCGATGCCCGCCAGCACCGCGCCCGCTGTTCCGAGCGGTTCGCGTTCGGTCACGTAGCGGATGCGCACGCCCCATTTCGATCCATCGCCGAAATGTTGTTCGATGAGATCGGCGCGGTAATGGACGAAGAAGATAAGATTCGCAAAGCCGAAGCGCCGACACAGTTCGACCTGATGCTCCAGCAGGGGTTTGCCCGCTATGGGAATCATCGGCTTCGGCAGGTCGCCGAGGCGATCTCGCAAGCGCGTGCCCGCCCCGCCCGCAAGAATGATGGCCTGCTTCATAACCAGAAGCGAGTGTGGTGAGATGAACCGCCGTCACCCCAGCTAGGATGAATCATTTTTCCCGTCGAAGCTCCGCCCGCATTCCCGGGAGAGGACCGGCGTGAGGGCGGGCGTTCAAACCTTCTCATAAACAATCAATGCGCCTGACATGGAGTCCAGCGGGGCCAGCCAATCATCCAGTTTCGCCAGCGGTTCAAGGAAAAAATTTAACGCCTCGCGGAGGGGAAAACTCGAATTGAGCGCCTTGTCGATCGCCACGCACGCGCTGATCCACTTCGATTTGGCGCGGTACTCATTGTCGAACAACGCGACCAGGGTGCCCGGCTCTTGAATGGTGCCGCTGAGTCGCCGGAAAGTGATTTCCTTGAAGCCATGTTTGAGGAACCGTGCGCGGATCTGCGTTGGCAACTCCAGGCTGATGTGGCCGGGCTTGTCCACGAAATGGACGGCGAACAGTTCGGGATATTTGTGCGCGAAACGAAACCAAACGTTGTCCGCGTCGGCCTCGCTGCAATGCGCCGTGCGCCCGCCTTTCTTGAGCACGCGACGAATCTCAGAGAACAGCAGGTCTTTGTTCTCCGTACTGATATGGCCAAGCACATCGCTGGAGACAACATAGTCAAAACTCTCGTCGGCAAATGGCAGCTTGAAGCCGCTCGTCTGATAAACCTCGTCGTAAATCTTTTCCGCCATCTGGAGCAACGGCAGCACCGGGTCAATGCCGATGACCTTGCCATACTCGCAAAAGTAATGGCGCCCGCCGCCGCAACCGAGGTCGAGGATCAACCTATGCGGCCCCGCGCCCGGCAACATCTCGTCGCGGAACAACCGGTCGCGCCGCCCCGAGAGCGAGAACTTGATGCGGATGAGATTGATTAGCGTGAGAAATTTGCTCGCGCGAATTCTGTCGCGCAGGCAGGCCGAAGCCGTCCATGCGGCGATCTGGTTCGCTTCATACACGCTTTCGTTGAAGCGCTCTTCCGGCGTGAGGAAAGAAAGGATGCCTTGGTTGCGCGTGAAGGGGCGGTGGCAAGACAGGCATTTCCAGTCCGCACCATCGGGGACAATCGGCGTCTTGCACGCCGGGCAGACGAGTTTCACCAGCGGACTGGGCGAAGAAGTCATGGCTGCGGGAACATGGCACCCCTTGCGACTCGCGTTTTCGCACTGCCTTCCATGAACCGGAGCGCCGGCTTCCAGCACGGCACGAAGGCTTGGCTTATCCCACGCGCCGTGCTGGAAGCCGGCGCTCCAATCGCAGGGTCATAGTCGCTTTCAGCCACGCAGAACCTCCACCACGGTTTCCTCCACCGCCCGGTCCACCGCCTGATTGGAGGTCGATCTGGGTATCCATCCGAGTTTCTTCAACTTCTCAATCGAGTAGTTGAACTTCGGCACGTCGCCCACCCAGCCCTTGCTGCCGCCGGTGTAGCGAATTTTTGCGCTGGGAGACTGGCGTTTCACCACCGCTTCGGCGATGTAGCGCACCGTGGTCACGCTGTCAGCGGTGCCGATGTTGAAGCAGTTCATTGGCTCCGTCGCACGCTCCGTGATGAACAGCATCGCCTCAACCAGATCGCCGACGTGGAAGTACGGCTTCTCCTGCGAACCGTCACCGAGCACTTCCAGTTCGCCGGGCGTCTTCTTCAGTTTCTGCGCGAAGTCGTAAATGACCCCGTGCGTCGAGCGGCTGCCGACCACGTTTGGGAACCGGAAAATCCAGACTCGCTTCAAATACGCCTCCAACGCCGCGCTGATGGCCGCCTCGCTGGCCAGTTTCATCGCGCCGTAGCTCGAGATGGGAAACAACGGCCCGATGCTCTCGTGCAGCAGGCCAGGGTGAACCCCGTAGATGGCGCTCGTCGAAGCAAAAGCCAGTTGGGGAACCTTATGCTCGCGCATCACCTTGAGCAGATTGTAGGTCGTCAGGAAGGTGCAATTTAGATCCACTTCCGGATCCGCCACCCCCGCGCGGATGTCCGAATTCGCCGCCATATGCCAGGCGGTATCGAACGGCGCGGTTTTCGACTCAGCGGCCACCAACTTCATCACCTCCGCGACCTCGTTCACGTCCTGCTCGACGAATTTGAAGCGCGGGTTTTGCAGCGCCTTGGCCAGGTTCGCGCGCCGGCCAAGCTTCATATTGTCCAGGCCGAGCACCGTCGCGCCGCCGTCCAGCAAGCGGTCCACGAGGTGGCTGCCGATGAAGCCCGCGGCTCCGGTGACGAGGCATTTGTTGCTCATGTATTCGCCCGGAGATCAAACCGGCTTGGCAGAGCTTTGTCGAATCGATTGTCAGCCCAGTGCTGTTAGGACAAGTATCAAGATACCAAGGACATCGGCTGCGTACTTGGGGCGACATCGGTCGCTTCCAATTGCATAGGCAATCATAGCGACCAGTGTCGCGGAGTAGTCGCTTTACGGCAAGCGCACATGACTGATTCGTCCTCGACACAAAATGCCAGAGCTGGTAAAAGCCAGACAATCGTATGAAGGAACTTACTCTGATTCTTGCTTTGTCCGTTTCATGCTGCATTCCCGCGGAAGCAGACACCATTGCGTATGTCGTGCCCGTGGGGACTATCGGGAACCAGCTTTTGCCAGCCGGACAGGCGCAGTCGTTGGGAATGGATTTCGATGTTAACTCGGGCATCGTTATTACTGGCCTCGGCGTGTTTGACAGCGGTGGCGACGGTTTGCGTTCGCCGTTAACTGCCCATATTTACGATCGTGACACCCGCATATCTCTCGCTCAACTGACTTTCACCCCCGCCAATCCCGGAAATCTCATCGGTGGCAGCCGATTCCTTCCTCTGGCTGTTCCATTGCAACTTCTCCCGGGATTTCACGGCGTGATCGCCGTGGACTACGTGAACTCGATGAACGAACTGAATGGTAACCTGCGCGTTAGTTCCGGGGGATGGACCACTGACAGCGGGGGCGGGCTGATTAGCTTCGTGGGCAGCGGTCGGCATGGCCTCATGGGGGCGGGCGCTGGCTTTCCAGACATCATCGAAACGGCGTGTCCCGCGAACTGTTATGCGGCTGGCACGTTTCAGTTTGTGCCGGTGCCTGAGCCATCGACTTGGCTTCTACTGGCAGTCGGTGGGGCTTTGGCATGGCTGCGCGGCCTTCGGGCAGGCCGTCAAAGCCCATGACAACGAGCGCGGACCGTATTTTTGCGCAGAAGGATTGAACATCTCGAACGTTGCCCTCGTCGCTACCCAATCCAGCCTTGTTCGCCATTGCGAACGATTCCGACCAAACCGTTCTTCCACCCGGCGGCACTCGCACCATTATTAAACGTTCGATCCCAACTCGCCGGGATTGAAGACCCAGTGCTCCGGATAGTTCCAACGATGAAAATGAGAACATCTCCCTCATCGTGCTGGGTGCTCCGCGAAGCGTCGAAGTGAGCCGGACCGGTGCGAACATCGCCCTGACATGGACGGCCATCTCCGGTCTCCGTTACCGTGTGCAATTTAAGGAAAACCTCTCGCAACCGGAATGGACCGATCTACTCGCCACCGGCCAGACGGCGACGAAGAACGATACGCTTGGGCCGCAACAGCGCTTCTATCGCATCCAAGTGGCCGTAATATGTTTCCGTGACTGAACTCATTCCTTCATGATGACATCTGCTCGAAGCACTTTGCCCTCGCCTTCACTTCCTCCAGTCCGTAGCTTCCCCGCCGCATGTGGGAAAACCTCCGCAAGGCCATCCGCTTTCTGCTCACGGGCCAATTCCGGCGTGTGTGGAATGAAGTGCATGTCCGTCTATACCGCTGGGCCTGGGCCGCGCTGTGGTATGGCGTCATGCCGTTCCGGCGGACCGGAAGGAAGCAGGCTCCCGGGAGTTTCACACGCGATAGCAAGTACTCCGTCGCCTTCGAGTCGCCCGACCACATTGCGCCCAAAGGCACTGCGGTTAACAACAGCACCAACAAAAAATTCGTCCTGCACATGGACGCCCGATTGCGCCACGAGTTCGGCGAACAGGCGGCATTGCGGATGATGGACCTCGGTTGCGCAGGCGGCCAAACCGTGGCGGACTTCATGACCTTGTGCTGGCAAGGCGTGGGTCTTGAAGGCTCGGACTTCTCGCTCAAGCATCGCCGCGCGAATTGGGCGCAACTGGCCAACACCCATCTCTTCACCTGCGACATCACGAAGCCCTATCAAGTGAAGCTCGACGCTCAGCCCGCGACGTTCCATCTCATCACGGCCTGGGAAGTCATGGAACACATCGCCACGCCGGACCTGCCGCAGGTTTTCGACAACATCGTGAATCACCTGGAGCCGGGCGGTTACTTCATCGCCTCGACGACGGAAACCTCCGACATGCACGAGGGGTTGGAATTGCACCAGACGCAATGGACCAACGCGCAATGGCGCGAATGGGTGGAGAAGCGCTACCCAAACCTCGAATACGTGGACGTCGGCCTGAAGATTTACCAATACGTCCGCTACAACTTCCTGCACCCCTCCTTCCTGCTTTATCGGAAGAGGAAATAGTTGTTTTCCATCAAACTTGCGTCTCCCCCGCTATGGTGGTATGAAACGGCGTTTTCCTAAACCATTCCGCAACGCAGTCATCAAGGGAGAAGTGCTTCCGTTGAGACTGTGTTCAAGGCAGAAAACGCATGCAAAGCCACGTCACGAATCGTTGGGGACGATTTGGAGGGAAGCGTTTTCTCCACCGCTCTTCCGTCACACTTGCCACCGCCGCTATCATGTTCAACGCCGCGGCCACCAACCACATCCTTCGCCAGGATGAAATCATGGTTGGCCTGAATGGCGACTCCACCATTCAGTTCATTCAAATCACTGTCAGCGACGGCACGCAGAAAGCCTGGGGTCCGGGCCCGGGCGAACGTACCAGCCGCGCCATGCTGGTATTCTTCAATACGGCTGGCCTTGAGACCGGCCGGTTCTTCTTCCCAGCCAATGCGCCCATCGGCGCGAACACGGTCCTGATTGCCACCACCAACTTCGCCGCAGCAGGAGGCGCACCCGTGCCGGACTTTCTCATCCCGCCCCTGCTCAATCCGAGTGGGGGCAAGGTTTGCTTCCGGGGCAATTCAGCGAACGGAAACGCTTTCGGCGTGAATTTATGTCTTTCCTACGGACCAATCGCACCGGAGCTAACCGAAGGCGGTGGTCCACCCGCGCCACGGCCCCCGGTCAGCGGCGAGCCGACCAGTCTGACGCGTTTTCGCAATTTCGGTTTCGGCGGTGTGAACCAAAACGCCGATTTCACGCTCGCCAGTCCCACGCCCGCCAACACGCGTGGGCAGACGGTGGTCTTTGCCATTCCCGGCCCCGAGATTGATTTCATTCCCACCAACGCCAACTTCAGTCCGCGCGACATGACACTTGGACCGAGCGCCCCGTTGTCGATCATCATCACCAACCGCGGCTTCGCCAACTCGTTGAACATCTCCAACGTCACCCTGGTTGCAACAAATCCCGCCCTCTTCGCCATCATCAACGATTCGGGACAAACCGTCCTCCCTCCCGGCGGCACACGCACAGTCAACGCAACGTTTGATCCCAACTCCCCGGGATTGAAGGCGGCAACGCTGCGCGTGGTTTCCAACGACGAAAACGAAAACATTTCCCTCGTCCCCCTCCGCGGTATGGGAGTGGACCCGAACGCACCGGAGATCGACGTGTCGCTCGCTTCGGTGACGTTCACCAACCGCAATGTGATCGAAGGGCCATCGCCCCCGGTGCTGGTCGGCCTGCGCAACGCGGGCAACGTGGGATCGCTGTCCATCACGAACCTCCATCTGGCCGGCGCCCACGCCAGCCAATTCCGCCTCTCCGGGCCGACCAACGCCAGCAGCCTGCCGCCCGGCGGCAACTTTAACGTCTTTGTGGCCTTCGATCCCGACACCGCTGGGCCAAAGACCGCCGTTTTGCGCATCATCTCCAGCGACACCGATGAAGGGGTGCTCGATGTGCCGCTTTCCGGTCGGGCATTTGACTTGAACCCTTGCACCGCGCCGAACCCAACCAACAGCGTGGCGCAAGACTTCGCGACGAACGCGCAGGTGATAGCCCCAGGTCTTGTTTTCACCGGCACCACTCTGGACGCCACGCCCGACGGCGCCTCCACCTGCGGCTGCATCATTGGCTGCAGCGACGCCTGGTACCGTTACGTCCCTGCAGCCACTGGTGCAGCCACCGTGTCAATCAGCAATTCGCCTCTCATCGTCACCCTTTCGGCCCATGCCGCCTCGCCCGGCACGTCGGCCAACCAGATTTCGTGCGATGCAAGCGCGTCCCCGGACAAGCAGGTCAGCTTTTCCGTGACCCGGGGCGTTCCCGTTTTCATTCGAATCGCGGGAAATCCCGGGTCTCCCAGTTCCTTTCGACTCACCGTCGCCGGGCCGCCCGCGTTCAATTTTGACCGCAACGAAAACGGTGTCACCGACAGTTGCGAATTCGACTTTGGAGATGCGCCCGCACCCTACCCCACCACGCTGGCGGACAATGGCGCGCGGCATCGTAGCGTTAACGCCTTCAGCCTCGGGCTCCTTGTCGATTCCGATCAGGATGGTCAGCCCTCGCCCTCCGCTGGGGGCGATAACGAAGACGGGCCGCCGAACGATGAGGACGGCATCTTCTTCGCCACTCCACTGTTTGCCGGGGAGACGGCCTCTGTATTCGTCAGCGGTACGACGGCCAACGCGACGCTTAACGCCTGGATCGATTTCAATGCCGATGGCGATTGGTCGGACCCGGGCGAACAGATCTTCACGAACGTGGTCAATGTTGCCGGCACGCTTTTCTCGAATTTCCTGATCTTCTCCGTCCCAGCCAACGCGGCCATCACCAACCGCACCTTCGCCCGCTTCCGTCTCAGTTCAGCAGCGGACCTGAGTTTCACCGGCGAAGCGCCCGATGGCGAAGTGGAGGATCACCTGGTGGAGATTCTGTCGCAAGCTCAGACGCCCGGCGAAATCGGTGTGCGCATCAACGAGGTGATGGCCGGCCTCAATGGCGATTCGTCCGCGCAGTTTGTGGAACTCGAAGTGGACGGCGAGGCCAGCAAAGCGTGGGGACCACAGGCCGGTGAGACTGCCGGGCGCGCCATGCTGCGCTTCTACGATCAAGCCGGACGCCAAACAGGGCGCTTCGTCTTCCCCAGCAATGCGCCGCCGGGTGCGAACACCGTGCTCGTGGCGACGCGCGCCTTTGCCGAGCAATCCGGCCTGACCCCCGACTTCATCATGCCGCCCGAAGTCGTCGCCATCGCCGGCAAGATCGCCTTCGCCAGCAACCCCGACAACCGCCACTTCGACATCCACATCGCCCTCGCCTATGGCGGCAACCGTCTCGGCGGCGGTGAATACTTTGGCACCACCGACGGCGCCGGCCCGGCCAACCCGCGCGAGTCTGCAACGCATACGGGATGTGCCTTTCGGTTTGAATCATAATGGGGCCTTCGAAATGCCGAACATCGCCACGCCGCGCAACACCGCGGGTTCAACCGTCGCGCTGCAACCCAAGTCCTTCGCCGAGCAGGGCCGCATTCTATTTACGCGCGAAACCTTCCGTGGCAATGGCCGCACCTGCGCCACCTGCCACGTCGCGGGCCGCGACCAATTCGGCCTCACGCCGCTGACGATCGCCCAACTGCCGGAGGACGACCCGCTCTTTGTCTTCGAGCACAACGTCAACTTGCTGAAACTCTCGACTCGTTCGCAGCCGAGCGACCTGCGCGGCGAAATCACCGGAACGGCCGGTTCGGGTTTGATTCTTTCCGGTTCCGGCGACACTTACCTCGTCATCGGCGGAACCAACCTGTCCGGCTCCATTGCCGACGCGAATGGCAACAACGGCTCGTTGCAGTCCGTGACTGAAGGCGATCTCGATGGCCCGACCGCCAGCAATGGCAGCGAACGCGGACTCGAAGCGCACAATTTCCTGGAACACGGGCGCGGTCTCATCCTGGAGAACATTGACAACTTCAGACATGGCGAGGTCTTCCGCGCCTCGCCACACTTGCTGAACCTGAATTTGACCGCGCCCTTCGGGCTGAGCGGCGAGTTCGACAGTCTGGACGTGTTCTCCGACGGCGCCGTGGTGCAACACTTCCCGAAGTCGCTCGCTCGCATTAGTGGCATCGATTTCCGACATCCGACCGACGAGGAATTGAGTGCGATGAGCACGTTCATGTTCAGCCTCACGCCCGCCGACACCAACCGCTTCAACCTCGAGCGTTTCGCCACCACGGAGGCGCAGAAACGGGGCCGGCGACTATTCTTCGGCGACCAGGGCCGCTGCTCCAAATGTCATTCCGGCCCGGTGCTCGCGCTGTCCGACGGTTCCCTGCCTGGCTCGAAGGCAGGCGTGAACGAAAACTTCAACACCGGCGTGGCCAATCTCCTCCGCAATATCCTCGACAACATGCCCACCGAACCCGCCGGCCTCACGTCCGGCCAAAGCACCCGCGAGTTCAACACGCCGTCGCTGTTCAACATCCGGCTCACCGCGCCGTTCTTTCATGACGGGTCGGCGGAAACGCTCACGGACGCAGTCCAGTTTTACGACAAGGAGGAATTCCACAATTCGCCAGCCGGCGCGGACGTTGGTTCGCTGCTCGCGGCCAACAAGTCCGAGTTGACGGCCGACCTTGTCGCGTTCCTGGAATCGCTGGTGGACCTGCCGGTGGATTTCACTCGCACGCTGGACTTCAGCACACACTGCCCCGGTTCGCCGATGCCCGGTGCGCAGACGATCCTCATTACCAATCTTAGCGCCCACACGATCAGCCTCACGAACGTCTTCATTAACGGCACCAACGCCGCCGCCTTCGCCATCACCAGTGACACCGGCCAAACCAGCCTTCCTCCGGGCGCCACGCGCAGCATTCAGGTCGCGTTTGTGCCCACGAACTTCGGCTTTAAACAGGCCACGCTCGAACTCACCGGCGTGGACACCAACCTCCTCGGCGTCTTCCGCTTCGGCGTGGCCCTGGAAGGCGCGGATATCGACACCCTCGTGACCGCCACTCCCGTCGCCCTGGACTTCGGCACCCGGGACATCCAGGCGCCATCTTCGCCTGAAAGGTCCATCGTCATCGTCAACGACGGCGCCATCCCGTTGGACATGGGTGGATTTGCGCTGGTCGGCTCGAACGCGAACGATTTCATCATTACCGCCGAGTTGGATCCCATCCTGCCGCACGACAGCCGCGTCATCGAAGTCTCCTTCGCTCCAGAGCGGGTTGGAACGAAATCCGCCACGCTGCTGCTCCCGGTCCTGGCATGCAATACCGACTTGATTGAGATTCCGCTGGCCGGCATGGCGAGTTCCACCATTGGTACGTTCGCGTGGGAGCGGTTTGCCGGCACCCAATACATGGGCCGTCCGTTTCCGGTGCGCATCACCGCCAAAGATCAAAACGATGACACCGTGGAAGACTTCACCGGCCGCGTGGACCTTTCGGCCTTCGTCCCGTCCGTTCCCGGAACTGTCACCGTGCCCATCACGCCTCTGAAGTCCGGCCCGTTTACCTCCGGCGTCTGGACCGGTTCTGTCACGGTCCTTCAGCCCGCGCCACGCCTTCGAATGAACGCCGCCAACGCGCAGGGTCATCAAGGGACCACCGACGAATTCATTGTGCTTTTGCCAGATGACTTGTCCCTGACCCTGTCCAACTCGCCGAATCCAAACCCATCCGGCCAGGTCATCACTTACGAACTCTCCGTGCATAACACCGGCCCGACGGATTCGACCGGCGTCATCATCACCAATCAGCTTTCGCCTCATGTCGGTTTTCTCAGCGCCACGGCCAGCCAGGGGACAGTCGCCCACGCCAGCGGGATTGTCACCGCCTCAATCAGCACGTTGCCCTCGGGCGCAGCAGCCACCGTCATTATCCGAGCCGAACCGAACGTCGGTTCCACCAACGTCGTGAACGTCGCCACCGTGACGCGCGCCGAGCCTGAGATTATCCTCACCAACAACATCGCCACCAACACGACGTCTGTCGGCGCGTTCGGCCTGCTCGTCGTGCGTCCGGCGACCAACTTCATGTCATCCGGCTTCAGCGGCGGGCCCTTCACGCCCACCAACCAGATTTACTCCCTGAGCAACGCCGGCACCGCGCCGCTCTCCTGGCAAGTGCGCGCCAGCGGTTGCGCGCTGCCCGACGGCATCGCCGCGTGGTGGCCCTTGGACGGCCATGCCGCGGACCAAGTGGGTACCAATATCGGCAGTGTCTTCGGCAATCCAGTGTTTACCAACGGCATGGTTGGAGAGGCGATGCGATTTGACGGAGTCGATGATGCTGTTCGGATTCCAGCATCGCCAGGTCTGAATGTGGGAATCGGCGCTGGCTTCACATTGGAAGCCTGGATTCAGGTGCCAGACATTAATCGGCGCGGACCTGCTGGGCAATCCCGTATTCACGAATGGCTTCGTCGGCCAGGGAATGTTTTTCGACGGAAACAATGATGCCGTAAGAATTCCAGTATCGGAGGAACTCAATGTTGGAACGAACGATGGCTATACGTTTGAAGTGTGGCTTAATGTGCCGAATATCAATCGACGCAATCCCGTGTTCGAGTTTGACGAGGCGAGCATAGCCTTTTCCGGTACCTTTGCCTTTGTTTCAGCGAACACGCCGGGATCAATTCATGCCGGGTTGATTCAAGTCGGCAACATCGATCACAGCTTTGTCTCCGATCCAAATCTTGTCAGCGCCAACACATGGGCACACTTGGCCATCACGTACAACAGGTTGACCGGTCTTGGCACGATTTACGTCAATGGCAACCAAGTGCGGCAACAAAATCTGGGAAGCTTCATCTCACGCACCAGTGGTACGCTCTTCCTTGGCCATCGGGCAGCAACTGGTTTTGAGGAGACGTTCCAAGGCACCCTCGACGAAGCAGCCCTTTACAACCGCGATCTCAGCGCCGCGGAGGTGCAGGCTATCTTCCTAGCCGGCAGCAACGGCAAGTGCCGCGAGGGTACATGGTTTGGTTTCGGGTCACAAGGTGGAGCCCTCGCCCCGAATGCCACTTCCAATGTCAGCGTATTTCTCAATACCAACGCATTGAGCCTGGCGGTGGGAAATTATTCGGATGTGCTGACCATCATCAACGCTTCCAACGACCGAGGCTCGACTGAACGCACCGTAGCGCTGGCTGTGCTTAACCGCCGTCCGACCCTCGGACCTTTACCGCCCATCCAGTTGGCCGAAGACTCCGGCGCGCGTACGATCAGCCTCGCTAACATCCGGCCCGGCGGCAACGAACAACAGCGTCTTGCCGTCGCTGCCTTCTCTGGCAACGAGAGCTTGATCGCCAATCCCATTGCCGTGAATTATATCAGCCCGGCCACCAACGGCACGCTGCTTTTCGCGCCCCTGACCAACGCTCACGGCACGGCCCTCGTGTCCGTCGTCGTGCGGGACGACGCAGGCACGGCCAATGGCGCGATCGACGCGGTCACAAACACATTCCTCGTGACCGTGACGCCGGTGAACGACGCACCGGCGCTCGCGCTCATCCCGGCCCAGATCATTGGTGAAGGCAGTGCATTGGTTCTTTCGAACACAGTCCGGGATCCGGACCTCCCAGACGATCAGATTACCTTCACGCTGGTTAGCCCACCCGCCGGCGCGATCATCGATCCGGTCACTGGAGTTTTCTCGTGGACGCCGACCGAGTCACAGGGACCGGGAACCAACACCATCACTGTGGTTGCGGTGGACAGGGGTCAGCCGCCCCTCAGCGCGATTAACCAATTCACCGTCACGGTGCTCGAAGTCAACTTGGCGCCCGTGCTGACTGCGGTGGCGGATCGCGTTGTCCACGAAGGTATGTTGGTCACCTGGACCGCGCCCGCTTCCGATCCCGATCTGCCCAGCAACCGCTTGACCTACGGCCTGGGAGCCGGCGCGCCCCCGGGATCGAGCGTCAATCCGTTGAATGGTTCGTTCAACTGGATTGCCCAGGCGCCCGGGACCAACACCATCGTCTATACCGTGAGCGATGATGGTACGCCCGCCTTGGTCGACTCCAGAAGCTGCCGCGTGATCGTGCTGGCGCCACCGCGGATTACGGCAATCAATCAAACTGGCGTGAATGTCACCCTGATCTGGACGGCAATTCCCGGCTTGAGTTACCGGGTGCAATTCAAAGACAACCTGTCGCAACCGGACTGGACCGATCTCCCCGGTGACATCCTCGCCACCGGCCAGACTGCGACCAGAGCCGACACGCTCGGCCTACAACAACGGTTCTACCGAATTCGGGTTGGCAACGAGTAGCAACTTCCTTACTCGATGCTACGCAGTTCAGTGACGCGATGCTTTTTTGCACCTGCCGGGTGCGCAAGCGCTATACCGTCGAACCTGAAAAAGATCGAGGGTATGTATGCCCGTCGCATAAGTTTAGCGTTGGCGGATTAATGCCGCTTTGCAAATCTGGGAGATGGCTGAGACAGAACTGGGTCGCCTGTGGAAGTTTCGTCGATCTGCACAATCCCTGCTTACGGCGTTGTCGGAGCTGTGTAAATCCAATCGCACCGCCCTTTTATGGTGCACGGCATTGCTGCTGGTTCCGATTTGTATTCTCATTGCGTGGAATTGGAGATACTGGCTAGTAATTGGTCTCGAAAGCTACGAGTCGTGGAGTCGATTCACTGGACACAACTTTTGGACAATCGCCGGACTTATCTTGCCGTGCATCCTTTTTGGCGTAGCGAACTGGTTGGTGTTCGGAGGTCGCCCAATGAAACAACTGGGCCACGACATATTGAGCGCTATCGGTGGCGGAGCCGTGTTTTGGATAATCATGTTTCTTTCATATTATTTCCTTGTAACGCCGCCCAGGTTGTACTTTGAGAACGTCAAAAAGTCTTCAGAAAGACAAGAAGCAAATCAAATGCTGACGGCCAGTAATACAACACTGTTCAGTTCTAATGCGGAATTGAGGGCACGGATGGAAGAACAGAAGAAAAAGACCAACGAAGTGCAATCTGCTGCTGCGCTCGCCGAGCTAAACAAGACCCTCGGGGACGCTAAGCTTCTTACGAGCGAAATGAAGAACGCCACTAAAGAGCAAAAGCGATGGTATGCGACGCAGGCGAAGGGTAATGACAATGCCCGCCTTCAGGCCATAGTAGACGATCCGCTCCCGCAGCTAACATTTGACGCCAGTGGGGCTCAAGTTGATTCGACGTCCACTGACGAGGCGCTAAAGAGACTCCGCACAAAGGAAATCGCGAGGGACGCTTTGGTGAAAGCAGAACCGCTTCGAAAACTAGAACCTCAGGATCTGGCGACACTTACAAATTGCGCCCCGTTTGTGGACTATTATGTTGACCTACTTAAGGGTACTTTGCAGCAGATCGCAGATGAAAACGGAGACAAACTAATCTCGACCAATTTTAACGCGCTACACGTGTCTCGCCGCAAAATAGACGCCGATTTTGAGGTATTCAGGTTAGAGCGCAACGACTCTTGGAACTTCCGTTTGTTCTTTAGAAAGGAATCAGGACAGGGGAATTACAGTTGGTTCATTTATCACGGTGGTGTCCAATTGTTTGAGTGCCGATTCCATCCAACCGGATTTCATTACCGCGTCTCTGGCGTGCCGGGAGAAGCGGATAAGCACGGCGCGGCTGGTGAAGGCAAATGGGAATCTCTAAACACCACAAATCTGCGTCCGGCGTTAATGTGGATGACGAGCGTCCACAAGGAAATGGCGCCGCTGAAGGCGATGGCGAAATGACATGACAATGCGTAAGCAGGCGCAACTTTGCCGCGGGCTAGCAGCTCCAATGCGGTCTCAAATCCATGGCTCCAACAGCCTACGGTTTCTTGAGTCGGAAATAACGTTCGCCGCCGCCGATGGGGACGATGGCCAGCTTTTGTTCGCCCAGATCGATCACGCCGGGCACCGCGCTCCAAGCGGTCCCAAATGCGCCGGCCGTACCTTCGAGTTCAAAGCCCGTCGCGCTGGACGGCCAGGTAATAAACAGCGAATTGCCCGTACGAGTGACGCGCAACGGCGGACCGGGCAGCGGCGTCACAGTCACTGTGCCTGCGGTGTACTCCGCGGCCAATGGATTGGCAGTGGCATCGGACACCTCGCGCGGCACCGGCACGTTGCCAAAACCCAGTGTGGCGGTCGCCGGCGCGGTCACCAGCGTGGCAAACTGTAACTTAAGGATCTCGCGCGTCCCCTGCGGGAACGTTGTGCCTGGCTGCGCAGCCATCGCCACGCCGAGTCGGCCTTGGGAGACTTCACTGGTGTTCAGGTTGAGCAAGCCTCCCGCAGATCCAGCACCCGGTGTCGCGCTGACAAACGCCAGTTTGGCCGTGTCGAAGGTCACGCTGAACGTCGCGGCATTCTCGTTGCCCTGACATGCCAACGTCACCGGCACTGTGTTCGTCTGCCCTTGCGCAATGCTTGTGTTCGCCAGGCAAAGCTGTCGGCCTGACGTGGAAGCGGCGGCGAAACCGCCTTCGCCTTTGGATTCCCCGGTCGGACCGCCCAACACCGTCAGTGGATCAAGTCCAACGGCGTAACGGCCCGCTTGCACCCAGTCGGAAGCGCTGAGCTTGCCATTGCCCTTGGTCGCGCGCGGAGCGCAGTCGGCACGTTGAAATTCGTTGGGGCCGGAAACCGTATCAAGCCGTGCTACGAAACGGCCCATCTGCACCCAGTCAATCGTTGCAACGGAACGATCACCGCTAGGCCGTGGTGCCACGTCGGCTTCGAACTGGCTATCCGAGATGGAAACCGTGCCTCCCACGAAAACCGCCGGAAGTACCTGCGCGTGGACATCCGAAAGCTGCCGGAGCGTCGGCTGATTGCCAAAAGTGACGGGCACTGTGATCTGGTTCAAAACAGGGGCCACCAGGAACGTGATCAGTGCAACCTGCTGCGTGCCTTCGGAAAATATCTCGTCAGCCGGCAGGCCAACGGCCAAGCCCAATCGCCCTGCAGCCACGTCATTCGTGTTCACGAGCAACGCAGCACCGGATGGGGCGCCGACACCCACGCTCGCGCCGACGAAACTGAGCACCGTGGCGTTGAAGTTGAGGCTAAAGCCAAGCGCGTTTTCATTTCCATTGGCCACAAGTTCCACTGGAACGCTTATCTCCGCCGCGCCAGCTCCGTTGGCATTGACGACACGCACAGTGGCGGGTGGATGATTGACCACCAGCACGGCATTCGAACTTGACGCGGTGCCCAATGCATTCGAAACCCAAGCCGAATAGTTTCCAGCCTGGTTAAGTTGGACACTATTTAACGTGAGCGTCGAATCGTTCGCTCCTTCAATTGGAATGCCATTGAACGCCCATTGATAGAAAAGTGGATTGCTCCCGAACGCTCCAACACGGAATACAACTGAATCTCCTCGAGTTACTGATTGGCTCTGCGGCTGAGCTGTAATGGACGGAGGGAGTTCGACAGGCGTCCCGTTAAGCGTCAGCTTGAGGTTGTCGAACCACGGTTGAGCATTCGCGCCAGTGCTTTTGAGTTCGATGCGCAACGTTTGACCGAGAACCGGACCATTGGTCGCCGAAGCGTAGGCCAGTTGAAACGGAGCAAAACGTCCGTCTGCAGGTGCTGCGGGCGTTCCTTCAGCCAGAACCTGTCCGCCCGCCATCAGGCTCACCGTCAAGGTTCCAAAGGGAACCCCAAGCCGACGGCCGACCAGCATGTTCAAGGTGTATGTCACCCCCGGCTGCACAGTAGCCGTCAAGTCCTGATGAATGCTGCTCCCGGTATTGAGGCCGGCAATGTTCAAACCATCAATGGGGGTGGGAAGAGAGCTTCCCGCTGACGTCCAAAAAAACCAGTCATCGCGTGGATTGGCCACGGGAAATGTGCCTACCCCCACCCAGCCAGGCATGTTATTCGCGTTAAACGCCCCGTCGGCCAGCGCCGGTTCTTCAAAACTGAAGTTGGCAATCGCGATGTCCGATCCCGGCGGCGGAGGCGGAGGCGGGCCATTCGTCAGCTTGAGGTTGTCGAACCACGCTTGCGCTCCCGTGCCGGTGCTCTGGAGCTGGATCCGCAACGTCTGACCGAGAGCTGGACCATTGGTGGGCGAACTGTAGGTCAGTTGAAACGGAGCGAAATGTCCCTCCTCAGGCGCCGTAGGAATTCCTTCCGCCAACACCTGTCCACCCGCCAGGATGCTCACCGTCAAAGTTCCAAAGGGATTTCCCAAACGGCGGCCGACTAGCATGGTTAACGTGTAAGTCAGACCCGGCTGCACTGTAGCCGTCAAATCCTGATGAATGCTGCCCCCGGTATTGAGGCCACCAATGTTCAAACCATCAATGGGGTTGGGAAGGGCGCTGCCTGCCGAAGTTCTGACAAACCAGTCATCGCTCGGATTAGCCACGTGAAATGTACCTACCCCTACCCAGCCAGGCATGTTATTCGCATTAAATGTCCCGTCGGCCAGCGCCGGTTCTTCAAAACTGGAGTTGGCAATCGCGATGTCCGATCCCGGCGGCGGAGGCGGCGGGGCATTCGTCAGTTTGAGATTGTCGAACCACGGTTGAGCATTCAGGCCGGTGCTTTTGAGTTGGATGCGCAACGTCTGCCCGAGAACTGGACCATTGGTCGGTGAACTGTAGGTCAGTTGAAACGAAGCGAAACGTCCTTCCTCGGGTGCCGGAGGAATTTCTTCCGCCAGAACCTGCCCGTTGGCGATCAGGCTCACCGTCAAAGTTCCAAATGGATTTCCCAAACGGCGGCCGACCAGCATGTTCAAGGTGTAGGTCAATCCCGGCTGCACTGTGGCCGTCAAGTCCTGATGAATCGTGCCTCCGGTATTGATGCCACCGATGTTCAAACCGTCGATCGGGTTGGGAAGGGCGCTGCCTGCTGACGTTCCAAAAAACCAGTCATCGCGCGGATTAGCCACGGGAAATATGCCTTCCCCCACCCAGCTAGGCATGTTATTCGCGTTAAACGCCCCGTCGGCCAGCGCCGGTTCTTCAAAACTGGAGTTGGCAATCGCGATGTCCGATCCCGACGGCGGAGGCGGAGGCGGGCCATTCGTCAGCTTGAGGTTATCGAACCACGGTTGAGCATTCGCACCGGTGCTTTTGAGCTCAATGCGCAATGTCTGACCGAGAACCGGACCATTGGTCGGCGAACTGTAGGTCAGTTGAAACGCCGCGAAATGTCCCTCCGCAGGTGCCGGAGGAATTCCTTCCGCCAGAACCTGTCCGTTGGCAATCATGCTTATCGTCAGGTTGCCAAAGGGAACCCCAAGCCGGTGACCGACGAGCATGTTCAAGGTGTATGTCACTCCCGGCTGCACTGTAGCCGTCAAATCCTGATGAATGCTGCCCCCGGTATTGATGCCGCCAATGTTCAAACCGTCGATCGGGTTGGGAAGAGAGCTTCCCGCTGACGTCCCAAAAAACCAGTCATCGCGCGGATTGGCCACGGGAAATGTGCCTGCCCCTACCCAGCCAGGCATGTTATTCGCGTTAAACGACCCGTCGCCCAGCGCCGGTTCCTCAAAACTGGAGTTGGCAATCGCGATGTCCTCCGCATTGACGGATCTCAGCGCCGCGCCCGATACTAATGCTCCGACAATCAGCATCGATGAAATTGTGTTCTTCACGGGTTGTCTCCTTGTCTGGTGTTCTTCTTTTTGCAGGGCTTTGACTAACGGTTTTTGGAACAGTGGCAACCCTAACCGAGCCGCTCGTTCTGTCAATGGGATTGTCCCGCTATTTAGCGGAGAGACGACCTGAATGACAGGGCAGGTCCTGAAAGATGCGGGTTTGGTCTGGGTGGAACGGGCCACCGTCCTCCGTAGCAGTGGCGAACCATGGTATTGAAGTCGCCTGTCGTGCGCTGCCACTGCGGAGGGTGGACCGGCCCGTTGCGGCGGGCGACCCGCCCGACTCTGGGCGTACCTCCTGGCGTAACAAGGAACGCCTGGATTATCGAACGTCTAATAAAGGCCACCAAACGACGCGAGCCATTGGACGCTGCGAACAGGCTGAAAGCGCTGGATGCCAGTCCTGCCTTTGCCGCATTCGCGCCCGCCAATGTCCCAGCGTTCTACCGGATCACCCACGGCGCAAGTCGCAGTTTCAGCTTGCGCCAGAATTGTTCCCGTTCCGTCAACGGCCTCCCGTCCTTCGACAATCCCGGCAACTCTGCTCTTGGCTTCACAGACGGAAGTCGCTTCGCCTCGTCCATGGTGGCGGCGTTGTGGAAGATGAACACGCCGTCCAGATGGGTCACCGTGGGCCAGCCGCGTTGTTTGCGATTGAAGTAAGCACGGTAGTTGTACTGGCAAGGCAGAATGCGCAGCCGGTCGTAGTGCTTCGTCTGGAGGACTTCGTTGATGCAGTGCTGGTCGTCGGCCACGGTGCGGAAGTGCGAACGGCCACGCTCGACAATTTCGCGGCGGATGTCGCGGCTGCCCGGCACGTTCCAGAAAAAGACGCCGCCGTTGAGAAAGTTCGCGGTGTAGCCCTGGCCCAGCACGTAACGCGCCCCCATGTGCTCGACGCACGCCGCCACATCGCAGCCGCCGAGGATTTTCTCCAACGGCGGCAGCGGTTGCAGACAGAGCACGTCGTAGGAATCGACCACCAGCGTGAAGTCCGCGTCAAGGCGGTCGATTAGTTCCAGCCGGCGAAAATAAATCTCCCGCAGCGGATCGGAGAAGTCCGGGACCGGCTCAACGAGATGATAGCTGATGCCATCAAGGCGACGCTTCGGAAGTTGTTTGCCGACGATGAAGGCATAAAGCGGCACGCCGGGGTTGTGCCGCGCGAAGCTGGTAAAGGTGTAGTCCAGATGCTCGGTCGAGTGGCCAAAAGCGACGGTGACGATGGCGGAGCGGGCGGCGCTCATTGGAGCAGTGGTATGTTGCCGTGAGACAAATGATTTGAGTAACGCTCGCCCTCACCCCGGCCCTCTCCCCCGGGGAGAGGGAGTCCGCATAGCACGCCTCTGGACCCTCCAACGCTTTCGTTGCAGTCCCCGCCTATTGTCCATTCGGGCGTATGAACGCACGACCAGCCCGAAACATTTGTCACGCCGAAACGCGGCGAGTGTTTCTCCGTCTCTTGAGGGAGAGGGCCGGGGTGAGGGCGGATGCTCATTCCGTTCACAACAAATCTTAGAGAATCCGTTTCACGGCTTCGGGACGGGCTTGAAGCTTCTCCGGTTCCACAGCGTGTGGGTGCGAAGCAGACCCAGCCCGCTCCTGAACACGTTGAGCAACCGCGCGACACCGGGCAGCACTTTCGCCAGCGCGGGACGCCGGGGCTCGTAGGAAATCGGCGGTGGATCGCCAGGCTTCGCCGGCTGCCAGCGCGGGGTATAATCGCTCTGCTGCGGCGTGTGGGTGAAGAGCGGGGTCACGCGCGTCCGCTTTGCCTGGATCAACAGTTGCACGGGCGCAAGGGAAACCAGTTCCACCCGGGCGCGTACGGCATTCGGATCCGAGACTTCATACCAGCGTCCATACGGGCCGACGCGATGCAGCACCATGCGCAGGACTTCGAAGCCGTTCTCCGGGCTGAGGGCACGGTAGAACAACTCCGGGCTGAACTGGTAAAAGCCGTGCCCGCAATAGCCGTTTGCGCCCGAGTGAAAGAACAGGTGCCCGCCAGGTTTCACCATCTCCATGCAATTCTGAAGGGCGACTGGAAAATTGAAGACGTGCTCCAGCGTGCCGCCGTCATACACCAGATCAAACCGCTCCTTCAACGCCGCATCCACCGGCCTGTTGAGGTCATGCACAAACGTTGCCCCCTCGAAGTCTGAGAAGTCCAATGAGTGAACTTTCTTCGCGCCGAGGCTGAGGAAACACGGCTCGGCATAGAGCACCTTGTCGTCACCTTTGAACGCCGCAGCGGGGAACCCGTGCGCTTCGAGCGTCCCGACCATCTTCGCCGGATATACGTTCAAGTCCTGCCGGCCCAGTGTGAGCACTTCTCCGAAGTCCGCGCCGCGTTTGCGGGCGTCGATGAGGAAACGGACGGCATTGATATCCAGGCCCATGAGCGCGGCACTCTAGGAAAGAGACGGAAGGCGTGTCGAGAAATTCTCCCGGACACAAGAGTAGCTGAGGAATGCATCAATTGTCCGCCTTCCGCAGTCACACCGATGGACTTCGATCTTAATCTTAATCTTACTCGTAATCATAATCGGCATGGACCGAGCGGATTAAGAGCAAGAAACAGGCAGGCATCCCCCCGCCCCCACTGCCGCTCACAGCCACGTCATGCCGGGATACTTCTTCTGCAATCCCGGCTTGAGCTTTGGGTAGGTGTTCGCCTTGAACGCGGGCCAGTTGAAGGCCGCTTCGAGACGCTTGCCGTCCGGCGCGCAAAGCCAGAGTTTCACCGGCAGCTTGCCTTCGCAGACGTGCGGGTGCTGCCTGAGGGCGAAGCACTCGGTCAGTTTCACCTGCAACTCAGGCGAATTGGGTTCGCCGTCCTCATCGCGCGCGGCGTCCTGGTAAAGCAGCTTGAGCTTGCGACCGTCGGGCCACACGACGTACAGCGGCGCCAGTTCATCGAGCCAGCCGAGTTGCTCGGGCGCCAGGTGCTTCAGAAACTCGTCGCGAACGTGCGTGCCCTGCGCTTCCTTCACCAGCGTCAGTCCGGCGAACGCTCGCGCCAGACTGGCGGTAATAGCCGCGTCGTCGAACGGAGGAAAGTCAAGTTCCGGTGAGACGGCGCAGACGAGGTTCACGCGGGCGATGAATTGTTTCACCTCATGGTTGAACAGCGGCAACTCGAACCATCCCTTGCGATGCGCTTCGGCCAGGCAACGGCCCGAGGCCGCAGCTTCCACGTCGCGCTGATGATCGTGATGGATGACCAAATCCTGGAAGCGCACCAGCTTCACCGCGGCGACGCGCTTGTGCGTGCGATCGAAGAGGTGTTCCACCTTCGACTGGAGGTGCTGCGGGAACATTTCCTCGATCCACTCACGCTTCACCGCGCTGGCGAGGCCGAGCAGCGTCAGATTTTCGGAGCGGCGACCTGACACTTCGCGGATGTTCGCGCTGACAAACAGCGGTGCGTTCTGCACGACGCTTTCGCGCATGAGCGTCCCGTGCCGGCCCTCGGTCATGTCGCACTCCAGCGTGCCCTGATCGCGACGAATGCAAAGCTGGTCGATGAAGCCAGCCATGAGGCAGCGCAAAAGGGCGTCGTCGGAAGGAGTATTCAGTGTTCGGTATCCAGTCTTCAGATCGGGGTCCGCGTCCGGTGGTGTCTGGGACGACTGATTACTGATTACTGAATACTGGACACTCGCTTCATCCAGCATCCTTTGTCTTCGCGCAATCTCGACGATCTGCTGGTACGTTTGCTCGACTTGACGCGCGGTCAGTGCGTGGATGCCATAGCGCCGGCATTGGTCGGCGTTGAAACCCCCGTTCTTCGCAAACTGGTAGGCGCGCATCAACGTGAAGAAGTCCGAGTCCTGGCTGGCCTCGAACAATTCGCGCGCATCGGCGATGTGTTTGTCCTCGCGACGCAAACGTTGGAGCAGGTCGCGCCCGCTCACAAGCGCCGCGCACAATGCCGCTGCGCGGACGCAATTCCGCTTCGAGGCTTCGACGAGGATGCGCGAATAGCGCGGGTGCATCGGGAGGCGAAGCATCTGGCGCCCGACGGGCGTCAGTTCTTCGGTTTCCGAATCAATGGCGCCAAGCGTGTGCAAGAGTTTCTCCGCACGTTCGACGGCCTGCGCGTCGGGCTTGTCGAGCCAGTCGAACGTCGCAGCCTTTTTGATGTGCAGCGAGTGCAGGAGCAGAACGACTTCGGCCAAATCAGCGCGCTGGATTTCCGGCGTGTTGCGTTCCAGTCGGTTCAAATGGCCGCTCTCGGTCCAGAGGCGATGACAGGTTCCGGGCGCGGTGCGGCCGGCGCGGCCTTTTCGCTGGTCGGCAGAGGCGCGACTGATTTCCTCAATGAACAACGTGCCAATGCCGCGTTCGGCGTCGTAACGCGCGATGCGCGCCTCGCCGCCATCGACGACGTGCCGGATGCCGTCGATGGTCACAGAAGTTTCTGCAACGTTGGTAGCCACGACAATCTTTCGGAGCGGGTTGGAGGCGAAGGCGAGGTCTTGTTCCTCCGGCTGCAACTCACCGTGCAAAGGAATGAACGCGAGCCGTTCCTTTGTGCGCGCGGCGCGGAGGGCATTGATGGTGGCGTTGATTTCGCCCATTCCCGGCATGAAGACGAGAACGTCACCCGGCTCGCCGGCATTGACGATGCGCTCGACGGTATCCGCCGCCTGATCGCTCTTCGGACGGTCGTCGGGCGTGTCGAGGTAGTACACTTCCACTGGGAAGCTCTGGCCTTCTGAAACAAGAATCGGGCAGTCGTCGAGATACTTCCCCACCGGGTCGGCGTCGAGCGTGGCGGACATGACGACGATCTTCAGATCGGGCCGCTGCGCTTGCTGAAGCTGCTTTACCAGCGCCAGCGCCACGTCGCTCATCAAGTTGCGCTCATGAAATTCGTCGAAGAGCAGCAGACCTACGTCAGCCAATGAGCGATCGTCCTGGAGCCAGCGCAGCAGGATGCCTTCGGTGACGAAACAGATGCGCGTGCCAAGGCTGGTTTGATCGTCGAAGCGGACCTGATAGCCAACCTCGTCGCCAAGTTTGACATTGCGTTCCCAGGCCACGCGCGCGGCCACGGTGCGCGCGGCGACGCGGCGCGGTTGGAGCACGACGATTTTTCTGTTACCGGCCAGGCCCGCATCGAGGAGCATCTGCGGCACCTGCGTGGTCTTGCCCGAGCCGGTCGGCGCGACAAGGACCAGCCGATTGCCCGCGCGCATGGCGCCGAGGATGGAAGCGTGAATTTGCCAGATGGGAAGGTTCGTTTGCACGACAACGGGCGAAAACAGGCCCGGAAACCAGCGCGGCTGCTAGAACTTGATGTGGCGCAGCGCCAGCGCAACCACGGTGAGGAGCGTCATCAATCCCATCGGCATGAACTTTCTGGTCCCGGCCACCCGCACGCCAAAGAAGATCAGCAGCACGATGAGGACGACATCGGCGATGATGGGATCGGGAATGATCCTCACGGCGCACAGGACCAGCACGGCAGCGAAGGCGACCGAGGTGAGGAGCGATATCTTGCTTTGCGCCTTAACAAAGCCGGCCGTTCCGCCCGCCACCAGTAGCACGATGTAAACCCAGAGAACAGTGATCGGATTCATAATTTCAAACTCAACGCGAGGAGTCTAAACGGAACGCGGTGAGATGAACACTGTGATTTCTAACCGCTGGAGCGCCGGCCTCCGGCCCGGCGTGTTTCCGAAGAACCAGTCTGTTCGCGCCGGGTCGGAGATCGGCGCTCCGTATCCTAACCTCCCTGCACGTCGATGCTCAGGACTTCCCCTGGCTCACATTCGACAATCACCTCAAACGGGCGGCAGCACACTTCACAATCGGTGGTGAAACGTTGCGAGGCCATGCTGGTGTCGATGGCCAGCTCGGAGCTTTGGCCGCAGAAGGGACATTGAACGGTTTCGGTGGCCTGCATGAGCGACGGTGCATTGAATGCGGGGAACGAATGACAAGGCAACGCCAAATCTTCGGACGAATTTCGCGTGGCAATCATCCGCTGCTCCAGCTACACGTAAGGCGTGGCCGACAATACACCGCCAACGCCGCCTTCGCCCGCTGGCCCGCCCCACCCGTGGGCAAAGAACGCCATCTGGCTGGTCGTGCTCGCCGTCGTCGCTCTTAACGCCGTGTTGTTCCTCCGCTCGTGCCGCAAGCTGCCGGGCGAAATGTTGGACAAAACGGGCAAAGTGATCGAGAAGGCGGGCAAGGCGCTCGCCGACGTGGCTTCGGCTTTCAGTCAGGGAACCATCCGGACGGAATTCATCAGCTACGCCACCGCGATTACCAATCAGCATTACCTCCAATTCGCCACGCTGAAGCAAACCGAGATTTTCACCCGTTCGGAAGAGGCTACGACGGGCTTCGGCTACATCCCGCTGCCGGAGGTGGTGGTGGAAGCACGCGCGCCGGTCGAGATCACTTACTATCTCGACCTGAACGCAAAGTGGGACTTCGTGCTCAAGGACAATGTGGTTCAGGTGTTCGCGCCGCCCATTCGGTTCAACAAACCTTCGGTGGACGCTTCGGCCATCACTTACGAAGTGAAGAAGGGCTATCTCAAGACCGCCGAGGCGCAGGAGAACCTGAAGAAATCCATCACCTCGCTGGCCACGCTTAAGGCAAAGGAAAACATTCAACTGGTGCGCGAAAATGGCCGGCGCCAGACCACGGAGTTCGTCGAGCGCTGGTTGATGAAATCTTTCGCGGACGGCAAACAATATTCGGTGAAGGTCTTTTTCCCCGACGAGAAACGCCCGGATACCCTGCCGGTCAATAATGGTCCCCTGCCCTGATATCCCCGCCGACAACCGCGGCGCGCGAGCGCAAAAGGCGTCTCTTTCCCGCAAACCCGGCTTAAGCACTTGCCAGCGGCCCATCACTCCCTAACGTTCCCCGACTTGTCCGCACGGCCTAAAAGAATAGTCCGGCGCGCAACACCGTCGAACAGGCTGACCGGACAGAAATATGATGAGCCGAATGTTTTTCGCCGCTGCGCTGGCGTGTCTTCTTGCCACGTCGTCCCACGCACGGCCAGAGGATAAGGAGAGCGAAGTCCAGGCGCCGCGCATTCCCAAAGAAAAGATTCCTCCTGCCCCGCCGCTCCCGCCGGGGGAAGCAGTGAAACAATTCAAGCTGCCGCCTGGCTTTCGGATCGAGCTGGCAGCCAGCGAGCCGATGGCCGAGGTGCCGGTCGTGATTCAATTCGATCCGGAGGGACGGCTCTGGGTGGTCGAGATGCGCAGCTTCATGCCGAACCCGGACGGCCTCGGCGAAACCAACGCCACCGGACGCATCTCAATACTGGAAGACACCGATGGGGATGGGCGCATGGATCGGAAGAAGGTTTTCCTCGACGGACTGGTTATGCCGCGCGCGTTGCTGCTCGTGCGCGGCGGAGCGTTGGTGTGCGAGCCACCGCGGCTTTGGTTTTATCCGAATGATGATGACAAGCCAGGCGAGCGCGTGCTGGTGGCGGCCGATTTTGCCAAAGACGCCGATCCGAAGCTCGGCGCGCGCGTGAACCCGGAACACGCGGGCGGCTCGCTGCTTCTGGCGATGGACAACTGGATTTACAGTCTCCACCATCCGTTTCGTTATCGCTTCGCCGGCAACCATTGGCAGCGCGAGCCAGCGCCGCAACGTGCGCAATGGGGTTTGTCGCAAGACGATTTCGGAAGGCTGTTCTACACCTCCAATAGCGACCAGCTTCGCGGAGACTTCGTGCCGTCGCACTACTTTGGAGCCACGCCGTCGAAGCAAAAATTCCCTGGCATCGGCGTGCAAATCGCGAAAGACCAAAGCGTCTGGCCCATTCGGATGAATCCCGGCGTCAACCGCGGCTACGAACCTGGCACGCTGCGCGACGACGGCACGCTGACCAGGTTCACCGCCGCCTGCGGGACCTGCATCTATCGCGGCGATTTATTTCCGCGCGAGTTTTACGGCAACGCCTTCGTCTGCGAGCCGTCGGCGAACGTCATCCGCCGGAATATTCTTACGGAACAGGATGGCGCGGTAACGGCGCGCAACGCTTACGACAAGGGCGAGTTCCTGGCTTCAACCGATGAACTCTTCCGGCCGGTCAATCTCGCCACCGGACCGGACGGCGCGCTCTACATCGCGGACATGTATCACGGCATCATCCAGCACCGGTTCTTCCTCACGCCCTACCTGCGCAGGCAGGCGGAGGATCGCGGACTGGACAAGGTCATCGACAAGGGCCGCATCTGGCGGGTCGTGCCGGAAGGAAAAGCGGGGGGACCAAAGCCGGCGCTGTCGAAGGACAGTTCCATCGAGCTGATAAAACATCTCTCGCATGCAAACGGCTGGTGGCGTGATACCGCGCAGCGGCTGTTGGTGGAACGTAACGACCCATCGGTCACTTCCTTCCTGTCGCAACTTGCCGCCGATGGCAATGCGAATCCCCTGAGCCGCCTGCATGCCCTATGGACACTGGAAGGTATGGAACGACTGGGCACCTCCGCCATCGAGGCCGCATCGTGTGATTCCAATCCCAAACTTCGCGCCGCAGCCGTGCGCCTGGCCGAGCACCCTCTGAAACAGACCGCCGGGTCCACGAGCAATTTACTGCGGGAAAAAATTCTCGGACTCGCAACCGACGCAAGTGCCGACGTGCAGACTCAACTCGCGTTGAGCCTCAGCCTGGCGCCGCCGGACGAGAAAACGCAAGCCGCGCTCGCCGCACTCTCGAAAAACGCTACTACGCCGCTCGTGCGCGAGGCGGTGCTCTTCACCACCGAAAACTTTGAGCCGGTGAAGGCTGCGCCAGTCGTCGCAAAGAGCCGTCCGCTTACCGATGAGGAGAAGCGGCGCTTTGATGTGGGCAGGACCATGTATGAAGCGACCTGCCTCGCCTGCCATCAACAACACGGGCTGGGGCAACCAGGCCTCGCGCCGCCGCTCGTGGATTCCGAATGGGTGTCCGGCTCCGAACAACGGCTCATTCGCATCGTCCTGCATGGCCTGCGCGGCCCGATCAAAGTGAAGGGCGAATCCTTCGAGATGGACATGCCCGCGCTCGGCGTGCTGGACGACGAGCAAATCGCCGCCGCGCTCACCTACATTCGCCGCGAATGGGGCCACACCTTTGAGCCAGTCACCCCCGCCGCTGTGAAGAAAGCCCGCGAGGAAACCGCGGCGCGTGAAGACGCCTGGACCATGGCAGACCTGTTAAAAGTGCCTTGATAAATTTCTTGCGGTGGTCTGACTCCAGGAGCCGAGCGGAGCAAGCCGAGGGTCACACTGTGTGCTTGAGAACCGCCCCAGCATCAGACCGCCCTGCCCCTTTTTCTTGCTCGCTCGTCCTAAAATCATATTGAGATTCATCCGCGTAAGTATCTTACACGGAGATGAATCAACTAATCCCGGACCAGGCCGGCAAGATCATCCGAATTTCAGAACCTGCCCTCAACGGGACGGCTTCGGCCCCAACCTGGGGTTTTACGTCGGCTTCACGTTGTTTCTCGCGAAGCTACGCCTGGCTGACGAAGTAACTCCGATGGCAGTCCTCCGGGTCCTCATCGCAGACGACGAACCGCTGGCACGGGCGCGCCTGCGTCAGCTCTTACATGAGGAGAATGGAGTGGAAATTGTCGGCGAGTGCAGCGATGGACACGAGACGATCGAGGGCATCCGCCAGCACGTCCCTGACATCGTTTTCCTCGACGTGCGCATGCCGGGGCTCGACGGGTTCGGCGTAATTGAGAAGTTGGGCAAGTTTTTTTGCCCATGTTCATTTTCGTCACGGCTCACGAAGAATTCGCACTACGCGCCTTCGGCGCTTCGGCGGTGGACTATCTCCTTAAACCGTTTGACCGCGCGAGACTGCAAAAGGCCGTGCTCCGCGCCCGTGAAACCATCGCCCACCGCCGCGATCCCCAGGGCGTGGAACAAGTCGCCCAGCTCCTGGCCCGTTTGAAAGCGCGCGCCAGGCCCCTGGAGCGATTGACCATCAAGTCACAAGGCAGGGTCGTCTTCGTGGAGACCGGCGGGATCGACTGGATCCGCGGCGCCGACAACTATTCGGAGTTGCACGTCGGAAAGTCCATTCACCTGCTGCGCCAGACGCTCACCTCGCTCGAACGCGATCTCCCTCAACAACAATTCATCCGCATCAGCCGCTCGCTGATCGTCAATCTGGATTCCGTGCAGGAGTTCCGCTCGTCGTCGCACGGTGATTTTCGTGTGTCCTGCGCGACGGCACCCGCCTCTCCGCCAGCCGCAACTATCGCGCACGGTTGCGCCAATTGCTCATCAAACCACACTAGGCGGGGTTGGTGTTCCTCCGCGCCTCGGTCATCATCGGATCACCCGGCGGCCGGTCAATATCGGTAATCCAGCCTTAGCCCCACCTGTCTGGCCACGAAGGAAAGTCCTGCGATATCTGACTCATTGTCGCTGTACTGGCAAAAGAGGACCGCGTTCAGTTTCCTGAACAGGACCGTGCTCAGGCTCGCATAGATGGCGAAATACTCGTCCTCGCGCCGGAGAGACACTCCCTCCAACGTGGACTCGTATTCCGTGAAGTTGTAGCTGGGAACAACATCGAGAAAAATGCGCCCGAACAATCGTTGCCGAATTCCCCCACTGAACGAGGTGGTCTCGGTCAACTGGCTTTCCTCGTACGCCACGCCGATCAGGCGGTTCGCGGAAACAAAAAGCGTGGTCGGATCAAAAGGCTTGTAAGTGACCGACGCGCCGAGCAGCGGTGATACTTGCGTTCCCGATCGGGCCGGAAGCGTGGTGAAGATGATGTTTGTCGAGACCAGGTTGGTAATGGTCACGTTGGTTGTCCCACTCCCGTCAAACTGTTGAAACTGCACTCCTCCGCTGACTTGAAAACTGAATTTCGATCCGGGCGTCCACACCAGCCGTCCTTGCAGTTGTTCGAAGACCGAGTCGGGCGAGTCTTCGACCGCGCTATATCCCGCGCCGAGTCCCAGCCCAAGGGCCGTGTGCTCTGTGACCTGGTAATTCAGCCATTCCATTGTGGAGAGAGTCCCGTAATCGCTGAAGTCCTCTGCGAACCGCGCATCGAATGCCGCGCTTAACTCCAGGGACAATGGCGTTTGATAATTGTAGATGCCGGAGGCGGTGGCTCGATGCGCGTTTTGCCGCAACGTCTGGCCGACTTCGATTTGCGGCTGCTCCGTCGCTGCGCCCTGATAGCCAAAGTCCAGTAACCACTTCTCACGCGGGATATGGCCGTGCAACGCCAGATAAAACGCCTCGTTGTCATTGTAGCCGGCATTGGAGTAGCGATTGATCGCCGCCGTAAAATCAACGTTCCAGTAGCGGCCCAATTCCACGAACATTCCCGGACTGACCGTGTGCAACATGGTCTCTCCGGCTTCGCCCACGCCAAGAAGAACGCCATCCCCATACGCCACCTGGTAGCCCAGATGCGGATGGAACCGAAACGGTCCCAACTGCAAAGGACGGTCAGCCGGGCCGATTTCCGGGGCTTGCAGAGGAGGCCCGGACACTGAACCCACCCAGTTGCTCGAGGCCTGCTCGACGGTCGGCACACGCTCGCCGTATTGAACCGGCGGGACAAACACCGGCTGAGCTTGCGCCACCATCAAACTCATCGTTGCGGTGGCTCCCAGACAGATTGCTGCGCGTCGTGAGTGCGTCTTCAAATCGCCCGATTTTTTGTTACTCGATTTCATGTGATTGGTCGCTGTCACTTCCAGTCCGCAAGGAACTCAAAGCTCCATCCGGGCCACGCCATCAAGCGGGCGCCGGTTTCCAATTGAGCAACGCACTCTCGAAGGCCTCCCCGACCGGACGTATCGCCACACCAGCAGCCAGCAGTTTGCTCACATCCAGAATGCAGTTGGAGCGCGGCGCTTTGACGCCCGTGCTGTAGAACCGCGCGTCGTCGGCAAAAAAATCAAAGGGCTTGGCGGGTTTTAGAATCCGTTGAATCTTCTCGACGATTTGCCGGGTGGAGATCCCGCCGGGGTTGGTCACGTTGTAAATGCCGGGCGCCGCCTGGCGCTCCCAAAGCTCGAGGCAGGCCCGGACGAAGTCACCGCGATGCGAGAACGAGTTGATGTTGTCGTACACCTTCGGATAGCGCTGCAATTTCGTGAGAGAGTTTCGCGGACTATCGAACTCGTCAAACGGAATCCGCAGCCGCCAGACAAAAACCTGACCGCTGTCCTTGATGGCCTCCTCCGCCAGCACCTTTGTCCCGTTGTGAAAACTGCACGGCGGATGACGAAAGGAAAAGTTCGGCTCGTCCTCCTCGGAGTATCCCTTGAACGCCTCCGGTTTTACATCGAACAAGTGGCGGGCTTCGGGCTTGTTCAAGTCCGGTTCAACTCGCCAATCGCCGCTTTCGGTCTGCACTTTCGCGCCGTTGAAGATACAGCCCGTCGAGACGTGGCCCCACGGCACGCCCGCCTCCAGACACGCATGGGCAATCGTCACCGGCAACACCACGTTCCCGAGCAGCGTTTCCGCCTTCGCATTCTCGCAAGCGTCCACGTTCGGCTTGCCAATATAGCCTGCGGCGTTGATGAGGAATGATGGCTTGCTTTTGCGGAGGTATTCCAGCAACGCCTCGAAGCGACTGTAGTCCACGTCGCGCCGTGACACCGGCGCAAAGGGGCACTTGCGTCGCGAGAGTTCCGCCGCGAACGCCTGGCCGATGTAACCGCTGGCGCCAAGAACGAGAATCATGGCGGGAGCGTGCCAGAGAAACAAAAAGGCCGGGAGAAAATTCCCGGCCTGCTGGAGAAGTGAGATGAACTTCGCGTGCCTTACAACAACAGCATCTTCCGGCTGTAGAATGCCTCGGCGTAGCGCGTCGGCGAATCGCACTCCATTCCGCGGATGCGCGGCGTGGCCATGAACAGTTCGTCGGTGAACCAGTGCTTGTTCGCCTGGGACTTGAAGTGCCTCCGGAGGAGTTTCGACTTGCGTGCCAGGTGCGCCTTGCTTACCGGCACAAAGAAGTTCGGCGAGCCGTAGTCACCATCGTATTTCGGGATTTCGTATTCCAAGATGACGTGACTGCGAAAGGTGTTCCACGCCAGGTCTGAGAGGACGCGATGGTCCTGATGCTGGTCGTCGCGGTAGTGCGTGAACACCACGTCCGGCTGAAATGGTTTGAGCGTCTCGAAGAAACTTTTGATTTGCTCACCCTGGAAGGGGAAGAAGCTGCCGCGAAAATTCTTCACCACCACTTGCGCCCTGCCCGCCTTCTTCAGAAACGCCTTTGCGCTGGCTGTAGCCTCAGCATGGCGCACACCCTCAGCGCTGAAGACGACCCACATGACTTCAAGACCGGAATGTTCTTCGGTGAGTTTAAGCAGCGTTGCGCCACAACCAATCTCGATGTCATCGGAGTGCGCGCCGAGACAGAGAATTCTCTTAAGCTTATCGATTTGAACTTGTCGCATCCCTGCCCCCGTTTCCCGCTTCGCTACGATTTTCTCCAGACTTCCCACTGCGCGCCGCCACGCGCGTAGAGGTCCTCCAAATGCTGCTTTTCCTTGAACGTATCCATGCAGGCCCAGAAGCCGTCGTACGAATAGGCCAGCAGTTCGCGCTTCTCGATGAGCCGGCGGAAAGGTTGTTCGACCAGTTCCTCACCTTCCTTCATGTAATCGAAAATGCCGCGCTTGAAGATGAAGAATCCGCCGTTGATCCGCCCCGCCGAAAGTGCCGTGCTCTTTACGTCCGTGACGACGCCATTTTTCTCCGCCGAGATGACGTGATAACTGGCCATCGGTTTCACGCCGAGGAAACAAGCTGTCTTGTTGCCTGCGTTGAAGAAATCCTGAAGCGTGATCAGCGGCAGGTCGGTCAATCCGTCTGCGTAGTTGGCCATGAACACTTCGTCGTCCTGAACGTACTTGCGCACCTTCATCAGGCGTTGGCCGACGTTCGAGTTCAGGCCGGTATCGACGAACGTGATTTTCCAGTCGTCAATGTCCTTCGAGATCAACTCTACGTTCTTGCCGCCGCCGGAAAGCACGAAATCATTCGAGACGCACTCGTCGTAGTTCAGGAAGTAATTCTTGATGGTGTCGCCGCGGTAGCCCAGGCACAGGATGAATTCCTTGTGCCCGTAGTGTGCATAATACTTCATGAGGTGCCATAGGATCGGCCGGTAGCCGATCTGCACCATCGGTTTGGGGATCACGTCGGAGTAATCGCGCATCCGCATCCCCTGCCCGCCGCAGAACAAAACCACTTTCATAGGCGCTTGATCCTATTTCCGGGCATCACTTGGCGAGAACTTTCTCCGCCGCCCTCTCGCCGCTCATGAACGATTCGTCCGTCCAGATGTAGGCCCAATCGCCGTAGCGGCCGCAGTAGCCGACGCCGATCTCGTCGAGATAACCGTGGACAATCTTCAATGCCGCCGCGCGCTCCAGATCGAAAATCACATTCGCATATTCGATGTGCATCACGTCCTTGAACAGAATCTTGTCGCCTTCCCGGAGCACGCCGATCTTTTTCAAATCCCGAATCGTCGGCTCAATGCAATCCTTCGGCTTGCGATCCAGCGGGCGGTATTTCTTCGAATAATAGCACTCGGCCTGGATGCTGCCGCAGCCGGGCGGAACGTTGTGCGGCGATTGCAGGTGAGGCGTGCTCAGGCGCGTGAAGAAAATGTCCTGGTCGTAAATGTAGGTCCAGTGAGCGTCGATGAGGTCGCGGCGATTGACAACGAGGTTCACAATGACCAGTTCGGTGCAAGCCAGCTTCGCGGCCGCTTCGAGCACTTCCTTTGGCGCGCTCTGAATGGTTGGAATCAAGTCTGGCAACGGCACTGAGGAAACCAGCCCTTTGTAAGACACGGCCACTCCGTTGACGAAACGGACTTCCTTCTTCTTCGGATCGATCCCGGCAAGCGCGTGATTCAGGCGCAAGTCCGCGCCTTCCATGAAACGCTTCAGGTAAGCAACAAAGCCGCCGTGCGACGGATAGCGAAAGCCGCTGATGTAATGCACGTCCGGACTGGCCGGCTGAAGCGCGCCGCGCAGCACCTCTTCGAGCTTCGCCTGATAGAGGCGCGGCCCAATCCAATCGAGGCTTTTGTTTTTCGCTTCGGTCGTGTGATACTTGATCGTGTAGAGCATCGGGAAGTTTTCCGCGAAGGTGTTCCCGAAACTGGCGCGCAACCATTGCTCGTAGTTCACGATCTCGCCGTGCTGCTTGTGCTGCGCCTCGACGAAATCCTTGATGACGTTGATGACGAGATCGGTCGGCAGCCCATAGAGATTCACCTGGGCCGGGTGCTTCACCCAATGGCCCTTCCAGTAATTGTTCACTTTCGTGTGCAGCGTCTCGTACTGGTTGTCGATGCTGTCGGCGAACAGTTTTTGCAGCCGCTCATGTTTGGTGAAGGAAACGTGCGGGCCTTCATCGAAGGTGTATTTGCCCTCGAAGCTGAAGGACGCCGTGTGCCCGCCGTAATGACCCTTCTTGTCAAAAACAACCGCGCGCACTCCGGCCTCGCGCAGCCGGTGTGCCGCGCCGTAGCCGGCCATGCCGGTTCCTAAAACACAGTACTCACTCATACTTCTGCGCCTTCCACCAATCAATCGTCTGTTGCAGTCCTGCCTCAAGGTCAAATTGCTGCTTCCAACCAACCTCGTTCACCAGGCGCGAGTTTTCCCCTACCACCAGCGGTGCGTCATTGGCCCGCGCGGGAATTGCGCCAAGTTGGATTAATTCTGGTTTCTTCAGAAGCCGTCCGATGGTCAGCACGATTTCGCGTAGCGTCGTGGCCTGGCCCGACGAAACATTGACTGCGTCTGTCACTTCGCTGTCGAGCAACGCGACCAAAGCATTTGCCACATCCTGCACATGCACATAATCGCGAATCTGGCGCCCATGCGAGCATTTCGCCGGCTCGCGTTTCAACAGAGAGAGAATCACGGACGACACCAGCCGCTGCGGATGTTCGTTTGGACCGTAAAGGAAGAAGACGCGGCCCCAGGCGGCGCTTAGTCCGACCTGCGTGGCGAAGGATTGAACCAACAAATTCAGCGCCTGCTTGCACGAGCCGTAAACCGTGTTCGGCACCACCGGCGTCAGCTTCTCGGAACAATAGCCGTAGTTCCAATCGTACTCATAGCTCGAACCGCAGATGGTCAATCGCTTCCCGCCCAGCGCCGCGAATTCCTGGACCAGTTCCATGCTGGCGCGCACCCACGCGAAGTTTTCGGGTGCTGTAATGAGCTTCCCCGGCACCACGAACCACGCGAGATGCAGCAAATGGGTCGCCTTCACTTCCGCAAGCAACACCTTCGCCGCTCCTGGTTCCAAGAGATTCGCCTGGTGCCAATGCGCGCCACTCGCGCCCGCTTTCATCGGCTTACTCGACACGGCATGCACTTCGTAGCCGCGCGCTTTGAGCGGTTCGAGGCAATGATGCCCAATGAACCCGGTCGCGCCGGTGAGCAGGACTTTTTTAGACATGGTCAGCAATGCAGAGGAGTGCCGCCGTCCTCGGGCGCAGAAACGTTGCTCAGATGAATCTGGTGCTGTCCGAATATTGGCGCTTTCTGCGCCGAGGACTGGCGCACCGATAAAGTAAGGGTGACGACGGACGTTATTTCAATCTTGAAGTTCATTCACACATGATAATCCGGCCACTTCTGGTCCTGTTCCGAAATAACGGACACGGGCAGCGGCCATGGGATGCCGAACGCGGGGTCATTGTAGCGAACGCCCTTGGCTGCGCCGGCGGCGTAGAGCGCCGTGGTCATGTAATTCATCTCGGTATCGTCGGCCAGGGTTTGATATCCGTGCGCGAAACCCTCCGGCGCGTAGAGCATCGTGGCATTCTCTCCGGTGAGTTCCGCGCCGAACCATTGCCCACGCGTCGGCGACTCTGGCCGCAAATCAACAACCACATCGAAGATCGCGCCCAGCGTGCAGCGGACAAACTTGGCTTCCTCGTGCGGCTTTTCCTGGTAATGCAAACCGCGTACGGTCCCCTTCTTGTGACTGAAGCCCACGTTCATCTGAAGCATGTTCGGATTCAATCCGTGCTTGGCAAACTCTTCCTGGCACCAGCCGCGCGCAAAGAATCCGCGATGGTCTTCAATCTTCTTCAAGCGCACCAAAAACGCGCCCTTAAGCCTGGTCTCAGTGAATTCCATAAACCAGAAATTGATCAACGCAGAGACGCAAAGGACGCAGAGATGCGCAGAGTTGGATCTTCTTCGCGGCCCTCTGCACCCTTCGCGTCTCCGCGTTCAAGTTTGTTCCGCATTCCGTTTCAAAGGCCAATCCCCTCGTATTTGGTCACGCTCTGTTTGTCATAAGCGCGCCGTCCATCCACCAAGACCACTTGCGGCTGCTTCGCGGCGAGCAACGCTGGCACGTCTTTGAACTCCTTCCACGGCGTCACGACGATCACCGCGTCGATGCCTGTTAGCGCCGCGTCCAGCGAATCGCAGTAATCCACCTTCGGTTCCGGGAACGCTTTCTGCGCTTCGTGTTTGGCGATGGGATCAAATGCTTTCACCACCGCGCCTGAATCGAGCAACTCGCGCATGATGGGGAAGGCCGGGCTTTCGCGCACGTCGCTCGTCTCCGGCTTGAACGAGAGGCCAAGCACGGCCACGCGCACGTTTTTGAGGTCTGACCAATGCTTTCTCAGCAAGTTCACCGTCCGCTCCGGCTGTTCTTCGTTGATGCGGAGCACGGATTCCAGCAAAGGCATCGGCACGCCAGCCTTTTTTCCGTGGACGACCAGCGCGCTGACATCTTTGGGAAGGCAACTGCCTCCGAAACCGCAGCCGGCTTTGAGAAACGACGTGATGGGCGGAAGCCCCTCTTTGTTTCGGCTGCGAAAATACATGCTCAGATGAACACCGCGCATCACTTCAGTTGTGTCGATGTTACCCAGCGCGGAGCCAAGATTCGCCAGCTCGTTTGTGAAAGAAACCAACGCAGCGAGCAGCGAGTTCGACGCATACTTGATCATCTCCGCCGTGCGCGTGTTGGTGCGGAGCCGGGGCACATCGAACGGGAACGGCTTGTAGAGTTCTTCGAGCACGTCGGTCGAGCGCTGGTCAATGCCTCCGAGAACAATGCGGTCGGGGAACAGAAAGTCGTTCACCGCTTCGCCTTCGGAGAGAAACTCCGGGTTCATGCCCACGCCAAAATCCTTGCCAGACTTTTTGCCGGACGCGGCTTCGAGCGCGGGCAACACATGCTGATCGGTTGTGCCAGGGACCACCGTGCTCTTCACCACCACGAGGTGGTAGCTCGACTTCTGTTTGAGCGCCGCGCCGATCTGCTTCGTCGCGCCGAGCACGAAGCTGAGATCGATCTCCTTTCCGTTGAACGGCGTGCCGACCGCGATCAGCGTCAGCTCGGTGTTCAACACCGCTGCGGTCAAATCCGTCGTCGCGCTCAAACCTTTGCCGACGTGCTTGCGCAGGAGTTCTTCCAGCCCCGCCTCGTAGATGGGAGACTCGGCGCGATTGAGCGCCGCGACGCGGTCGGGATTAATGTCCACGCACGTCACCTGATGCCCCTTTTCCGCGAGACACGCGCCTGTGACCAACCCGACGTAGCCTGTTCCAATAATCGAAACTTTCATCACGCCTCCGATGCCTCGCGGTTGCCCGAATACCATACGAGCGAGCGGCGCAACCCTTCGTCGATGGTCACCTGCGGGTCATAACCAATCTCTTTGCGCGCCTTCGTGATAACAGGACAACGCCGGTTCGGATTATCGACGAGATACGCTTTATCCGTGCTTTCCTTGCGTACAATCTTTCCCTTGTAACCGAACAGTTCCTTCCCCAGCGCGATAGCACGCTCTGCCAGTTCCAGCATGGAGATTTCAGGCGACTCGACGCCCACATTGTAAGCCTCACCAGGGCGTCCTTTGACGAGAACTTTGTAGTAACCGAGCACCGCATCGGCGACGTAGCAGAACGTGCGCTTGGCCGAACCGTCGGACAGCATCACGAGGTCTTTTCCATCGAGAATGTTCCGAGCGAAGTCGGGGATGACCCGGCCGTCAGTGATCTTCAGGCCGGGACCGTAGTTGTTGAACGGCCGCGCGACCTTGATGGGCAGCCCGTGCTGTTGGGTGAAATTCACACAGAGCGTTTCGCCGAAACGTTTCGATTCGTCATAGCACGCCCGCGGGCCGGTGCAGGAGACGTTGCCGCGATACGTCTCGGGCGTCGGGATGTTCTCCGGCGTCGGGTCGCCGTAGATTTCGCTGCTGGAGTAGAACAAGACGCCTTCGACTGGTTTCCCGTTTTTCTTTTGCGCGAGGCAATGATCGAGCATGAAGCGCAAGCCGTTGATGTTCGCGTCCATCGTCTCGATGGGATATTTGCGATAAAAAATCGGCGACGCGATGGATGCGGCGTGAATGATGTAATCCACATCACCCAACGCGGTGGGTAGAGGCTGCGTCACGTCGTGCTTGAGCAGGCGCAGGCTCGGGTTCTTCTCCAGCGCGGTCAGCCAGGCCGGCACGCCGCGGACGAAGTTGTCCATCACAATGACTTTGATCGACGATTTCGTGGGACTCTTCGCGTTCCAGTACAACGCCGATTGGACGAGGTAATATCCCAGAAAGCCCGCGCCCCCGGCAATCATCACCCGCCGACCGGACATCGCGGCAAATTCCTCGGCGCCGGCCTTGATAATGTAGTCAAGGTCGGTGCTAACCACTTGTTCGGCTGTCTTCATGGTTTGATTTGTCACAGAGCATCTAACGGGTTAAATCGGGTTTGTCGTCAATGAGATACGCCCGCCCTCACCCCGGCCCTCTCCTGGGGGAGAGGGCCGGGGTGAGGGCGGACCAAAACTCGAAATTATTTCGGCCCATCAGGCCGCTCCCTCCGCCATCGCCGCAAGTTGGTTCAGTTGCTTTGCGCGCTGAGTCAAGCGCGGTGTCGGTTCCAGGCCGACGATACGCAGCATCTCCTTCCAGCGATAACTCCAGTCGAAACGGCGCATTGCCTCAACCGCGTTCTTACGGCCCAACACTCGCGCGTGTTCCGGATCCGCTTTGAACTTCGCCAGCGCAGCCACGAGGCTTTCCTCTGTCGTGCCGATGTCCACCACGGCGTCCGGCCAGTCGAAATCTTTCGCGAAGGCCGGAATCGTCGGCGCCTGGCCGATGAGCACTGCGCCTGTGGCCGCGCCCTCAAAAAAGCGCGCACCGACTTCGGATTGCCCACGCGTTTCGTCCGCCACGTCCACCTTTGCGGGATACGTCACGAAAAAGCGGCTGCGCTTGGCACAATTCGCCACGAGGTCGCGGTGCTGGCGATGATTGCGCGGCTGGACGAGCAAGCCGGGAATAGTGTCGTGGATGTAGAACAACTCGCGGCGGGCAGCCATCTTGAGCAGCGCTTCGTGCGTGGACTCGATTCGGCGGCCCATGCTGTAAACGTCGATGCAACGCTCCGGCGGATTCGGGAACGGACTGAACCGGAAGACATCCGCGCCGAGTGGAACGTGATGGCACGGCTTGCCGACGGCGCCTTGCACTGCCGAAACGCTGCCGCTGAAGCAGAGCACGACGTGGTCGAAGTCGCGCAGCAGGCTGAGGTGAAAGTCATATTCCTTCAGCCAGCCGGCGTAGAACTCGACCATGAAGCAAATCTTTTTCCGGCAGCGATCCTTCCATCCCTTGATCGCGCTCAGATAAATCAAGTCCGCCGGATTCATGCAGACGTAGGTAAAGAGGTCGTAATCCTTCTCCAACGTGACCGTCTGCAAACCAGGGTTCAGATGTGGCGTAAGTTGGCGAACGCCCGGCTTCCAAATGAGCCGCCGTACGAACCACTGGCGCGCATCGTATGCTTTGCCCGGCTGGAGGCTGAACAGATCGACATCGTCGATGCCGCAGATGACGTCCTCGAACTCATAGTTCGAGCACCACGCCGCGTGCTTGTTTGCGCCGCGCAGGCTGACGAGGCAGACGCGGGAGTTCGTTGAACTTGGACTATTCACTTCTGTCGTCTCGCAGTCCAAACGGGGATTGAGCGACACCGGGCGACACAACCGCGTCCGCGCCGTTGCCCGCCCGCGTTCGCTCCGCTGCTCTTGCTAAGCCTACATTTATTTCCCTCATCTGTTCGTTTTCTCGTCTGGTGGAATATATGGCTCCCGGATCTTCTCTACGCACCAAAATAGCCCATCGCCAATGGTATCGTAGCTGACGCCGCTGCCCCCTGCTCCGGGTTCATCCTTTGGGTTGAGCATCACGAGCAAGCCTTCCTGCTCTCGACTTGCTCGACTAGTTACGATGAGCACGCCACCCATGTGGTGCTGAACGGCCAACGGTTGAAATCGCTGCACCGACACTGGCCATGCCGACTGAGGAATGTCGTGCTGTTGTCCCGCCGCCGACGCTGTTAGTGCCTGTAAATCGGTTCGCAACTTGGATACGCCAACTTCTCGAGCAGTGCTCGCCGCACGCGATTGAGCACTGCCAGTGCAACCAACCGCGAGCAGGCTCAGGAGTAACGAGTAAAGAACGTATTGAAAGCGCATGTGTGTCGAGTGGCTTAACTTGGTAATCGGGCCTTTGCCCGCTCCTCCGCCACAGCCTTCGCCCCAGCCACCTTCTCCACCCAAATCTCGCGCCAGTAAAGATAGTAGGCGCGCGGGCAGAGTTTGCGGCACTTGGCGTAACGCGCTTCGCAGACGACTTCGTCGAGAATGAGGCATTCGTTTTTGAACTTGAGCATCTTGCCGGTCTTTTCGTCGATGATGCGGTTGACGCGCTTGAGCACTTTGTAGGTGCCGTTGGTGTAGGGCACCATCTCGGCGTCGAAGTAAAGGCCGCGGTTCTTCCAATCCTCGTCCAGCGTTTCGAGAATCTCCTGGTAGTCCTTGATGCGGACCATCTCGCCTTCCTGCACGTCGAGCTTGCCGGTCGGCGTGCGGGCGCCCTTGGCCACCTTGCCGATGCGCCACGGATACGGCGGGCCGCCGACGGCTTTCATGAAGACATCGTAAGCCCAACGCATCGCCGAACCGAAACCGAGGCCGACGCCACACAGGTTATGATACGTCCAGAACACGAGCGCGCGGACCATCTGGAAGACGGTGACATTGCCGGAGCGAAAGTCTTCGATATATTGCTTCACATCCCACCACGGCAGCGGAGTCGTGGCCGCGGCAACTTGCGTAGCCTGACAGACGTAAATCGGTTCCTCCGCGCCAGTGGACTGCTCGGCAGCAATCGTGCCGCGCAACACTTCGTCTTCGGTGCAGCCGCGAGCTGGAGTCGGCGCGATAATGGAAGAACCGTTCGCCGTTGCTGCGCCATTCACCGGCTTCAGCCACGCTTCCTTCCAAAACAACAAACAGCCCGCCTGACAGCCCGCGTGCGCGGAGCCATCGCAGCGCAGGCCTTCGAGATGCACCGAATCAGGGAGACGGCGGCTTTGGAGGCCGTTGACCGGGTCGCACGTCTTGTGCGCGCGTTTGCCGACCTGAAATTTCTTCCCGCAGAACTGAAACATCTCCGGCATGAAGGGCATTTGCTCCAGCCGCCCGTTCTTGTCGAGCGTGCTGAGGATTTCTTCTCTCGAACGAACTTCGACCCAGTCGCCGGCGCGGAGGTTGAGGCTCTGAAGAATCGGAGGGCGAGTCATAATAGGAACATCCGGAAAATTCGGGTCACTGCTGTCGGGCGGAGCTGAAGTTCATCAGGCGGAGGCGGACGCTGCGGGGACCGCGGAATTGGTTTGGGCCGCGAGAACCCTGCTCTGCTTGCACCAAAACGCGAGACCAACCGCACCAGAAGCCAGGCACGCAATTGCCAAAAACCAAGCGCCGGACCAGTCTTCGTTGGCAACCAGCAAATAAGCGAACCAGCCACAGCCAAGGCCGAAGAGTTTCCGCCATTGATAGGAATCGTAGCGTCTCGCCAATGCCCGACGTTCGGCCCAGACGGTCTTCACTTCCGGTGAAAATGGCAGCACGCGGCGGAGCACTCCCGGCACGATGCGCAAGGCGGCCAGAACAAGCAGGAAGAACACGAACAATTTCCAGGGCGATCCGCCTTCGCCGAACACTCGGTAGTAAGCGGGCATCAACCCGAACCCAATCACTGCGCGATACAAGCTGTCCCAAGGAGGCGTTTCCAATCCGAGAACTACTCTCCCTGCAAAACCAATTTGAGATGTCATTGTCGTCATGTTTCAACCAAAGCTTGATCAGTCAGAAGTTTTTCCGTCGCGACTGAGCAATCGGCGCGCACGGTTCGGAGCGCATGTAGTATCGGCAAGCGCGGTTGGAAGCTAATCTTTTTTGCCCGCTTGCGCCAAATTGAACACCGGGATGCGAGCGAGTGACTTTGGAACCATGTCCTTGATCAAAGCGCGCGCCACATGCAGCGGCTGGTTCACCTTGAACAGGCCAGCAACGATCACCAGATAGAGTACCGAACAGGCTGTGATCAGGATGGGAAGCCTCACCAATCGATGCAGGTCGCCCAGCACGGCATAAAGCAATTCAAAGCCAAACAGAGCACAACACAGCGCGCCTACCAATTGCGGTCCAACGGCGCGAATCACGTCTTTAGCGCCGATTCCCAAAGGCTGGCCAGCATAAGCAATTGCAGGGATGAACAGGAAGTACATGGCAATGGTGTAAGCCGTCGCCACCCCCATCGTGCCGAAGGGCAAGCCGCAGAAAAGGGCGACCAACTGGACGACAGTGCCGATCACACCCCAGCGCATCCAGCGATCGGACCGGCCCGCCGGCACATGCAACCAGCCCAGCGTGCGCTCGACGACGTGCGGAATGCCGCGCAGCGCAAGCACGCTGACGATCATTCCCGTGTAGAGCCACTTGTCCGTCAAAAGCAGGACGATGAAATCCTGCGCGGTCACGGCGAGCAGCGCAAACGCCGGCATGGCGTAAAAGGCCAGGGTGGAAAGCGCCTTGGCCCAATACCGTTTCAACTCGGCGAGATTGTCGCGGAGCTTGCTCAGGCTGGCGACCGCGACACTGTGAAGTGAAATGGCAAGCAGGCCGAGCGTGTTGTCGTAAACGAAGAACGCCTGGACGTAATAGCCCAGTTGCGTGGTGCCGCCCTTGCCTCCAATCGCGAATTTATCCGCCGCCCGGCCGATATAGTCGGTCAACGTAAAGCCGGTCACGTTGAGTCCGAACTTCAGCATCTCCTTCACGCCTTCGGTCAATCGTGGAATCCCCGGCACCCACCGGCAGTAATAGCAAACCGCTGCCAACGTGAACAAAGCGGCAATGATGGGCTTGAGAACCAATGCCCAATAGCCCCAGCCCGCCCAGGCCATCGCAATGGCCCCAATCGAACCGACCAGGTTCGCTCCCACCTCGATCATCGCGATCTCCTGAAACATCATGGCCCGGCGGAGCAAGGCGGTGTGCTGGCACGAAGCGGCGGCGATGATGAACGTGATCGCTGAGACCAGGGCGATGTTTTGCAGACGGGCTTCGTTGTGATTGTACGCCACGATCAGCGAACTGCATCCCGCCAGGAGGAGCGCCAGGGCGCCGCCGATCCCCATCGTGAGCCAAAACAAGGCGCTGACTTCCTCTGGCGTGATCCTGGGTTTCTGAACCGCGGCATCGCGGGTTCCGAGATCCATCAGCACCGGCGCCAAACCCGTGAACACGGTCACCATGCCGACCAACCCGAGATCGTCGGGGGTCAGGAAATAGCGCATCAAGACGAAGGTCGATCCCAACTGGACGAAGATGTTGAGACCGCGCGAAGCCATCGAGAAGACTCCGCCGCGCAGGGATTTTCTCCCGTGACCTTCTCCCGCTTTGTTATCGTCGAAGAATTTGTTCAAATGACAGCACGAGTTGATGGCGAGGCGGATTGAACGCGCAGTTGCCAAAACCAAGCTGGCGGAAAACAGAACGCCCGGCAGGAACAATTCCGTGCCGAGCGAGTGGAATGTTTCGGAAGAACTTTACGGACTGGCCAGCCGCAGGTTGGTGGGGGCGGCGGGCTTGGTGCCAACCGTCACGCCATAGTAGCGCGCTTGCGCGGGGATCAGGCTCTCGGTGGGAGTCAAATCCGGCCCAATGGCAGGCCACGCGAGATTGCCCCACCATGCCGGCCGGCTGGTCAGATAAAGCGACGCGGGAATGGTGCGATCTGAAATGGCAGAATCCCAAAGCACTCCTCTGGTCACACTGTCCCAGTTGCCGTGCCGGAGGATGGTGCCCGCAACTGTCGTGTCGTTGCCCGAGTAATCGTTGTCGTTAGCTTCGGTGAAACCAAGGCGGTAAATGTATTTGCCGCCGTATGGGTAGCCATCTGGCGCGTTGACGGCGGTTTCCATGCCGATGTTGCCAACGACGTTGCCGACAATGTTATGATAACGATTGCCCTTCCAGATATCGAAGATGAAGACGTATTGGATGGCTTGCTGGCCGTTGTTGTAAGGCTGATTGGAAATCCGGTTTCGGAAGACGGTGGTGTGGGATGAACTGCCCCAATACGAGTCCATGAGCAGTTTCGACCGCAGGACATTGCCCTCCCACAGATTCATCATCGGATGCGAACCATGGTTGCCGATGGACGGCTGCGGCGTTTCGCCCTCGGTGTACATGACGTTGGTGACAAAGTTGTAGGAGATGACGTTGCCGCTGCAACCGCCCTCGAAGGCAACGGAGAAGTGAAGCTTGTCGAAAGTGTTGTTCTCAACCAGGCAGGAGGTAGAAGCCTGACCGAGGAAAATACCATAACCGCGATCCGGGCCGTAGTTTGGAGAACTCCAATCGGCGCCGACGCCGTGATGAAACGTGCTGTCACGATACTCGCACCAAATGGAATGATACATCCAGGAGTGACGACGGCGGCTGATGGCAAAGTCGCAGTCCTTGACCCAGCATTTGTAACCTGCCTCCATCACCATCGTATCGCGCGCAGTGCCGTTGACGTTCGTGATGCCGATACTCTCAATGCCCGCCAGCTTAATCATACCGCGGACACGAACGCCTTGCGGACTGCTGGAGCTTTTGAAGTCGGAGTAAAGCGGCGGAGTAAAGGTGATGCTGGTCGGGGTGCGCGTGACCACTTCGACGAGCTGGCTGTGACATCTATCGCCGTCGTTAGCGCCCCGGACACTATCTCGACCGCACCATCTGCACGGTCCCGAGTTGCCATCGTTCTCGAACATGTCGCTATCCTCCAACTCATCAATCAAGATGACATCGCCCACGGCCCAGTCGTTGTTGGCCATCGTCACGCTGGTGGAGTTTTTCGTGTAACCGCCGGTCAATGGGGTGACAGTGGAACTGGCGAAATCATACTGATAACTGCCGGAGGCAAACCGAATCACTGAGTCATCTGAGCCACTATACCGAAGAATGGTTGACCTTGGACCAGCCCCGCGCAACGTCATGTTGGCCTTCATTCGCAGCATGGAATCCAAACGATAGGTGCCGGCGGGGAGATAAACCACCTGGTCCGCCGGGCAAGCATTGATGGCGTTCTGGATGGCAGTCGCGGCATTGGCAGAACCGCTGTTGTTGGCGTTGTAGGGTGCCTGCGTGACATTGGCAAAGATGGTGGTCCGGTTTGGAATCCCGCCTGGAACACCTGGTTGCCACGTTACGCGGCGATTTGCGGGAATAATCTCGCCAACCAAAGCCGCGGCCTGGCTCATGAGGATAGCGACGACCATAAAAATGTGTCCTCGCCCCGGAATTTTCTGGTACTTCTTCGTAATCATGTTTCCAATCGTTTTATTCCAACGACAAAACCGATAGCAAAGCCAAGGCCAACCGTCCATCCGCATACAAACAGTCGCGCCAGATTGTTATACACGATTCATCGGAATCCTTCGTCAACAACACATTCGTCAACAAGCCCCTAGAGCGATCACCGGACCCCTGGCCATGCGAACAAAGTCGAACACGCTGACGGCAAAATAACCACAGAAAACCCTGTCCGGGAGGACAACATTCGGCCCAAAATGAGGCACCGCTGTTCACGCAACCTGTTGAGAATCTGGTGATCGCGAATTATTTATTTACCCCGCCAGTCGAGGGTCACCAGACTTCACCGACAGTCAGCCAAGGCTAATCTTCCTCGCACTTGTGCCAAAGGATTTTTCACCTCGAGAATCCGTGAATCAGAACCCACTGGCATTTAATCCTCCTCTTCCCCGTAAACCACGATTCGGGGATTCTGTGGAGGCGAGGGTTTCTTCACGGGTTTCAGCGTGGACAGGAACCGACTTTCCGCCGGGATTTCACCAACCATGGGGGTTAGGTCGCCGCCATAAGGCGGCCAGGCTGAATCTCCCCACCACGCTGGCTTGCTTGTGAGATAAAATGACTGCGGCATGTTGGTGTCCGCGATATTCGGGCTCCAAAGGACCGACTGGCTGACGCCATCCCAATTCCCGTGGCGGAGCAATGTTGCCTTGACCTTCGGGTCATTACCGTCCGGCGTATCGTCTCCGCCGTTGACGTAACCCAGGCGATAAATTCCGCGGTCTCCGAACAGGCTGAAATATTTGTTTTCGGTCTCGTAAATTCTCTCGAAACCAGCCCGGCCAAACACATTGCCGACGACGTTCTCATAGTAATGGGTCTTAAAAATGTCCATCTCCCAGATGCCGTAATTGATCTGCGGCCGCAATCCATCATAGACCCGGTTGCGAAAATACGTGTTGTGCGAGGCGGAACCCCAGGTGAAATCAGAGATGATGCGCGCAGCAAAGTGGTTGCCTTCAATCAAGTTCATCATCGGATGTGGCGCGTGCTGAGCGAGGGCAGGCTGAGTCCATTCCGGGTCGTAGTAAATGACGTTCGTGACGAAGTTGTAGGCGATGACGTTGCCCGAAGGTCCTCCTTCCAGAGCGATGGGGACGTGCAGCGTATAGAACGCGTTGTTCTCGATCAGGCAGGCCGTGGAAAAGTTTCCTAGAAAAATCCCGTAAGCCCGATCCGACCCGTAGCTTGGAGTCCAAAGGGGACCATCGCCGAATTGAAAAACAGAGTCGCGAATCTCGCAGCGATAATCGTGCGACATCCACACGTGGCGCCGGTGGCTTCGATCCATCTTTACGTTCTTGAACCAGCAATACGCGGCGCCGTGCAGCCAGGCAGTGTCCAGCAGCGTCCTTGTCGCGTTCGTCACGGCCAGATCTTCGACGCCCGTCCAACGCAGCACGCCCGTCACTACAATTCCCTGCGGACTCAAAGTGTTCGTGCAATCCCGATACAGGGGCTGATCAAAGAAGACGTTGGTGGGAGTGCTCGACGCGATTTCCACCAACTGCCCGCTGGCGCGGCTGCCAGAGCCTCGCCCGCACCAGCGGCAACGCCCGGAATCGCCCTGGCCAAAGACGAGGTAACTTTCATCGTTCAACTGATCGAACATCACGATGTCGCCAGCGCTCCAGTCGTTGGTCGCAGTCATCACGTTGGTCGAGCCTTTGTGATAACCGCCGGTCAAATCGTACGGCGTGGAGCGCGCAAAATCGTCAAAGTAACCTCCGGTTTGCACGTTGAGCACCAGGCCCGGCGGGCCTTGATATCGGATTTGCGTCCGCAATGGCCCTTCGCCCCGAACCGTCAACCCGCTTTTCCAGATACGAATCGCGTTGGTGATCTTGTAAATGCCCGCCGGCAGGAAGATGACTCGATTCGAGGGGCAGGCGTCGATGGCGCTTTGAATGGCGATCGTGTCGTCAGCTACTCCATCGCCTTTGGCGTTGAATGGAGGTTCCTTGATGTTCGCAAAGATTTCGGTGCGAATCGGAATCCCGCCGGGGATACCCGCCCGCCATTCAATGCGACGATCCGCGGGAATAATCTCCGCGACACTCATGGCGGTCAGGCCCAGCATTCCCGCGAAAAACAAGAGAAGACGACCACTCATGAGTATCAGTTTTACAACATTGTCCCGCTATCATCTCCGGCGGGCAGCAAGCACACTGAGGTCAGGACCAAGGCGCTCACGCGGGAAATCGACAGCATGAATTAAGTGCTTCGTATAGCAGCTTGGTGCGCCAATATCCAGAAGTATCGCACCCACATCAGATCACGCCGCTTCCGCTGGAACGAGCCATCGCCAGAGCGCCAATCACCGGTAATACCCTGGCCCCGGAGCCGGCTGCGTAACGAACGATCTCCTCGAAGTACGCAGGCCGGCAGCCATAGGGTGTCGGCGTATCGGATACATCGTGCGTCGCCAGAATCAACCAACCCCGGTCGCGAACTGTCCGATCAATCATGCTTTTCACACGCGCTGGGTCACCGGCGTCTTTTTCGAGAAAGTACGCCGAGAGATGGTTCAAGTCGGCTGTTCCCAGGTTACAGGTTTGCCCTCCGCCACGGCTACACTTGAAATGCCGGCCCATTCTTCGTTTCGTGCCAGGACGCGGACAACTGATCGGATAGGAGAAACTTTGAAACACGCGTCCGGGCAACACCCGCTCCAATGCCCGTCGATTCTCGACTATGGACTCTTCAAACGTCCCCGGCGTGGTTTCCCACGAGTGGCAATGATGAAACGTGTGACATCCCAGTTCGTGCCCCTGAGCCATTAACTCCGCCAAATCCTCGGCCACAAAAATCTTTCCCGTCGGCGCCTCATGGCCCATCAAGCCAAAGGAGGTGAAGTAGGTTCCAGCCATTCCAAAGCGCTTGAGAATCGCGCCACCCGCGTACAGCGCCGAGCGGGGAAAATCGTCGAACGTGAACGAAATGAGTGGCATCGCATTGCGCATCACCAGTGGTTTTTGAAATAAACAACGCGCCAGGGTTCGCTGGTAACGGCCCTGGACTCTTGCCCAGATTTGTGCGACGGCCATGGACATCTGGCCTGTTCGATTACCCGCCAAAAGAGGCCGACGCCCCGGAAGGCTGCCCTTGGCGAATGGTTTGAGGTTCCTCATCGGTCTTCACAATTTGCCGCCGTGACGTCCTCGGGTAGTTCACCGCCGCCAGCAACAGAATGAACCAGACCAGACTGAGCCGGTTGAAGACCGCTTCCGTCCAGTTGTAGAAAATACCAATGGCCAGCGCCGCGAACCGGAGCCTGGCATAGTCGTGGCCACGCAGCAGATCTTTCTTGATGTCGCGACCTGCTGCCACCAACCACGCCAGCAAACAAGCCGCGCCGAGGAATCCGCCATTGAGATACGTCTCAATGTAACCATTGTGTGCCTGGTTGGGATGGAAATAATACTTCTCCCACATCACCTCCGCTCGTTCTCCGAGCCAGAAGCTCTGGTAGCCCGTCCCCATCAGTGGATTGATGCGCTGGCTCAACAAGTCCGCCCAAAGATCCGTCCGCCCCGTGAACGTCACATCCTCGCCCAATACACCCACCAGAAAACCCAGCAGGCCAGGGATCGCGTACAGAGTGAGCAACAGCAGGCTGAAGACGAATGTATAGGTCCCCAGCATTCGGATTTGTCGCATCGCGAATTTGAAGCGCAAAACGTAGAGAATGACAGCGCCCATCACCCAGCAGACCAGCGCAGTGGAACTCTGCGCCTTGCTCAACAGCCAAAACATCATCGCCACCAGCAATACGCGCGACAACACATCCGCCTTGGGCGTTGCCTTGGAGCCGCGCCAGCGCATCGAGTAGAATTCCCACGCCAGGAACAACCCGCACACCATCACCAGGCAGCCAAGCGCGTTCTTCTCGGTGGTCACTCCGCAATACACCGGCTGGTAAGTCCATCGATTATAGTACCGGCCGTACTCGGGGTAATACTTGATGAACAGGACCGACAACGGCAGGAGCACGAAAGCGCATCGGAGGAAAACAGTTTTGACCGCCTGAACCGGATCTTTCTCCGTGAGGATCACGAGCACCATCACGACATTGCCCAAATCCTTAATCCATCGTTTCAGCCCGACGAACGAATAGTCCGACCAGGCCACGCTCAAGCCACAATACAGAAAGAACAGGATGAGCCAGGTGTTGTTGGCGAAAAGCACGTTCCAATTCACCCGCCGCTGGATTAATACGAGCAGCCCCGCCACGATGAGCGACAGAAAGATCATCATGTCGATCGGGCTGCCTTTGAGGTAATCGTCGGGAGTTTCCATCGATAAGCCCCCGCCGAACCAGAGAGTGACCGGCCTCGATCCGACAATCGTCACCCAAATCATCGGCAGCCAGGCCGCCATCGAAACGGTGGCGCTCCGCTTCCGATCTCTGATGAATAACCAGACGATGAAAGCGACGAACAACAGCGCTGCGGCAAGCTGTTTAGGCATGACGCTACATGTCCCTTTCCCGGGCGGGATTCAAGCCGACCAGCGCCAGCAGCCTTCCACCGTGGTCCACAAATTTGATGAGGTACTTTAAAAAAACGTGCTGGCCGGCGATGAGCAACAACGGCAAGACGAGCGCATACAGCGGCACAGCAAACAAGGACTTCAAAATGTTACCCAGGCGGCCAGCAGGATTCCTCAGCGAGTTGCGTCCGCGCAACAACGCGCGTCGCAGGAGATAGCGGCGGCTGCATCGCGAGGGTGGCACAGACTCAAAAACCGGCGCTTCATTGCACCAGACGAACACACGGCCCTGCTCCATCATGCGTGTGAAAAAATCCACGTCCTCGCCGCCGGTCCCGAATTGGGGACGGAAGACCTCTTTCATTCCTTCCAGAATTCGCTGGTCAAACAAGACGTTGCCGGTCCGCGCCTCTTTCGGGCCAATGCGATAACCCGTCTCATGCATTGGGCGGTCAAAGAAGCGGCCTTTGAGGGCCCACTTGGGCGGCGGCTCTTCAAAGTGCGCTTTCACCGGCCCCAGCACACCGTCTGCCCCATGCATCCGGCATGTCTTGAGCAAATTCAGGAGCCAGTCTTTCGCCGGGAACTCATCGTCATCAATGAACGCAATGTAATCTCCCGTGGCATTCTCCAAAGTTTTGTTGCGCGCCCGCGCGATGTTCTGCTCCGGTTCCACGCAGTAAATCGCGCGAATGGGCGACCTGGCATTGAACTCCTCGACCACCTGCCTTGCTGATTGTGCGCGGTCATTGTCCGCCACAACCACTGACCAGGTGAACGACCCGTCGGGTTCCTGCTGCGCCAGTTCATTCAACAACCGTTTCAACAGCACGGGCCGTTTGAATGTGCAGATGCAGACGGAAATGTGCTTCGATCGGTCGCTCATTGTGCCACTGGCTATTGCTGCTCGATCAATTGCCGCTGAATCAACTCACTCGTCAGAATGCGGTGCAACGCGTAGGTGTGATTTTCCCGTCCACTCGTGTGGCTCTTCACCATTCCCTGGACACTTGCGCCGAGCAGATACGGACGCCCCAATGTGCGGGGATCCAGCAACACTTCCTTCAAGTAACCGGCCAGAGCGTCGCGATACCAAAGGCGGAAATGGTAAAACTTGTGCCGCCCAAGAAACAGCTTCTCGAAATGCAACGGAGCCAACGCGCGATCGACCTTCGCCAGCCAGTGCGGCATACCGTAGTCGTAGGCGTATTCCGCTTTGAAAGTGAATTCCTGATAAAGATTCTTCAACTTCGTCACCATGGGAATCGAGCAACGAAGCGCCCCGCGGTCTGTCCCAATCCGGCTCAACTCTGCATTGCCGTCCGCGATCATCCGCAGCGAGAGTTCATTGCTTGTCGCCAGTTCAGGCGGGGCCTGGAAAACGAGCGAGACCAAGTCGTTGTCCAGATACGGCGAGCGAAGCGTGAGTTGAGATTCTTCCAGCGCGAGTCGCGAAAAATGATGCCACGGCACCTGCTTCCAGGTGACAAACGACAGGAGGCGCGGATTCAACTCCTGCGCATACGTCTGAGTCGCCTTACTGACATAATTTCTGAATCCAGGCTCGAACGCCGTGGGATCGACCGGCATCGGTTTGAACGCCACCAGGCTTCGCAAGACCTCGCCGCCGTAGTTGCCAGTCAGCCGCACGGGGGCGATCTCGCGCGCAAGGCGGTTGGCGAACAAATCCGGTGACGCACTCACGTCCATCGCGCCATCCGTCAAATAGACCGTCTTTTCCGCCAGCGACGGGAACTGCCTAAGAAACTCGCGACCCACTGGAATGACCTGGTGCGGCTGGCAGCACAGCCTGGCCACCTGCCGCGCGATTTTCACGTCGCCACAATCACGGTACATCCCGCCAAACGTATAGCACGGAAGCGAGCCTGCGCCGCGCTTCGCCCAGGCCATGATGAGGCGGCTGTCCACTCCACCGGTCAGAGAAACCGCGACACGTTGCTCTCCACTGAAATAGCGCGGCAGGATGCGCGCGAAAGTGTCCCTTAGCTGTTCATAATACTGGGCGGCATTCAGCGCAGATTGCTGTTCCCAGGTTTCAGGCCGGAAATAACTGGCCTTCTTGACCGCCTGACCTTGCGAGAACATCCATTTCGATCCTCCTGGCAGGAGGGAAATTCCCGCGAATAGACTCCGGTTTTGCAACGCGCAACCGCATGAAAAAAACTCGCCAAGGCTGGTAAGGTCCAACTCTCGCAATTTCGGCAACACCTTGAGAAGCGACTTTGCCTCCGACGCGAAATAAAACGCCTCCGCTGCCTCATGAAAATAAACTCGCTTCAGCCCATAACGGTCGTTGAACAAGACTATCTTGCCATCGCGAAGATCGAGCAACAGTCCACTGAACCATCCATTGAGTTTCTCCAGAAAGCCCTCCAACCCAATTTCCTCGTAGCAATGCACCAGGTAGCCGGTATTCGGCGTCTCGCACTGATGGCCTTTCGCCCGCAATTCGCCGAGTTCGCTTTGATGCTCAGCAAAATGTTCTCCCGTCAAAAACAAACAGACATCACGCCGCTCGTTCCAAACCGGCAGGCAATCGGAAAAAGTCTTTTGAAGGCTGGCCCATCCAATACCCACTCCCAAGTGCTCGTCGATGTGCGTGCCGGAAACATAGAACGATTCGTGCTCCATGCACTTCACCATCTGCTGGAGCGCCGCCTTCTGTTCCTCGCCAAACCGCTTGGCAATGATTCCGGTGATGCCTGGCATGAAGTGGAGCAGGGTAAGGTTCGAACTTCCGTCTTCACGACTTGCGTCGTGACGCTCTGCCAATTGAGCTACTGCCCCGTCGCGGCGGGCCGCGGGACGGCATGCCTGCGCGCGTTCCATTTGGTGCGCCAGCTCACAAGCCTTTCCGCCAGCTTTTCCGGAACCATGTCGGCGGCTTTACGGTGCAGCTTTAGACCCAGCGCAAGTTTTCCGCGCCAATTCAGTGGCGTGAAATAGCGGACTACGTCCATGCGCTCGAAGCCGTGGTGTTTCTTGAAATCTCCCAGCCCCCGCTTGCTCCACAAGCCGTAGTGCAAGCACGAAACACCGCGCTGCGCGCAAATCTCGATGGCCCGCGCAATCAGCGCGTTCGTCGGCGCCTTGTCCCGATGTGCAATCATCGAAATGATGTTCATCAGATTCGACACGCCACGCCCGTGAACCACTTTCACGAAACCGATGAGTTCGTCCTTGAAATAAGCGCCAACAAATTCGCTGCGATCCAGATAACTGCTGTGGTCGGCCTTGATTTGGTCGAAGTTTTTTCCGTAATGCCAGAACGGCTTGCCTTGGCGGAGTGGTGATTCGTTGTACATCTTCACGATCCCCTCGACGAAAGCGTCGTTGTATTCGACAGGACGCAGTTCCACTCCGGCTTTCGAAGCCTTGCGCACCATGTTGCGCGTCTTGTCCTTGATTTGCTGCTTCCACCACTGCTCGTAGGTCGAAATGCGGACCACTGAAATGCTCTCCCACTCGTGGAAAATCGGGAAGCGAGGGGTCCTTTCCACCGTATAATCCAGGAAGGAGAACACATCTGCGCCGCAGCCTGCGGTCTTGAGCGCGTCGATGAATTTTCCCGGCTCCTCGACATACTCATAGTATTCAGCCTTCAGCCGGACGATCCGCGGGAACTGCCCACTCACCGCGATTTCCTTGCCATCAACGATCATGAATTCGCTCCTGAATTTTGGTTGCCACTAAAACTCTTCGTTCAACGACCCGCGCCGGGAGAAGCCGCTGGCGTGTCCCCTGCCCCATCCGTCGTCGAACGCGCCGAACGTGATGAAAATGGCTTCAGGAACAATGCGCGCAATCGGCGCATTTGGTCCGCCTGCCGGTAGCGCACCAGTTCGGACGGCATCGTGCGTTTCACCCGCCGCAACACGGCCCACAGGTAACCCAGGCCAAGAAGAAATCCCCCAACGACCAGCGGTGGCTTCGTCATTTGAAAGCAGGCTCGAAACATCTCCCACAACGGATGCACACCCAGCGTGTAATCCTTGCGGCCATCCTTGAATTTCACGCGCCACGGGCTGTCCTTGGCGGTGCCCATGACCCGGTGATGCCGGTAAAACTTTTCGGTGAACGTTCGCGTTTGCCAGCCGCGCGACTTTGCGCTCCACACCGCGATCGTGTCGATGCCGCCGCCCTTGATCGGAACGTAGCCGCCAATCTGCTCGAAGCATTCACGGCGGAACAATTGCAACGCACCGGAGACGTGATCGACGCTGGCGAAGCGGAAATCGTATTCCACGTCTCCTTCTTTGAAAGGCGCGCCGCCCAGGCCCAGCTTTGGGTTTTCCGCAAACTTGCCGAGCAGGAAGGCGAAGAAATCGGCGTCGAAAGAAATATCGGCGTCCATATTGCCCACCAGATCGTAGTTCGCGTCCTTGAGGCGCGCATAGCCGGCATTGAACGCCTCCACCTTGGCGGCAAAGTGCCGCTCCGCGCGCTCCGGCCGCCGCTCCAGTTCAATCCACGCGTGCTGCGCGGAGTGCCTCCTCACAATATCCTCCGTGCCATCGGTCGAGCCGTCGCTGACGATCACCCATTTCACCGGAGCCGCAGTTTGCGCCACCATGGACTGGATGAGCCGCTCGATGTTCTCCGCTTCGTTCCGCGCGGGGGTAATCATCGCGTAGCGGAGCGAGGGCTTGCTCTGCAAGCGTGTCGATTCGGTTTTGGACGGGTTCATTGCAAAAGACGAGGTCACTTGGAAGCCGCCAAAATTTGATCCAGCGTTCGCTTTGCTGCGCGGCCGTCCCACAGCGGCGGCACTTTGCCTTTGCGTTTCGGTCCGTTGAGACACTCGTCCACGTCATTGGCCATCTGTTCCAGATTCGTCAAACGGTTGCTGCCGATGGTCACGGTGACCGGGCGTTCGGTGTTGGGTCGCAGCGTCAGGCAAGGCGTGTGGAAATAAGTCGCTTCCTCCTGCAACCCGCCGGAGTCAGTAAACACCAGCCGGGCGTTCTCCGTCAGGCACAGTGAATCGTGGTAACCCAACGGCTCAATGAGATGAAGTCCCTTGCCCCGGCTGGTCGCGATGCCGAACTCGCCCAGCATTTTTCGTGTGCGCGGATGAATGGGAAACACGACCGGAAGGCTCCGGGCGAGCCGCTCCAGCTCCGACATGATCGCCGTGAGGCTTGCGCGGTTGTCCACGTTTGAAGGCCGGTGCAGCGTGACGAATACGAATTTGTCCGGCTCGATCTGATGTTGCTTGAGAACCCCGCTCTGCCTGGACATTGGTAGATTCTCGATAAGAGAATCGATCATCATGTTGCCCACGAGCTTGATCCGCGCTTCGGAAATTCCCTCACGGCGGAGATTCTCGTTGGCGTCTTCGGACGGCGTGAGCAGCAGGTCGGCCAGTGCGTCAGTGACGAGTCGGTTGATCTCCTCGGGCATCGTCCGGTCGAAACTGCGCAGTCCCGCTTCGACATGAGCAACGCGGATGCCCATCTTTGCGCAGACCAGCGTGCAAGCCACGGTGGAATTCACATCGCCCACCACGACGACCCAATCGGGCCTCTCCTTTGCGCACACTGGCTCGAAACTGGTCATCACGCCTGCCGTCTGCGCGGCCTGCGATCCTGATCCGACGCCCAGGTTGATGTCCGGCTGTGGGATGCCCAATTCGCGGAAGAATACCTCCGACATTTTTTCGTCGTAATGCTGGCCGGTATGCACCAAGCGTGCATCAATTCGCGCTGCTCTGGATTTACCACCGACGTTGTGCATCGCGATGCGTTTGAGGAACGGCGCCACTTTCATGAAATTTGGCCGGGCGCCGGCCACCACGATTATTTTCAGAATCTCCATCTAAAGATGCTTCACGTATTCCAGAAACTCACGTCGGAAACGGAGGCAGTCGGGATGCCCTCGACCTCGTCGGATTCAGGAGCAGACTGCCGTCCTTGCCTAATCGTCGATGGACAATTGGCTTAAACATCATTCGATGGTTTGTTCAGCGTTCGCACCTCGCGGTTGGACGCTGGCGGACGGCTGCCGACCGGCCGCGGAAATCACTAGAGTAACAACGGCCAAACCGGCTCAGGCTTAACGGCATAAATAGCCTGACGCCTTTGGGCATGGCCGCGGATGCACATGGTGGAAACGAATACCGGAAAACACTGGCACGTCACCGCCTGCCCATCTCGGGGCCTGTTGCGTGATCGTTTCCATCCATGGTCATCCCGGTTCATCGATTGTTTGAGAGATTTGAAATTCGGGATCTGAACGAGGCGCCGACACCGATTGGCAATGAGAAGATCAAAAGCCGTCGCACGAGCATGAAGCCAGAGTGGGATCAAAAGCCGGACCGTTCAGTGAAATTCCTCCAGCAGCCACGAGGGCACATAACGGCGCCGTTTGTTCAATATCCCAGCAACCGACGCTTTCGACTCTGCCAGCAGAGTGGTGGCGCGCTTCGCCACGTCGCGATCCGTCTTTTCTGACTCAACCACCATCAAGACCATGTCCATGAACCGCGCCACCTTCGCAGTGATGCTTGTTTGAGCGACCGGCGGCATATCGAAAATGATGTAGTCGTAATCGCTGGCCTTGAGCTTTGGCACAAACTGGCTGAACTGTTGGGGAATGATGCGCTGAAGCTTCTGGTCCGCCGAACCGGCCGTGACCACGTAAAGGTTCTCATTCACCTGGGCGCTGGTGCGCGTTTCATTTTCCAGCGCGTCGGCCAGGCTGCACGCGGGCTTGCCATGGGAAAAGGCGTGAGCCGCGCCTTTCTGCCCCTTCATGTCCACCAGCAACACATTGCCGTCGCCAGTTTCGGAAAGCGATGCGGCCAGGCCCGTCGCGACTGAGCTGACTCCCGACCCCGGCGAACAGCCGGTGACAGCGATAAGCTTGGGCTTGTGCGTCATGTCGCGGACATCGAAATAGGTCACCAAACGATCCCGCAACGCATCGTGATACGACTTCATCTCGCTTTCCCGCTCGGGCGGAGTGGTCTTCGCAACCTGTGTCGAGATGGCTCCCTTGCCGTCTTGCGCTGGTTTGGGTTCCAGATTTGACGGCTTCCCATTCGTGATCGCGGGGAGATGACGAGAGCGCATCTCCAACACAGGAATCGACAGAAACAGCGGCAGTTGCAGGAAGCCTTCGACATCCTTGGGCCGCTTGATGGTGCGAACGAGCACCAACTCTACGATGAAGGCCAGGACCAGGCCTCCAATCAGCCCGCCCGCGACGGCCATTACCATGTTCTTGAACAGTTTTCCGAAATCCTGGTACGGCGGCGAAGGCTCCTGGATTCTGCTGATGCTCGTGTCCCGGCGGTCGCCCAGGTTCTGGTTGAATTTCGCCTGGCCAAGAGCTTGCTCAATGAAGGCCAACTCCTTTTCCACTGCGGCACGCCGCCGCTCCAAGTCGGCTGTTTCGGCTTCGACCGCGACGATCTTTTTCAACTCCGCCTGAATCAATTGCAACTGGCTGGTCAGCGTAGTCGTCTTGGACTCCAGCGCTCTCACCAAACGCTCCTGCGTTGGGAGATCTGCCACCGGTATCGTCGAGGGGATAAGGGCCATCGGCACCGGCAGTGCCGGACCCGCCGCCAGCCGCAGCAACCCGGGCCAATTGGTTTCAAGCCCGACTTTCTTCGCTCTCAATTGCTGGAGCAGGAATTGGTTCGTGGCCACCAGCGGCGCGGCGGCAGTCAGCCCCGACATTTCGGCCAGCTTGCGGCTCAGGAAGGCAATCTGGTCGGCGAGTTCCCGATATTCGCCGATTTTTTCTGGCGGGACTGCTTCTCCTGTGGCGACAGGCTGGCCTGAAGCGGCGCTCTGCTGCAAGGCATCTCGCGAAGCTTTCTGCTGGGCCAGTTCCGCCTCCACGCTGAACAGTTCCTGACGAATGTTGTTTTCGAGTTTGGTTTTTTCCTTTTTCGCCTCCTCGAGCGAATGGACGCCCGCCTGATCCTTCAGTTGCTTCAATTGCTCGACAACGCCGACTAGATTGGTCCGCAGTTCGTCCCGCTGGCGGCGCAGGTCGTTGTCTGAAACACCCAACGCCCGGTAAGTCTCTTTGTGCTTCTGCAGATAGGCATTGATCACTTCTGTCAGCGCCTGTTGCGCGACCTCGGGAACTGGATGTTGGAATTGGAGCAGAATGATCTTGCTGCGCTGAAGGGGAACAGCTCGAAGTTTCTTGCCAATGATCGCCGCAGCGCGGTCGACGTCATTCGTGTTTGCTCCTTTCGGCAGAATTCTCTCTGGGCCGACCACTCTCGCCACATGCTGGAGGTTGTCCACGCTTTGAAGAATCTCGATCTCCGAGTTCATGATGCCGGCGCCGCTCTCATCCGGGTTTTGCAGCCTTAGTTCAGTTCCTGGAGCTACGATAACCGGCGTTTCCGCCACGTACTTGACCAGTAACTTGGCCTCCGACTTGAATAACGGCTGCCTCAGTTTCCACAGCCCACAGGCTGCCAGTACACCGAAAGCAAGCCCGGCCAATACCAGCCATTTGCGGCGGAAGAGGACAAAATAGACATCGGTGATCGCGATCCCGCTTCCAGAGGATCCCGCTTCCGCGTCTTGTGTTTGGTAGTCGCTGCTCATCTGGCCGTGTCCCACGCCGTCATTTGGAGGCTGAGATTAGCACAGCCACAGCAGTTGGACATGATTTTCTTGCGCCCGTTCACCCCGAAATCCTTCATCCCCAATGCCTCGTCCCACGCAGGATCACTTGTGGGAAAGACCGTCTTACACGTGGGTTTTGGCGCCGCCATTCGGGGTAATCCTCCCAGCGGTTCAGCCCGCGGCCTTCGCCAACAGGGAAGGCATGAGCTACGAGCCAGTCGCACGCAGCGCGATTGTTAATTCGCGCGCAACTGTCTCAATTTGATCCTGCGTCAATTCGGGGAACATCGGCAGCGAGATGAATTCCTCCGCGCACCGTTCCGCCACCGGGAAGGAGCCTTTGGCCAGACCAAGGCCCTTGTACGCTTCCTGCAAGTGGATAGGGATTGGATAGTGAATGCCACAATGGACGCCGCGTTTAGAAAGAGCTTCGTTGATCGCATCGCGGCGCCGAGTGCGAACGGCATACAAGTGATAGACGTGTCGCCGCCCCTTCGCCTCGCGTGGGAGCCGCAGCCTTTCTTCTCCCGCCAGCAAAGTATTGTAAAGCGTGGCATGAGCGCGGCGCGCGGCCGTGGCCTTTTCCAAATGCTTCAATTTCACGCTCAGGACGGCTCCCTGAATGCCGTCCATACGCGCGTTCCAGCCAACCAACCCGTGGTAGTACTTCTTCCGCTGGCCATGGTCGCGGAACATTTCGGTGTATTCCTTCACAGTGGTGTCATTGGTGGTGACTGCGCCGGCTTCGCCCATCGCGCCGAGATTTTTTCCGGGATAAAAACTGAATGCGCCGGCCAGACCAATTGAACCGGCCCGGCGGCCTTTGTATTCCGCGCCGTGCGCCTGGCAGGCATCCTCAAGAACAAAAAGCCCATGCCGGTGGGCAATCTCCAGAATGGGATCCATGTCCGCCACCTGGCCAAACAGGTGGACCGGAATAATGGCCTTCGTCTTCGAAGAGATCGCCCGATCCAGTAAGGCGGGATTCATCGTGTAAGTCTCTTCGTCGATATCAACGAATACCGGTGTGGCGCCGCAGAAGCTGATGGCTTCGGCGGTCGCCATAAATGTGCTCGGAACGGTGATGACTTCGTCCCCCGGCCCCACGCCTTTGGCCAATAGGACCACCCACAAGGCCTCCGTCCCACTGCCCAGCCCGAGAGCGTGTTTGGCGCCACAGTAGGTGGCGAATTCCTGCTCGAACCGAGTCACAAACGCGCCTCCAGCGAATGCGCTGGAATCAATGACTTCCTGAATGGCCGCCGCAATCTCAACGCGCAGCGCGTCGTGCGCGGCTCTCAGGTTTAGAAATGGAACATGCATACCCAGATCAGTCGGGAAGATATCGGAGGACTTTAGCCGGGTTTCCCGCCACCACGGCGCGAGGAGGAACGTCCTTCGTTACGACACTGCCCGCGCCGACAATCGCTTGTTCCCCGACGGTGATGCCGCAGAGGAGGGTCGCGTTCGACCCGATCGAAGCTCCGCGCTTGACCACGGTGCGAAGGCAGGTCCAGTCGGCCTCCGTCCGCAGCTTGCCATGGGCAGCGATGGCGCGCGGAAACAAATCATTGGTGAACATCACGCCATGCCCGATGAACACTTCGTCCTCCAGGGTCACGCCTTCGCAGATGAACGCGTGGCTGGAAATCTTGCAGCGATTGCCAATCTTTGAGCCCTTCTGAATCTCGACGAAGGTGCCAACCTTGACGTCGTCACCCAGTTCGCAACCGTACAGGTTGGTGAAGCCGAAGATACGAACTCCCTTGCCCAGCTTGACGTTGTCCGCGACGAGACGATACGTCGGTTGGTCCACGCTCATATCAAACGCGCTTTTTTCCTCGATCCGCGACTTCCGACTCGATCGCACCATTGATTCGCGTGACGCCTCCGCCCGCCAGTTTTTTGAAGAACTTGGTGTGGCCACTCAATTCCACCGGCCCCCCGCGTTGCTTCAAGGATTGGGATGATGCCTCCAGAATGCGAACCAGCTCCAAGCCCTGCTCGCCGCTGGAGATCGGCCTCATGCCCTGGTCGATGCAATCAAGAAAGTGCTGGCACTCGATTTTCAGCGGTTCCTCCTGTTTGATGTAAGGAATGTAAACGTCGCCGTAATGGTAGGCGTAATGGAAGTCAGCGAACGTGTCGTAATGCGGAGGCGTTTCCACCCGGGCGTCGAAGATCTTGATCTTGTCGTTCTGCGCGACATCGTCGTACACCACCATCCGGCGGCTGCCGACAATGGTCATTTCGCGCACCTTCCGCGGATCGACCCAACTGCTGTGAATGATCGCGGACCGTTTGTGTTTGAAGGAAAGGCACATTGCCGTGACGTCCTCGATCTTCGGCGTCACATGGGCGCTGCCAGAACAAGTCACCGCGATGGGCAACTCTTCCATCACGTAGAGAATGATAGAGATGTCGTGCGGCGCCAAATCCCAGGCGACGTTGATGTCTTTTTGGAACAATCCCAGGTTGAGACGGCGGGCGCAAATGTAACGGATGTCACCGATGTCGCCGGAGCGGACAATCTCCTTGATCTTTCTGACCGCGGGTGAATACAGGAAGGTGTGGCCGACCATCAGAACAAGTCCCTGCTTGCGGGCGAGTTCAATCAACTCCTCGCACTCGCCCGTCGAAGCGGCCATCGGCTTTTCGATGAACGTGTGCTTGCCGGCCAGCAGGCTGGCTTTGGCCATCGGGAAATGGAAGCGAACCGCAGTGGCGATGGCCACCGCCGTGATTTCAGGATCCGCGAGCACCGCATCGAAATCCGTTGAGACTTCGACTTCGGGATAAACCTGGTGAAGATGCTTGAGCCGTTGCTGATTCAGATCGCACATCACCTTGAGGCGGCAATCCGGGAGTGAACGGAAGTTGCGGATCAGGTTGGGACCCCAGTAGCCACAACCGACGACGGCGACGTTATGTTTGGACATGAGTGGTCGGCTTTTTCCCAGAACTCACTTCGAACTGACCAATTCTGGCTGCGCCGGTTCCAAAGTCTTCATGCGCCTCGGAGTCATCATGCGCGCCGGCGGGACGGCGGCTTCTTTTCTCTTCGTGCGGGTTTCCCTGACCTGAATCAGAATCGCGGGAGGTGTCTTGACCATGATTTTCAAATCAAGCCATAACGACTTCTTTTCGGCATACTGGATGTCGAGCGCAATCATCTCCGAAAACGTGGTTTTGTTTTTGCCGCTGACCTGCCACAAACCGGTCAAGCCAGGCAGACTGTTGAATCGGCGCTTTTGCTCCGGGAGGTAACCCTCAAATTCGTACGGCAGGCACGGGCGCGGTCCGACTAAACTCATCTCGCCGCCCAGCACGTTGAGAAGTTGCGGCAATTCATCCAGCCCGGTTGCACGGAGAATTCTGCCCAGTGGAATGAGCCGCGGATCCCCCTTGGTGTCCATTTTCACCATCGGTGCATCCGAGCGCATCAAATCCGCCAGATGCCGCCGATGAGCATCACAATCGGCATTGACCTTCATGGTCCTGAACTTGAAGCAAATAAAACGCCGCCCACGATAACCCACCCGCTCACTTAAAAAAAGTACCGGCCCCGGGGATACGCACTTGATGCCTGCCGCCAGCAGCAGAAACAATGGAACAATCACCGGCAGCGCCGCTAGGATGCACGTGATGTCCAATGCCCTCTTCCAAACCGGCGCATCGTATCCGTCTGCCACATCTTCACCCGGGCCATCCGATAACTTTTCGGTCTCACCGAGCAGCATCGGCGCCTCCTGATTCCCAAATCGCATAGAACAAATAGGTTTACTTCTTCTGTCACTTCAGACTGCGCCCATGTGCAGTCCTTTTATCAGCCTGATTCCGCAAATGCAATCCCGAACTGCAAACATGCCTTGGTCCGATCCTGAGCCGGAGGCAAATGGTTCAGCAAGTGAACTGGACGGCCAAACGTGCCGCAAGGTTTCAATCCGCGTCGCGGTTTGCTTTTCTATCGTGTCAGCCGCGGCAGCTTCGAAAGCATCCTTGCTTCACTCGCTCTGAATTGCCGGCGCATCGAAGTCACTGCATCGGCTGTCCGATACAGAAACGGCATGAGGCTATTCTTTATCTGTGCCCGGCCAGGTTAACGGCGTGATAGTAACATCGCGCAGTTGTCCGTCAAGGTGTTGCCACGAGGTTTTACTCTGCGGTAACTACATTGGCATCTTCTCGTAATACTACGATCCTCAGGCCATTTCGCACCGGAAGCCGACTGCCAGCGGGCACCGGCGCCTCGACAAAATCACTCAGGGAACTCAAATCCAGGCCCGGAATATCAGCCCACCGCGGCCTCCACCCGTTCTTTCAACGTGTCCTTGGGGTTTTTGATTTCGTCGAGATTGACTAGTTCAATGAATGCCGGCACGCCCGAAAAGGCCGTGGCGGCAAGAATAAGATCGTCGCTGGGACGGAACGATGACAAACAGGACGTGAGAGTAACCAAAGGCAATTTTCCCAGTTCGCCCGAGGGGACTGTCTTTAAGTCGAACCGGAGATCCGAAAACAATTGCGCGAGCCCCGGAAACCGCGACACCACGGCGTGCAGCACCAGAGCATTGACCACGAACTGCCGCAAGTATTCGGGCCGGCGTTGCTCCTTGCCTTGCAACACCTGTTTGGCTTGAGCCACCGAATAATTTGACCCATAGCTCAAAATCCAGCGCAGGGGACTGGTCATGGTCACGGCCTTCGTCTCTGTTCCGCCTTTGGCCTCATGGGCGTAGTCCCAAGGATGCAACTCCAGTTTGTTGCCAACCAACGTCAGCCAGTGGGGATCCAATTCGACCGGTAGATCATAGGGCTTGGCCGAAAAATCCCGGTAGGTTTGCTGAAGTTCGAGGAATGCCCGTTCTGCGCCTGGCACATCAGTCCTGCCGCCAACATGTTTGCCGAAGACTCGTTCCGGGGAAAAAACAGGCCGGAGCGTTTCCAGGTGCTGCTTGAGCTGCTCGTGGAGAAGCCTGGCGATGGCCTCCGTCTTGCGGCGGATTTCTGGTAGTTCCTGGAGGGTCACAATAGTTTTGCTCTCAGCCCAACCTGCGCGGGCACCCAGTTCGCCGGCCCGATGGCGAAGGTTTACCAGTCATCGGCTTTGCTGCAAAGGGCAAAAAGTCACCCTCAACCCTTTACCGCCGCTGAATCGAAAGCGCAGCGAGCGGTTGCGCCACCGATTGCAGACCCGCCAGACGGACGGCTCCGCGGCCTTTCACAGACAACAACGGCATCAAACCCTGCTCCATGATGCGTTCGCCCGTTCGTTCACTCAACCACGCTTCCGCGCACGGCTTGACCCTGGTTTCGCCATCTTCCACAAACTTGAACACTGGCAGGTCGTCCAATTCGCCAGCGCCGCCGACCATCATTTCCCATCCTTCGGCGCGAAACTTGTCCGCCAGCAGACGGCTGGTAACGAAGGCGCCGTTACTCCAGAGGAACGATTCGTGCATCGCTTCACTCGGCATCTCCTCAAAGGGAAAGGTGTCGATCGGATCGCTGCCCTTGCCATAGGGCTGTCTCAGCAGAACTCGCGGCAACACCAATCCAAGATGTTTCGCTTCGGGTAAGGCGCGCAAAGCCGCCCAGGCTGTGCCTGTCTCTGTGGACATTCGGCGCGTCCAGTCGGCGGGATCAGGGTGCAACGTGAACGAGTCGCAACCAATGAAATGCGGACTGGCCCCCGCCACAAACGCCGCACCATGAAACGCAGCGATTTTAGCCAGACGACCCAGCGTCTCGACGTCTCCCACAGTGTCATCAAAAATGAACGCCCCGAGGAGCGCGGACCAACCCTGCTCCCCCAGTGCCCGGCAAAAGGCTGACTGCCTTAGGTCTTCTTGCGCGCGGACTTCAGCCACCAATTCTTCCTTCGACACATCCAGCGCAAACAACTTGATGTTCTCCTCACCGCCATGTTCGCGCACCAACAAATCGAGTCCACGCCATAATCCTTCCACCGCTTGAAAGTGCGGATGGTTCAGGAAGGCCCGCAACCTCGCCGTCAATTCAGCCTCAACCGCCGCCAGCGCCGCCATCTGTTCGGGGGTAGCGCCGGGCACGACGCTGGGCGCGACAATATTTTTTATCAGCGCGTTTAGATCGATGCCGTCAGCCGTGGGTTTGTTTGCGGGCGATTCTGGTGGCGGACTTCCCCCCAGCAATCTGGCCATCGTCTCCTGAATCGACTCGGCGCCTGAGCCGGAGGGGGCGGTCGAAGCGACTGACTCTTGCGGCGCGATCAACAAATGTCGCGCCTCGGCGACGGCAGAATCCGCCGTAGCAGGATTTCGCAGACGGTCACGCGTCCGGGCCAACGCCGCCAGCGGATCAATTCGAGGGATGAACTGGTCCGGATGAAAATCTTCCAGGGACTCAAATCGTGCTTCTATTGAAGCGCCGGGCGCAGGCCAACGCACGACCGCCCCCATCCGCTTCATCACCGCCTCAAAGTTATCGCAGTCCACCGGCATTGGACGACGGGAGCCGAGTGGCTCCAGCACGCCACGACTGCTGCGGCCCGTGAAGTCACCCAGAACCGCCAGCCGGAATGGCGAATCCGGATCGCGCCGCGCGCGGGCTGGATCACTGCCGGGCGACAGGTCGAACCGAATGTTTCCAAAAGAGAACGTGGCGGGCATAAGCAGCGAAATCTTCCGTTCATCGACGGCGTCGGGTCGATGGTGGTTGCGCCCCGGTGGAAAGACAACTCTCAACTCGCGTCCAAGTCTCTCCGCGATTATTCCAGAGTTGGCTTTTGGTGCGACGCCGCTAGGATGCGCGCCCAATGCAACGGTGTCCCTTTCCGGGCGGTCGCGCGCCCGGACTGCTCCAATGTTTGCTGGTCTTGCTTCCGCTGCTGGCCGGGCTGACCGGCTGCACCAATTTTTACGGACGCGGAATCAAATACCAAATCGAGCATCGCTATGCCGTGAGTGACCCGCAATTCCTTCGCTCGATGGGCAGCCTGCTCGATCCCGGCATCCTGGCCAGCAACCGCGCCACCGCTTATATCAACGGCGACCAGTTTCTTCCTGCCATGCTGGACGCGGTGCAGTCCGCCCAACGCTCTATCTGTCTGGAGACCTATATTTACTGGTCCGGGGACGTAGGCCACGAGTTCGCCCATGCGCTGGCAGACAAAGCCAAAGCTGGAGTGAAGGTCCACGTCATCATCGACTGGATCGGTTCGCGCAAGATTGATAGTTCATTGCTCGACTTCATGCGGAAGTCCGGCGTGGAAGTGGAACGCTACAACCCGCTCGTCTGGTACGCGCTCACGCGCATCAATCACCGCGACCACCGCAAGCTCCTCATCGTGGATGGCAAAGTGGGTTTCATTGGCGGAGGCGGTCTCGCTGACATCTGGCTGGGCAATGCCGACTCCCCCAAACACTGGCGCGATTCGATGTACAAGCTCGAAGGTCCCGCCGTGGCGCAGATGCAGGCGGCCTTCATGGACAATTGGATGAAAACCACCGCCCGCGTGCTCGACGGCAACGTTTATTTCCCTGAACTGAAACCAGCTGGAGACCAGTTTGCCCAGGTCTTCAAAAGCTCACCGCGCGAAGGCACTGAAGACGTGCGCCTGATGTATCTTCTCTCCATCGCCGCGGCCCGGCAGAGCATCCGCCTCAGCGCCTCCTACTATGTGCCCGACGATCTGACCACGCAGGAGTTCATCGAAGCCGTCCGACGCGGCGTGAAGGTGGAAATCATCATCCCCGGCGCGGAAACCGACTCGGCCATCGTGAAACACGCCTCGCGCGGCAAATGGGGCCCGTTGCTCAAAGCCGGGGTGAAAATCTATGAGTACGAACCGACGATGTATCACTGCAAAGCCATGATTGTGGACGACGTATGGGTGTCGGTCGGGTCGGCCAATTTCGGCAACCGCTCCTTTCGCCTCAACGACGAGGCCAACCTGAACGTGTTCTCAAAAGAATTCGCCGCCGAACAAGTCCGGATCTTTGAAGCTGATAAAGCCAAGTGCCGTGAGGTGACCTACGCAGACTGGAAGCGGCGTTCCTGGTGGAAACGTTTCCTCGAAGTCATCACGGCGCCGTTTCGGTCACAGTTGTAAAAGCGCTCCCTCAGCAACCCTTTACTCGCGAACCATGCTGCATTTTTACACAAACAGGTCGAATGGCGCCGCCTCATACCGCGTCGGTTTCCGACAAATGTTCCGCGCCACGACAAACATTGTGTTTTGCGCGACCTCGGCGCTCCTGTTTGCCATCGCTGCGCCTGCTCAGGAATCCACGCGCAAGGACAAGGTGACCGTCGATGAAAAGACAGAGGCCATCATCAAGGGTGCGTTGAAATGGCTTGCGTCGAAACAACTGGTCAACGGCGCATGGGGCGCTTCCGGCGACGAACAACGCTATCCGGTGGCCATGACCGGCTACACGCTCATGGCTTTCCAGGCCGCGGGACACCTGCCCGGCGAGGGCGAGTTCGGGAAAAATGTTACGTTGGGAATGAACTACCTGCTCGACCAGGTCTCGCCGGAGGGTCTTTTCGGCAATCGCAACAGCGGCCAGTACATGTACAGCCACGGCATCGCTTCCATCGCCCTGGCAGAGCTTTACGGACAGACCCGATCACCGGCCATGCGGCCCAAGCTGGAGAAGCTCATCCGGCTGATCATCGCCTCACAGAACCGCGAAGGCGGCTGGCGTTACCGGCCCGTGGCCAGCGATGCAGATATCTCTGTGAGCGTTCTGCAAGTCGTCGCCTTGCGCGCCGCGAAGAATGGCGGCCTCGACGTGCCACAGCGCACCATCGACGCCGCGGTGAAATACGTGAAGGACTGCCAGCACGCCCCCAGTGGCGGCTTCGCCTATCAACCCGGCCGCGATCCCGGCTTTGCCCGCACCGCGGCCGCGATTTACTCGTTGCAGGTGTGCGGCCTGTACGACGACCCGATGGTCAAGCGCGGCTCGGATTATCTCGTGCAGAATAATCAGAGGAACGACCAATGGTTCACCTACGGAAATTTTTACGCCGCGCCGGCGCAATACATGATCGGCGGCAGCGTCTGGGAAAAGTGGTATGCGCAAATCAAGAACTTGCTTCTCAAGAACGTGACATCCTTGCGCGGCGACCTGTTTTATTGGGAGCCTAAGCTTGACGCCGGCATGGGCGGCGTCGGACCGACCTATGCCACGTCTGTTTACGTGATGATCCTGGCGATGCCGTATCACTACGTTCCGTTGTATCAGCGGTGACGCCACACACGGCAAAACGCCACCGACATCGGCTCTTACTCGTAATCAACCGGCCTCTCAAAGATTAAGAGCAAGAGCAGGAGCAAGAGTTTACCGAATGTGGATTTGACGAACGCGGCAATTTGCTCTCACCATCGCGCCACTTCGATGACTACTTGTCTGCGGTGCAGCAGTTGGCGGGTTTCTCGGTTAGTGCAAGGGTGGTGTTCCATTCCAGAGGCGCGACATGGATAGCACTGGAGTCCATCGTCCGCGCAACGTCGATTGGAAGCGGGCGGCAGCCTTGCTCTATGGAGACTGGGGCACGAGCAAGGCTTACGTCATCGGTCTGGCCTTCGTGGCCGCCAGCTATTCGTCGTTGCCCATTATCCTGGCCGTCTGCGCGCTCACCGCAGTGGTGGCATACAACTATACGGTCATCTGCCGGGCGTTCCCCGACGGGGGAGGTGTCTATTCGGCGGCGCGCAGCCAAAGCCGCCTGGTGGCGGTCATCGGCGCGCTGATGCTGGTGGCCGACTTGACCGTGACCGCTTCGATGAGCGGGTGGTATGCGCTGACGTATTTCGGCATGCCGCGCGAGTTCATTGGTCCGGGGACGGTCGGGTTGATTCTGGTGGTCGGGGCCATCAATTACTTCGGACCGAAACACAGCGGAAGTCTGGCCATGACGCTGGCGCTGCCGACGGTCGTGGTGGTGGTGGCGATCATTCTTCTGAGCGCACCACATCTGACCACCCAGAACCTGGAACCCTCACACGACACTTTCGCGAAGAACTGGGTGGCTTTTGTGGGGGTGATTCTCGCCCTGAGCGGCGTGGAAGCCGTGGCCAACCTGACGGGAGTAATGAAACTGGATCCGGGCGCTTCCATGAGCGCTCCGATCATCGGAAAAACTTCCAGCAGGGCCATCGCGGTGGTGGCGGTGGAAGTGGTCCTCGGCACCGCACTGCTTGCCTGGGCGATGCTGTCGCTGCCGAAGAGCTTTGAGCCGGCCATGCGCGAACGATGGGAGGACATGTTGCGCTTTCTCGCGGAAGCTTACGGCTCCCTGGCTTTCGGAAAAACGTTTGGCAACGTGTTCGGCCTGGCCGTGGGCGTGGTCGTCGGGCTGTTGCTGTTGAGCGCGGTAAACACGGCGATCGCGGCACTGATCGGACTGCTCTACACCACCAGTCGCGACGGCGAAATGCCGCGCAGCTTCGCGCGGCTCAACTCGCACGGCGTGCCATGGATTCCCTTGCTCATCGCAGCCGTTCTGCCTGCGATTGTGGTGCTGGTGGCCAACGATCCTGAAGCGCTGGCCGGCTTATATGCCATCGGCGTCGTCGGCGCCATCGCGCTAAACCTCGGCTCCTGCACGTTTAACAAATCCCTGAACCTTCCCCTGGCCGAGCGGGCTTTGATGGGCGTGACAGGCCTGATCCTGGTCGCGGTGGAGTTGACCATCGCCAGGACAAAGCCAGACGCTCTCTTCTTTGTCATCTGCGTTCTGGTCGCAGGGTTGAGCCTGCGCGGTTACGCGCAACGCCGGGCCGGATTGCGCACGTTGACCGTCAGCACCGAGATCGCGGCCGCGGTGGCCCCCGAATCCGTGCCGGAGTTCCGGCTCAACCTCTCACCCGGTCAAAGCATCCTGGTGGCGGCGCGCGGGCTGAACCCGGTCCTGCGCTTCGCACTGGAGGAAGCGCGGCTGCGGCAGGCCATGCTCTACGTTCTATACGTCAAGGAAATTGCCGTCGCGCTTCCTGGCCCGGTGGCCGCGCCGGAAAAACCTCGCTGGCAGGAAGACCAGACCGCCAGTGAAATCATGTTACGGATGCTCGCCCTGGCCAAGGAGAACAATGTCACCGTCGTGCCCGTTTACATGATCAGCGACGACCCGGCCGCCACGATTCTCGATTTGTCCGCCACCCTCGGCATTGATCTGCTCGTGCTCGGCACGCCGCACCGCCATGCCATGGTGCGCCTGCTCAAGGGGAACGTGGTCACAGAAGTGGCGAAAAATCTCCCCGAGAACATCCAACTCGTCATCTACGGTTAACCGCCCGTTAAAAAACGGTGGCCGCCGTAGCCGCCGAGGTAACGAGGCAGATTTGCACCAGGAATCCAAGCAGGGCTTCCGCCTCCTCACGTCGTCGGCTGCTGTTTGAACGGGCTGCTAAGGGAACCGGATCCGCTCTGGCCGCGAATAAACATTGAGCCGATCTCCGCGCACAAAGCCCGCGAGCGTCTGCCCGCTCTCCACCGCGAACTGCACCGCCAGACTCGACGGCGCTGAAACCGCCGCGACAATCGGCACTCGCGCCGCCAGCGCCTTCTGCATGATCTCGAACGACGCCCGGCCGCTCACCATCAGGAGGTGCCGGTCGAACGGCAGCAACCCGTTCAGCAAGCCAAAGCCCAGCACCTTGTCCACCGCATTGTGCCGACCCACGTCTTCGCGCAGGACAATCAGTTTTCCGCGCGAGTTGAAAATTCCCGCGGCGTGCAACCCGCCTGTAAGATCAAACGCCGACTGCCCGCCGCGCAATTGTTCCGGCAAACCGAGCAGAGTCCTGGCGGAGACGCTGAGCTTCGTCCTGAGTTTCTTGAAGTGCTGATGCACTGACTCGATGCTGGCTTTTCCACACAAGCCACAGCTCGAAGAGGCGAAGACGTGCCGTTTGAGCCGGGCGAAATCCACCTCTATATGGGGCGCCAGAAAAACATCGAGCACGTTCCCGGACGAGTTGCGAACGTAGGGAACGATTTTCAGCACGTCCTTGCGCGAATGAATCAACCCCTCAGTCAGCAGGAAGCCGGCGGCCAGTTCATCATCATGGCCGGGCGTGCGCATCGTCACCACCACGGGCTGGGTGTCCACCTGCACTTCGAGCGGCTCCTCCGCGGCCAGGGTGTCCTTTGTCCGGCACGCGGCATGGCCGGCCTGCCAGCGAAGCATGTGACGAGATTCGGTCTGGCTGCGTGGGTTCATGTCGCCAGGTGGTTCACGGATGCCGTCCGCGCCAATTCTGAAACCGCCCTCCGCCCATCAGCGCAATCGCGCTTCAATTCCATGACAAATCCTCGGGCGCATCCGCGAGAAGACGGTACTTCCAGCCTTTTTCAGCGAGGATGAGTTTCCACAGGTCGCCGGGTTTTGGATAGAAAACCAAATCGACTGAGGCTGGATGTATGAGCCAGGTCTCCCGCTTCATCTCATCGTCGAGTTGGCCAGGACTCCAGCCCGCGTAACCGGCAAACACTTTCAACTGCCTCGTCGGCGAGTAGGAATCACTCACTTCCACCAGTGTATCGAGGGAATGTTCCAGACTGAGGTTGGGCATCACGTTCGCGTCGGGAATAAACGAATCGTTGTGCAAAAAACTGAGGGCCTGCGGTTGCACCGGGCCGCCGAGAAAAAGCCCCTGCTGCTTGAGCATCTCCGGCAACTTGGCGACCAGCGCCTCGCCTACCGTTTTGCCCGTCGAGCGGTTGATAACCAGGCCGAAGGCGCCCTCCTCATCGTGCTGGCAAACCAGGATCACACTCCGATGGAAAAACGAGCCTTGCAGCCTGCCGTTATCCAGCAGGAACTGGCCTTTGAGCGATTTCGATTTCGTCGGCATGACCGGCTGCCTTGTCCAAGTCTGCGCCGAGTTCAAGCGGGAGGCAATCCTGTTTCCGTCGAGATGCGGACGACGCCATCCCATAAGCATTTGCCTTCTGCGGTTCCGGCTCGGTAACGTCCGGCTTCATGCAAGTCCGGGAACTTACGCTGCGCGGCCTGGTGCTCGGCGCGCTTATCACCACCGTCTTCACCGCCGCCAACGTTTACCTCGGCCTCAAGGTCGGGTTGACCTTCGCGTCGTCGATCCCTGCCGCCGTCATCTCGATGGCGATCCTCAGCCTCGTTCGCAATTCGTCGATTCTGGAAAACAACATCGTGCAGACGGTCGCCTCCGCCGCCGGCACGCTCTCGGCCATCATCTTCGTTCTGCCGGGACTCGTCATCGTGGGCTGGTGGACGGGGTTTCCTTTTTGGTACTCGTTCCTCATCTGCGTGAGCGGCGGCATCCTCGGGGTGATGTTCACCATTCCGTTGCGTCGCGCGCTGGTGACCCATTCCGATTTGCCGTATCCCGAAGGCGTGGCTGCAGCTGAAGTGCTCAAAGTCGGCTCCGGCCGGCGCGGTGAAGGCAAGGACGATCCCAAGGAAGCACGCCAAGGCTTGATTGCCGTCATTCTCGGTTCGGCGGCTTCGGCGGGGTTGTCTATCCTGGGCGCAACGCAACTCATCGCAGCCGAGATCGCCGGCTTCTTCCGCATTGGCATGAACGCCGCCAGCGGCTACAGCATCGCGTGGTCGCTGGCGCTCTTCGGCGCCGGCCATCTCGTCGGGTTGGCAGTCGGCATGGCGATGCTGACTGGACTGCTCATCGCCTGGGCGGTCGCCGTTCCGATCCTCACTTCCCTGCAACCCACCCCGGAAGGCATCGACTTCGCCAAGCACGCGAGCAATATCTGGCGGCAGCAAGTACGTTTCATCGGCGCCGGCGCCATTGGCGTCTCGGCCATCTGGACCCTCGCCAAGCTTGCCAGGCCCGTGGTGAGCGGGCTTGTCACGTCGCTCTCATCCTCGCGTCGGCCGACAGCGGGCAATGACCTCGATCGCGACATGTCGCCGCGTTGGATCTTCGTGCTTACCGTAGCCTGCCTCGCCGTGGCCGGAGCGTTAAGCTACTACTTCGCGCGCACGACCACGCTGGCGCTGCACGCCGTGACGCTGACGGCCATCGCGGTGCCGTTCGTGTTCATCGTCGGATTCCTCATCGCCGGCGTGTGCGGCTACATGGCCGGGCTGATCGGCTCGTCGAACAGCCCCATCTCCGGGGTCGGCATCCTGGCCATCGTCATCTGCGCCTCCATTCTCGCCAGCATCGTGCCCTTCACGGCCGACTCGCGGCTGCCGCTCGTGGCGTTCGCGCTGTTCGTCACTGCGATCGTGTTCGCGTGCGCGACCATCTCCAACGACAACTTGCAGGACCTGAAGACCGGCCAGCTCGTAGGCGCGACGCCCTGGCGGCAGCAAGTCGCGCTCATCGTCGGCGTCGTCGCGGGTGCAGCGGTGATTTCCCCCGTGTTGAACCTGCTGGCGAAGGCCTACGGTTTCGCCGGCGCGCCAAACGTGGCGGTCGTCTCGCAGAACCCGCTGCCCGCGCCGCAAGCCACGTTAATCTCCGCCCTCGCACAAGGCGTGATCGGCGGCAATCTCGACTGGAAAATGATTGGCATCGGCGCGCTCGTCGGAATCGGCCTGATCATCCTCGACGCCTCGTTGAAGCTCACGAAACGCATGAGCCTGCCGCCGCTCGCGGTGGGCATCGGCATATACCTCCCAATGTCGGCGACGTTTGCCGTCGTGCTCGGCGCGGTGGTGGGTCACTGGTACAACCGCCGGGCACGCCAATCCCCCGCGCCGGATCGGACCGAGCGCCTGGGCACCCTGGTGGCCTCCGGCCTGATCGTGGGCGAAAGCCTCTTCGGCGTACTCAACGCGGGACTAATCGTGGGCTCAGGAAAAGACGCCCCACTGGCGCTGGTCCCCGCGAGCTTCGCGCCCGTCGCCCACGTGCTGGGCCCAATCGTCTTCGCCGCCCTCGTCGTGGGGCTTTATGGCTGGATGTTAACCAAGGCCAGGGGACAAAGCGGCGGTGGCTGAAGCTGATGCCTTTCGGGAATTCTTGCTGATGTTTGTCCCGTCGAAGGGACGTGCGACAATCGCCCAGCGTTTCAACGCCGGGTGGCGTCCGGCAGGAGGCCGAGTCCCGATCGCTTCCACCCAGGCATGTCAGCCGTCCCTTCGTGACTCGACCGTTCGGTCGATCTGTCCCGGCGTTGAAACGCCGGGCTATCCTCACGCAGTCCCGCCGGGACACAGGTTCGCTGAATTTCCCAAAGGCATTACAGCTAAAGCCCGCTCAACGCCAGCAGCGTCAGCCAGCCAATTCCAGAAACCTTTTGGCCATCTGCGGTCCTTTGCCTTCGTCTTCGTGCTTGAAGAAGACGAAGGCGTCCTGCCACTTCTGGTCCTGCACACGCTTGACCCATGACTTCAACTCAGCATCCCCGTAATCGGGGCGGCGCAGGCGCAGGTAGCCCCAATCGGCCGTGGAGACAAAGGGAATCTCCAGATCATTCTCCGCTTCGGCGATGCACAGCACGGCCTGATGATTGCGCAGAATGGTGAACACCTCGTCGTCGAACCACGACTGATGACGGAATTCAAAGGCCAGTCGGCGCTCCGGCGGCAGAAGTGCGAGGAAGTCGCGCAGCCGCGGCGCATCCTTCGGCAGATTCGGCGGCAACTGAAATAGCACCGGCCCGAGGCGGTCCTTCAGCACCCCGACAACATCGAGCAGGTAATCCACCGAATCGCGACAGTCCTTGAGCCGCTGGAAGTGCGTAATCCGTTGCGATGCTTTGATCACGAATTTGAAATCCGCCGGCACCTCAGCAGCCCACGCCTCCAGCACTGAGGACTTGGGCATGCGATAGAATGTGTTGTTGATCTCGACCGAACGAAAGCGCTCGCCGTAGAAATGAAGCATTTGTTTTTCCGGCAAATCCTTCGGATAGAACGGCCCCTTCCATTCCTTGTAGGAATAGCCGCTGGTGCCCACGTAAAGGTTCATAACTTGCTCAAGCACGGCGGAATCTTGCGGGGAACCACGGGTTTTGGCAAATTCAGAACTGGTCATGAACGACGCCCTTTGATGCCCTCACGCACGTCGCAAATCACCCAGGTGGGTAAGCGGAAGATCGAGCTTTCGAATCTGGGCAAGGTTCTTTATCCGGACGATCACATCACCAAGGCGCAGCTCATCGAGTATTATTTCAAAATTGCGCCCACCATTCTCGCGCATGTGAAGGGAAGGCCGTTGTCGCTGGTGCGGTTTCCGGATGGCATCGGTGGCGAATCGTTCTTTCAGAAGAATCGGCCGGAGTGGGCGCCGGAATGGCTGGAGCACGCGACGCTCGGCGAGGAAAAGAAGGATTACGTCATCGCGACGGAGGAGGCGTCGCTGGTCTGGCTGGCGAATCTGGCGTGCATTGAACTGCATCAGATGCATTCGTGCGCCCCGCATTTCGACAAGCCTGATTACATCACGTATGACTTCGATCCACCGGATGGCTTCAAGTTTGCGCGCATCGCGGAACTCGCGCTGGAGTTCAAGGAACACGTCGAGCAGTTCGGCTATCACCCCTTCGTAAAGACGACGGGCCGCAAGGGCCTGCACGTCGTGACGCCTATCGAACCGAAGTGGAGTTTCCAGGAAGCCTTCGAGGCGGCGAAGGCCGTGGCCCAACCGTTCGTGGAGTCGCACTCGTCCGTATTGACGCTGCAAATCAAGAAGGACTACCGGGCCGGAAAGGTGTTGCTGGATATTTATCGCAACCGGTCGTCCCAAACCATTGTTGCCGCCTACAGCGTGCGGGGGCTGCCCGGCGCGCCGGTTTCCACGCCGTTGCATTGGGAGGAATTGCATTCGCTCGAAAGTTCGCAGGCGTTCAGCCTGACCGGCGTGCCGCAACGCGTGATCGAGAGTGGCGATCCATGGGAAGCCATTGCGGCGTATGCGACGCCGATTCACACGAAGAGCAAGGAAACCAAACCACTGAAGAAAACTCTCAGTCCTGCGCGAACTCGTAAGACCCCAGAGCAATTGGAGAGCTATTCCAAGAAACGAAGCTTCGACAAAACACCCGAGCCGCCGCCGGAAGCAGCGCAAGGTAGGGCGCGTCGCTCCGCGCGCGCCGGCTCGGTGAACGATGACGTGCGACGCGCGCGGAGCGACGCGCCCTACCAAGGAAGCGCCTTCGTCGTTCACCGGCATCATGCCTCCCGGCTGCACTACGATTTGCGATTGGAACAGAACGGAGTTCTCAAGTCGTGGGCTGTTCCCAAGGGCTTGCCACCCCGGCCCGGAATCAAACGGCTGGCCGTCAATGTGGAAGATCATCCGCTCGAATACGTGAATTTCGAAGGCGCGATTCCAAAGGGCGAATACGGCGGCGGGATGATGTGGAAGTTCGCGCAAGGCCGGTACGAAATCACGAAACAGAAGAAGGACGGATTCTATTTCCGTCTGCAGTCGCGTGAACTGAACGCTGAATACCGCACGTACCAGACCAAGGACAACCAATGGTTGCTCGAACGCGTGGACAATCCGCAGACGGATTGGTTGCGCGATGCAATTGAGCCGATGCTGGCGCGGCCCGCCGACAAGCCCCCGTCTTCAGAAGACTATCTTTATGAGATCAAATGGGATGGCTTGCGCGCGCTGATTTCCCTGGACGAGGGGGAAGTCAGGATTCGCGGGCGCAACGGGACGGATTACACGAAGCAATTTCCTGAGTTGCTCATCCCGGAGCAGGCGTTTCGCGCCACGTCGGCCTTGTTCGACGGCGAGATTGTCTGCCTCGAGAGCGATGGTCGGCCCGTCTTCAAAAACGTCATTCACCGGATGCAGCAAAAAACGGAGGGCGCGATTGAACGCGCCAAGGCCAAATTCCCTGCCGTGTGCTACGTCTTCGATTGCCTCTACCTCGACGGACGCCCAATCGTGAACGAGCCGCTGACGCGCCGGCGCGAGTGGCTGGAAGACGCGGTCAAGAAGGATTCGGCCTATCGCGTGAGCGGCGTCGTGGAGGACGGGCCGGCGTTCTTTGAGGCGGTGAAGCAGATGGGCTTGGAGGGCATCATCGCGAAACAACGCGACAGCGCCTATCAGCCGGGGAAACGCAGCGACGCGTGGCTAAAGGTCAAGGCCAGGCAAACCGTTGAGTGTGTCATCATCGGTTACACCCGCGGCAAAGGTGACCGGGCGGCGAGTTTTGGCGCAGTGCATCTGGCGAGCGTGATGCTGATGGCCTGAAATACGTCGGGAAAGCCGGAAGCGGATTCGATGAAGAATCCATGCGCGAAGTGGCTGGCGAACTGAAGAAACTGAAAACGATCCCACGGCCCGTCAAAGAGAAACCGCTTGACGATGCGCGGTCCGTCTGGCTTGAGTCCAAACTGATATGCGAAGTCGAATTTGCGTCGTGGACCAAAGACGGCATGTTGCGGGAACCTGTGTTTCTGCGGCTGCGGCCGGATCTGACGCTGTGAATCTGCGAAACACATACGAACGAGGTGAACTATGAGATCGATTTGGAAAGGTCACATCCGGTTTTCGTTGGTCACGATTCCCATCCGAATTTACAATGCGGTGGACACCACGGAAACCATCCGGTTCAACCAATTGCACAAGGAAGACAACAGCGCCGTCGGCTACGAGAAGAAGTGCAAGAAGTGCGGCAAGGCGCTCACCTCGGAGGAAATCGTCAAGGGCTACGAGTTCGAGCCGGAGCAATACGTGATCGTGTCGCCGGAGGATTTGGCGAAGGTGAAGCTCCAGAGCACCAAAGTGATCGAGATCGAAGGATTCATCGACGCCGCTGAGGTTCATCCCTCGCTCTACGAAGCGCCCTACCTGGCCGGCCCGGATGGGTTGGTCGCGGCCAAGACCTATTCGCTGCTGAGCGAAGCGCTCAAGGCGAGCGGCAAGGTCGGCATCGGCAAGGTCGTGCTGCGGGACCGCGAAGAAACCGTGATGGTTTCGTCGCTCGACGGCGGGATCATGCTCTACAAATTGCGCCAGCCAAACGAAGTCCGGAAAATGGATGGCGTTCCGCAAATCGAACGCAAAGACGTGAACAAAGAGGAGTTAAAGCTCTCGGTCAGTCTGGTGGAGTCCATGGCCTCGTCCCTCAAGGAACTCGATTTGACCGATCGCTACCGGGACGCCTTGCGTGAAATCATTGAAGCCAAGATTGCGGGACGGGAAGTCGTCAGCGCGCCAGAGGTTGAAAAGCCGGTGGTCGATATCATGACCGCGCTCAAGCAGAGCATTGAGCAGACGAAGGCCAAGAAGAAGCCGATGGAGCGCGCCAAGGGCGACAAGAAGGAAGCGGTTGAAGCCAGGCCCGCGAAGCAGAAGAAACAAAAAATTGCGTGATGCCCGTCCGGGGTGCCGCAGCATCAGGTTTGTTCGATGGGCGAGATTCTAAAATTTCCCGCTGAAAGGGCGAAGCTCGGTTACAAGCGCGTCCGGAAGCGAAGGACAGCCGAGGATCCAGGCCAACTGCCCCTGTTCCCCCAGGCCAGCGCCCCGATCCTCAGCTTTACGGCTTCGCTCAGCCCATTCGAACAGGCGCTGATGTCCGATGAGCGTGGGGATGCCAGAGCCGCCGAGTTATATTTCAAGGCGATTGAAAACCAGGATTGCGTCGCCGACGCTTATTGCAACCTTGGCATCCTCAAATCGCAAGGCGGAAACACAACTCAGGCGTTTGATTGTTTCACCACCGCATTGAAACATGACCCGCGCCATTCCGAGGCGCACTACAATCTGGGGAACCTCTACTTTGAGCTGAACGATTTTCGCCTCGCGGAAATTCATTACCAGATGGCGGGAGAAGTGGAACCCTCCTTCGCGAATGCCTATTTCAACCTCGCGCTCGTTCAATCCATCAACAAGGACTTCGCCGCCGCCATCGGCGCGCTCACCAGGTATCAGGCATTGGTCTCCGGCAGCGCGGCGCGCGATGTGGAGGAGATGTTGCGCACTCTCAGAGCCTCCCTCGCCACAGCGAGGAATTCCCGACTCAAGTCAACGTGATCGGGCGCATCCGGGCTGCCCCCGACGGACCGCGAGCCGTCCCGGCTCGCAGCGGCCTGGTTGGTCGATCCGGCCGGGAATCTTCGTGGCTCCCACTCTCTTCGCACCCGCTGCGGACGGGGACCGTCCGCGCTCCGGGGCAGTCCCGCACCCGGAAGAACTCGCTTTGAAAAAGCACTGTCCTTCGCGGAGACTGCGCCCATGTTCACCCGCTTCATGCTCGCCCTTGGCCTGCTGGCCGCCCTGCCCGCAACGCTCACGGTTCACTGCTTGGCCCAGGCGCCGGCCGAGCCGATCGCGCTGCGCGTGGTGACTTTCAATCTTCGCTTTGCCAGCGATAAAAAGCCGAACTCATGGGCGGAACGTCGGCCGGTCATGCGCGCGTGCATTGCGGAGATGGCACCCGACGTGATGGGCACGCAGGAAGGTCTCTATCCGCAGCTCAAGGACATCGCCGCCGATTTGCCCGATTACGAGTGGATCGGTCTGGGCCGCGACGGCGGCAGCCGCGGCGAGTTCATGGCCATCTTCTACCGCAAGGGGCGCCTCGAACCGATGGAGTACGATCACTTCTGGCTCTCCGACACGCCGAACGTCATCGCCTCGACGAACTGGGGCAACACGAACCGGCGCATGACGACGTGGGTGCGCTTTCGCGAGCGCGCCAGCGGACGCGAGTTTTACGTGTTCAACACGCACCTCGATCAGGAGATCCGCTTGGCACGCGAGAAAGGCGCGCTGCTGATTCGCCAGCGCGTGCAGGAAGTGGCGACCAACAATCTGCCCGTGCTGCTCATCGGCGATTTCAACGCCGAGCCGGGCAAGGAAAAGACTTACGATCTGTTCCTCGAAGGCAACTTCTTCGCCGACACCTGGCACACGGCGCGCACGCGGGGCAACGACGACCTCAACACTTTCCACAACTTCAACGGAGCCAGGAAAGGCACCTTCCGCATCGACTGGATTCTGACCCGCGGCCCCTGGGAGTGCGACGCCAACGAAGTGGTCGTCTTCTCCCGCGACGGCCAATTCCCCAGTGACCATCACCCGGTCCTTGCGCGTTTGCGGCTCAGGTAAGCCGTTCGCGTGGAGTGCGACCGAAGTGAGTCGTAGCACGGTTGCATGAAGCTTGATTTTCTACGGCGGAATTGGTATACGACATGGGAATCCCCCAATCCAGGATCCTTATGAGAACTTACCTTTTCCTCCTTCTGGCCGCCCTACCGTTGACGCCATGCTTGCTCGTCGCGCAAGGCACGTCCTTCACCTATCAGGGCCGGTTCAATACCAACGGCACGCCCTACACCGGCCCGGCCGAATTCCAGTTCACTCTCTGGGATGCGGCCAGCGGCGGGGGCCAGGTCGCGGCCACGACCCCGGCCAGCGTCATCGTTGGCGTCACCGATGGCCTGTTTGACACCAGCCTCGATTTCGGAGCGGCGGCGTTTCCGGGCGCGGATCGGTGGCTGCAAATTGAGGCGCGCACGACGATCGGATCGTTCACGACGCTCACGCCCCGGCAGAAGGTGACTCCCACGCCCTACGCGATGCGTGCGGGCAGCGTGCAGACCAACGGCCTGCCCGGTGGCGTGTATGGGAACGCGGTGACCTTCAATAACCCCGCCAATAACTTCAACGGCACGCTTACGGGCAACGGCGCGGGACTCACGTCGCTGAACGCCTCGCAATTGACGAGCGGCACGGTGCCGGACGCGCGGCTCTCGGCCAACCTGGCGCGGCTCAATGCCAGCCAGACCTTCAGTGGCGGCAACACGTTCAGCGGCGCCAACACGTTCAACCATCCCGCAAGCAGCTTCACGGGCAATGGCAGTGGCCTGACCGCGCTCAATGCGTCGCAATTGGCCAGCGGCACGGTGCCCGACGCGCGGTTGGCGGCAAATGTGGCTCGCACGAGCCAGGTGTGGCTTTTGGGCGGCAACGCCGGCACCGCCGCGGGCACGCATTTTCTTGGCACGACGGATGACGAGCCGCTGGAGTTCAAGGTCAACGGCCAACGAGGACTTCGGATGGAGCCAAATACCAATGGCGCACCGAATATCATTGGTGGCTCGCCAGGAAATGTCGTCGATGCCGGCGTGGTGGGCGCATTCATTGGAGGCGGCGGAGCGACGAATTTTTCCTTTGGGGGAGGCCTCGGTCACACGAATCATATCGCATCGAGCTTCGGCGTGATTGGCGGCGGTTTTGACAATCTGATCCACACCAACGCACGCGCAGCCATCATTGGCGGCGGCCAGGAGAACAGGATCCGAAGCGGAACCAGCTCCATCATTGGTGGCGGACAGGAAAATCTGATCCAAAACGGAGGCTTTGCCGCCATCGCCGCCGGCAATCAGAACCTACTCACCAACTCGGGGGCTGCCTTCATCGGCGCGGGCCAATTCAATTCAATCGGGAATGGCACCCAAGGCGTGATTGGCGGTGGCATATTCAACAGTATCTTGTCCCAAAGCAGCGGCTTCATCGGAGGTGGTACACTCAATCAACTCGGTGGAACCAACCATGGCGGCACCAGCAGTGGCCTGTCGGACGTGCATAACGCCATCGCTGGCGGCGTGCTTAATTGGATCGCCGACGGAGCAGCCGCCAGTTTCATCGGCGGCGGCCGGAACAATCTCATCAGCAACGGCGTCAGCTTTGCCACGGTGCCGGGCGGGCAGGACAACCGGGCCGGAAGTGATTATTCGTTCGCGGCGGGCCGCCGGGCCAAGGCCGACCACGTCGGGGCTTTTGTCTGGGCGGATTCGCAAAACGCAGACTTTCGTTCCACGGACACGAATCAATTCCTCATTCGCGCCAGCGGCGGCGTGGGGATCGGGACGAACAATCCGGCCAATACATTGCACGTCAACGGCACGGCCCGGGTGGACGGCCATACAACCATTGGCGCGCTCTTCGCCCTGGCCCGCGTCGTTGTGGCGCCCGCCGGCGGTTCCACGCTCACACCCACCAGCAGTTACGTCGTGCTCAACCCGGCTGCTTCAGTCACCTTGAATGCCACGACGGCGATCGCCAACGGCTCGACGGCCGGCGACGTCCTGATCCTTGAAGGGACGGACGACTCACAAACCGTGACGATCAACGATGGCGCCAATACGAACCTGGCCGCGGCCAGCCGCACGCTCGGCAACGATGACACGCTGATGTTGCTGTGGAACGGCAGCAGTTGGATTGAAATCTCCTTCTCGAACAACTAAGCCGAAAGGCGGCTTGGCAAGGCTCTCTGAGCCAGCGGCGGGCACGCGGCGCAACGACGATCTCAACACGTTCCACAACTTCCATGGCGCCCGGAAAGGCACCTTCCGCATCGACGGATTCTGATCCGCGGTCCCTGGGAGTGTGATGCCAACGAGGTGGTGGTCTTCTCGCGCGACGGCCAATTCCCCAGCGACCATCACCCCGTCCTGGCGCGCCTGCGGCTCAGATAGGTGTCGTGACGGCGCTGTACGCTCATTTGGTCGAGCCACAGGCTTGACACTACAGGAATTCAGGACACGCCCCATGCCCTGGCGTCCTTGACAGATTGGAATGCCGGAGGAAAATGATTCGGTTCCCGGTTCGCTCATGAAAAATGTGGTCGCAGCCCGTCTTTTCAGCATCAGCT
>Ga0187893_10000541_pt1 | contig 97363 bp, 90 predicted proteins | sample MA1701074metaG_FD_139574 | JGI IMG/M metagenome (GOLD analysis project Ga0187893, IMG submission 139574) | White microbial mat communities from a basaltic lava cave in the Kipuka Kanohina Cave System on the Island of Hawaii, USA - MA170107-4 metaG ... | reverse complement strand
TTGGGCTCCGGACGCCCGCCGACCCCCTACCGCCGCATCACGGGCGGGCACGACATGCTCACACTCCTGACCGCCGGGTGACCGCAACATGTGGGGCCTTGTTGAAACAACCGGATAAGCAGATGTATGGCTAACCGCCTGGCAGCCGAGCAGAGTCCGTACCTGCTCCAGCACAAGGACAACCCGGTCGACTGGTACCCGTGGGGCGACCCCGCGTTCGAGAAGGCGCGCCGCGAGGACAAGCCGATCTTCCTGTCGATCGGCTACTCGACCTGTCACTGGTGCCACGTCATGGAGCACGAGAGCTTCGAGCGCCTGGAGATCGCCGAGGTGCTCAACGAGCACTTCGTCTCGATCAAGGTGGACCGGGAGGAGCGTCCTGACGTCGACCGCGTGTACATGACGTTCGTGCAGGTCACCACCGGATCCGGTGGGTGGCCGATGAGCGTCTGGCTGACACCGTCGCTCGAGCCGTTCTTTGGCGGCACCTACTTTCCACCGACTTCGCGGTGGGGCAGGCCGGGGTTCGTCGAAGTGCTGGAGGAGATTGCCCGCGTCTGGCGCGAGGAGCGCGAGAAGGTGGTGCAGTCGGGCAAGGCGATTCTCGAGCGCCTCCGATCGCTCGGCGGCACGCCCGCGGGCGGCGCCGTGCCGGGCGCTGGCGTGCTCGACCTGGCCGTGGGCGAGTTTGCCGCATCCTTCGATACGCGGCGCGGCGGTTTCGGGGGCGCGCCGAAGTTTCCACGGCCGAGCGAGCTGCTGTTCCTGTTGCGCGAGCACCGTCGCACGCACGCCGAGGAACCGAAGGAGATCGTGCTCACGACGCTGCGCGCGATGGCGCTCGGCGGCATGCGCGACCATCTGGGCGGCGGATTCCATCGCTACTCGGTTGACGCCGACTGGCGGGTGCCGCACTTCGAGAAGATGCTCTACGACCAGGCACAGCTCGTGCTCGCCTATCTGGAGGCGGCGCAGCTGACCGGGGATGGTTTTTTCGCCGACGTCGCCGCCGACACGCTCGCGTATGTACGCCGCGACCTCACGCATCCAGAGGGCGGGTTCTATTCCGCCGAAGACGCCGACAGCCTGCCACCCGACGCCCCAAGCACCAGCCACGACTCGCCAACCAAGAGCGAGGGCGCCTTCTACATCTGGCGCGATGAGGAGATTGGCCAGGCGCTCGCCGACGATGCGGACGTCTTTCGGCTGCGCTACGGGATTCTGCCCGACGGCAATGCGCCGTTCGACCCGCAGAACGAGTTCACGCACAAGAACCTGCTGTACACGGCGCGCTCGATCGAGGAGATCGCGCAGATGACCGGGCGTTCGGCCGCAGAGGTGGAGGCGGCGCTCGATCGCGCACGTGCACGGCTGCTCGCGATCCGCTCGGCGCGGCCTCGCCCGCACCTCGACGACAAGATTCTCACGGCGTGGAACGGGCTGATGATCGCAGCCTTCGCGCGCGCGGCGCGCGTGTTGGAGGACGGCGCGTCCTACCTCGTGGACGCGGATCGCGCAGCGCGCTTCCTGCGGTCGCGGCTCTGGCGAGCGTCGGATGAGACGCTCCTCCGTCGGTTCCGGCAGGGCGACGCGGCAGTCGACGGCTACGCGGAAGATTACGCGTATCTCGTCTTTGGGTTGTTGGAGCTGTTTCAGGCGGGCGGTAATCCGTCATGGCTCGAGTGGGCGCTCACACTGCAACGCCGACAGGACGAGCACTTCTGGGATCCGGTGGAAGGCGGCTGGTATAGCACAACGGGGAAGGACGTATCGGTTCTGTTGCGCCTCAAGGAGGAGTACGACGGCGCGGAGCCCGCCGCGAGCTCGGTGAGCGTGCTGAATCTGCTCACGCTCTCGCATCTGTTGGGTGACGCGGCGATGACGCAGAAGATCGAGCGTACGTTGGCGATGTTCGGCGGGAGCGCTGCCATGCGCGGCCGCGCGGTGCCGATGATGCTCGCAGCGCTCTCCACCTACCACGCCGGCATGCCGCAGATTGTCGTCGCGGGCGGAGCGGACGCGGCCGACACGCGTGCGCTCACCGCTGTCGTCCGGCGCCACTACCTACCGACCGCGGTTGTGGTGCCGCTCACGGGTACCCACCGCGGAACGCTCGCGATGTTGCTACCCTGGACCGCATCCGTTCGCCCGCGGGACGGGCGCGCCACCGCGTATGTCTGTCGTGAGTTCGCCTGCCAAGCGCCCACCACCTCACCCGGCGAGCTCGACACACAGCTGGAGGAACTGACTCGCTAGTCGGTGGTTGGTGGTTAGTGGTGGAAACCAGGAACCAGGAACGCGACCAACGACCAACTACCGACTGCCAACCAGGTGCAGTACGCTTACCGCAATGGAATTCGTCGTCGAAATCTGGCTGCGCGGTGACAATCACGCGACGTCCACCACCATCGCGCCCGTGGCCCGCGAGCCGCGCGCCTGGACCGACCCCGACATCGTCGCGGTGCTGGAGGGGATGCTGCGCGCGCTCGAGCGCGCTCGGGATCCGGAGGCGGTACCCGATCGCCCGATCGCGCTCCGCGGCTTCAGCTGGATCGTGAGTCCGTACGAGACGGGCGGTGTGGTGATCGCCATGGAGCTGACGCTCGGCGCCGTCGTCGCGGGACCGTTCGATGTCGCGGAACACGAGTTGACGACGGCCATCGCGCGCGTGATGGCGGCGCAGCGGCCCGCGACGAGCGCGATTCACTGACTACTTGCAGGTATCCGCCAGCTGCTGGACGGCGACCAGGTTCAGGCGCCGTTCGCTGGGCGCGGTAATCAACAGCCCCTTGACCATCACCTTGCGGCCCTGCTGCAGCTGGCCGGTTGCATTGGCCACGTCCGGCCGCGTGAACTCCGCCCGCTGACCGCTCTTCAGCAGCTCTTCCTTCGTCAGGAATTCCGGCGTGCCGAGCAGCACGTAGCGGCCGCTGCCGAGCGCTTTCTTGCGCGCGTCGTCGACCTCCTTGGCGCTCGTGAACAGCGTGCGCGTCTCGATTACCTCGGTGGCATTCGTCAGCGTCCACGCGCCCTGCGGCGAGCGCTGCGCGCATCCGACGACGGTGACGAGCGGAGCCGCCGGCTTGTCGGTCGCCGTTTGCGGTGCGGCAGCTGCCCAATCGACGCCGCAAACCGCCAGCGCCAGCATTCCGCACGCCACAGCTCGGTTCATGAGGGTCCTCCATCCACAGGCTGACCTGACCACCTCCGCCGGTCGGGTCGCGGAGCGACCCGACACGAACCAGCACTGGCTGGTCGGTCCGCCTCTACTTGATCGCCGTTGCTTTGACTGATTCGTCCTTCGTGTACCACATCGTGCCGAAGTTCCGGTACTCACCCTTGTCCACCGAAATCTCGGTCGTGACACGATACGCAAACGGCGACGTCAGGTAGAACCGCCCCCGCAGCTGAATCCGCGCACCATTGTGCTCGAAGGGCGGCGTCTCGAAGTGCAGATTGCACGTGCCGCCGAGGTCGCAGCCAAGACCTCCCGTCCGCAGCAGCGCAATGCCGCGCGTGACCTCGTAGCGCGTATAGAACTGGCCGGCGAATGTGTCCTGATAGAGCATCACGCCCTTGCCGGTGAACGTCCCGTCAGGACCTTCTCCGGTGATCGAGATGTCCCAGTAGCGGCCGTCCCAGACGTTTCTGACAGTCTCAATTCCCGACATGGGTCCGCCGGTGCCGAGCGGGCTTTCGGGCACGCTCGCCTCGAATGTCCAGGCGCCGACGAAGTAGTCCATGCTGAACTTCGGCTGCGCGTCGGTTTCGGTGGTGAGAATGCCGCCCTGCGTCGCGCCCGGCTGCGGCTCACGCCGCTGCCGCTCCTCCTGTGGCGTTTCGCGCGGCGGCTGTGCGCCCGGCGTCTGCTGCGCCCACGCAGGCGCCGCCAGCAGGCATCCGCACACCAGCATGACGACGAGTCCCTGTGTCGTGCTCATGCGCATCCTCCCACACCCACCAAAACGAAAGGGCCGAGCACGAGCCCGGCCCCTCGAACCACGTCGATCTTGGTCCGGCTGAAGCCGGACACTACGTACGGCCGCTAGCGCGATCCCGTGGTCGTCTGCGGTGCCGCTGTCTTTCGCTGGAGGCGGAGGTCCTGCTTGTCGACCGAGACGTCGAGGAATCCGACGTACATCTCGTCCCAGCTCTGCTCCGACCAGTAGACCTCTTTGTGCGGCGCCGGGTTCCACTTGTTGGCCGCCGAGTTGTCATACGAGCCGATCGTCTTGATCGTGCTGCCCGCGGGAATCCTCTTCGGCTCCTTCAGCTCGTAGAAGATCTGCCAGTTGAAGTCGTAGTTCGGAACGCTCAGCAGCACCTCTTCGCGGCCGTCCGGGTACGTCAGCACGTACGTCATTTCCTTGCCGCGCGTGTGCATGTGCGGCCACAGCACGTAGAGGGTCGTATCGTCGGGAAACGCACGGATCGCGGTGATCGCCCAGTTCTTGGTGTGTGGCGGAATCACCGGAATGGCAGGGAAGCCGGCGTTGCCGACCCCGCTGTTGCGGACCGGCGTGAATGCGTCATTGACGAGCTGCTTTCCCTGAACGATGTGCGTCGTGCGGCCCGTGCTGATTTCCACGACTTCGTGCGAGATTTCCTTCTGGAACCAGAGACCAACGCGTGTGCGGTCGACGACCTGCTTGCCGACCGGCGTGTAGTGGAGGCCCCAGGCGATGTAGCCGGTGGTGGGGATACGTTTGCCGATCCCCTCGCGGAACTGCTGGAAGCTGCCGCCCGGCACATAGCAGCAGAACCGCGTGCCGGATTCGGTGCGCCGACCACCCTCGTTGGCATCCACCTCACCGGCGGCCTCGTTGGCGTCACCCTGGAATCCGACGGACTTGCCCGTCGTCGCGTCCAGCAACGCGCCGGGGACGATTGGTCCGCCAGGCCACGCCTCGCCGACGCCGATCTTCTGACCGGGCGGTAGCGCCGGGATGACACCCCAGCTGGCGTGGTGCACGGCCGGAATCACACCGGGCAGCATCTGGATTGCCTCGAGGAAGTGCTCCTGTTCACGGAGCTCTGGAGGCAACTCCTGGTAGACCGTGAAGTTTGGCAGCTCACCTTCTGCCGGCACGCTGAAGGGCTGCGCCATCTCGATCACCAGATCGGGCGGCCGGCCGGATGGATGGGTCCACCCGTCGTTGAACGCCGGCAGCTGCGCCGCCAGCGGCGTGTCCCCTTCAGGTGCGCCGGCGTCAGCCCAGGCCGCGATCGTCTTGACCTGCTCGGGCGTGAGCCGGCGGTCGTTGCGGAACGTCCCGTATCGGCCGTCGGCGCGCCACGGCGGCATTTCGCCGCGCAGAACCTTGTCTTTCATGGCGCGCGCCCAGGGGCGTGCTTCCCGATAGGACGTCAGGCTCATGGGAGCAACCTGGTTGGGCCGATGGCAGGTCGCGCAGTTGTTGAACAGGATGGGCGCCACATCCGTGTTGAACGTGGGCGCCGACTGAACCTGCGTGCCGACCTGTGTTGGCAGGCCGAACACCAGAAGCGCTGCGCCGAAGACCAACGGGACGGTTCTCATATTGGTCTCCTTTTTGGAGGCGGCCGACGCGAAACTCGGCCCATCCTAGCGCAGTCGGCGGCTCAGAATCTATAGGTATACAGAATTTTCGACGCGAGCCGCTTGTCGGAGGTGTAGAACCGGTCGACGAGCGGAACCTCTACCCAGTTGTGGGTGTACACGAGGTAGAGGTCGTTGCCCGGCGTGAGGATCCAGCGGAAGCGCCCCTGCCAGCCGAGCACTGCACTCTGACTGTCGTACTGGAAGTTGTTGGTGAGCGCCATGAACGGCGTGAACTGCGTCTCGCCGATCACCCGATAGAGGCGCGTCGAGAAGCGGCCATCGGGCAGCGCGATCCGGTTCCATTGACCCTCGACTCTGAGGAAGTAGCCAGGGCGCATCCGCAGCGAGAGGGTCAGCTGTCGCTCCGCGCGAGTGCCAGAATAGAAGTCGCCCGTCTCGAACCGGCCCTGGGCCGCCACCACGCGGCGGTTCGCCGTAAACCCCGCGACGCGGACGCGCGTGAAGTCGTACTCGGAGCCGATCGGCAGTGTGATGCTGCGGCTGATGGCGAATGGCGAGTCGAGCCGTTCCCGACGATTGATCACGCTGACGAAGACGTTGTCCTGCGAGTGCGTGCTCACGCCGAAGATCGACAGATCGACCTCGCGCATGAGCAGATCGCTCTTCAGGTCGGTCATCAGGTCGACCGTCGTGCCGAACCGGAACTGACGGACGATCGGGTTGCTCTGTGGACGCGGCTGGAACGCCAGCATCGGGTTGTACCGGCGATAGTTGAGGCGGCGCACGAAGCCGATGGCCGGGTCGAAGTTCTCCTGCACCTCGGTCGCGTTCAACCCCGCTACCCAGCGGTCGTTCGGATAGTCGAACGACACGCCGTACGCGGAGTTGTGGCCATCGGTTCGGTCGGGACGCGCGGTGTGCAGGAGCCAGGCGCCGACCTCCATATTCTTGTTCCCGCGGAAGCTCGACGTGGCGAGCGACATGTCGACGCCCGTCGTGTGCCGGGCATCGGTAGCGCCTGCGAGCGGATCGCGCCGGGTGTACATCGCCCCGATGTACGACTGCGACAGGATGCGCCGCTTGACGCGCGCCACCGTGAAGTCCTCGCTGGCGAACCCGTCGTCTTCGCCCGTGCGCACGTGCAGCAGCCCGACGTCCTGCGCGCCGACCTGGCCGGTGACCTTCGTGCCGAAGTCGATCTTCTGCGGCGTGGCGTTGGCGCTCAGGCCGACGCGGCGGCTGAAGAACGGCATGATCAGCTCGTCGCTGCTGTTGTTGTTGTTGCCCTCGCCGAACCAGAAACCGCCGTTGCCGCGGCGCTCGCTGTTGCTCCCGAAGTCGAGGAACGTCGCCCCGTCGAGGAAGAAGTCGCGGCGCTCCGGGAAGAAGAGCGAGTAGCGCGTGAGGTTGACCTGCCGCTGGTCGACCTCGGTCTGCGCGAAGTCGGTGTTGACGGTGAAGACCGTGCGGAGCAGCGGCGTCGGGTTGTAGAAAAGATCGACGCCCGTGGCGGCACTGCCCTGGAGCGACCGCTGCCCGCGCGCGGGGGCGGCCTCCGACGAGAAGACGCCGTACGGCTTGATGTCGAGCCCGCGTCCCTGCGTGACGTCGCGGATGCCGGTCACGAGGCCCGTGTTGCTCATGCGGCGCAGTCCCTGATTGCGCGCCCAGCCCGCCCAGAGGCTTTCCTCGTTCTTGCGGCGGACCGTCCGCTGGAAGTTGATCCCCCAGGTATCGGTGTTCGGGTTGAAGTTGAGCGTGCGGAAGGGAATCTTGATCTCGAGCGTCCAGCCGATGTCACTGCGGTTGTGGCGTGCGTCCCAGATGCCGTTCCACTGCCGGTTCTCGCCGTTGATGCCGATGAGGGAGTCCGCCATCAACCCCGACGGGTTCATCTCGAAGAAGTACCCGCTGCGGCCGTCGAGGAACGTATCGATGACCCACATGAACCGGTCGTCGGACCCGAGCCCCTCGTCGCGGCGCCGCTGCCATCCGATCCACTTGTCGGGCTCCGAATCGTACGCGGTGACGCCCATGTACAGCGCGTCATCGTCGAAAGCGATGCGGACCTCTGTCGGCTCGGTCGCGGGACGGCCGTTCTGCGGATCCTGCTGGATGAAGTTGGAGGCCGGGAGGGCGCGACCCCAGAAGTCCTCGTCGAGCCGGCCGTCGAGGTTGACAGTTTCGCCCTCGGAGAGCCGGAGGGCCGTCATCGTCCGGCGGCCGCCAGTGTCTCCCTGACCATTGCCGGCCTGGCCGTTGGCCGTGGACTGGGCGACGATCGGGGCCGAGCTAAACAGCAGACCGGCAACGGAGAGGAGTCCGAGGACTCCCGGGCGAGGTATCCTCATCGTGAAAATTTTTCCCTGACGGCGCGGAAAGTCGGAGCAGACCTCGCCCGACTACTACTACCTACATACGACGCTGAGGACCCGTACGTTCACGCGGGTCCCGCGGACCAGGGGATGGCCTATCGTACCCGGAAAACGCCTCGGGCGCCAGGCGGGTCTGCTCTCGGACTCAGAAGCGATACGTATAGAGCACTTTGGAGGCGAGGCGCTTGTCGAGCGTGGCAAACCGGTTCTCGAGCGGGTCGTCACGCCAGTTGTGCGTATAGACGACGTACAGGTCGTTCCCGGGCGTCAGGATCCAGCGAAAGCGCGACTGCCAGCCGACCACGGCGCTCTGCGTGTCGTACTGGACGTTATTGGTGAGGCCGACGAACGGCGACAGGTGCGTTTCCGCGACGAAGCGAAACAGGCGGGTGGTGAAATCACCCTGTGGCAGCTTGACGACGTTCCACTGGCCCGTCAGAAAGAAGAACAACCCGGGCCGCACGCGGAGGTTGAGATTGATCTGGTTCTCCCTGCGTGTACCGGAATAGAACTCGCCGAGCTCAACCGACGAGTTGACCGAAACCGGGCGCCGGTTCGCGCTGGACACGAACAGGCGCATCCGATTGAAGGAGTGAAACTCCATTCGCAGCGGCTCGGCTTCGATGTTGCGCTTGAGCAGGTTGTTCCGCAGGTCGGTTTGCGTGTCGAGGCCGATGCCGACGTTGAGGAATCGGGTAGACCTCACCCGCTCTATACGACGCTGCTTGTGCCCGCGTTGCCTATCGACGACCGGCTGCGGGCGACGGGCCAGCGGCCAGAGCGACTAGAAGCGGTAGGTATAGAGCACCTTCGAGGCGGCCCGCCGATCAAGCGTCGCGAAGCGGTCGAGGAGCGGCTCGTCGAGCCAGTTGTGCGTGTAGACGATGTAGACGTCGTTGCCGGGCGTGACGATCCAGCGGTAGCGCGCCTGCCAACCAAGCACGCTGCTTTGCGTATCGAACTGGACGTCGTTGACGAGCGACATGAAGGGCGAGAACTGCGTCTCGCCGACGAGTCGATAGAGACGCGTGGTGAAGCGCCCCTCGGGCAGCGCGACGCGGTTCCACTCGCCGCCGAGGTGGACGATGAGCCCGGGACGCGCGCGGACGATCAGGTTCACGAGTTGCTGCGTGCGCGAGCCCGAATAGAAACCGCCGGCTTCGAGGCGCCCGGTGAGCGCAAGCGTCCGTCGGTTGGCCGTCTGAACGAAGAGGCGATACCGCGTGAAATCGTATACGGCGCCGACCGGCAGGGTGAGGTCCGGGGTGACTGGAAATGCGTAATCGAGGCGCTCGCGGCGGCGGGTGGCGCTCACGGCCAGATAGTCCTGTGAGTGAAAGTTGATACCCAAGAGCGTGGCGTCGACGTCGCGCGTGATCAGATCGTTCCGCAGGTCGGTCATCACGTCGAGCGTGAGGTTGAACCGGATCTGCCGGACGTACCGGTGATTGGACGGCCGCGGCGCGAACTGCCCCATCGGCGCATACCGGCGGTAGTTCCGCCGCCGAATGAAGCCGACCGCGGGATCGAAGTCCTCCTCGACCTGGGTGGTCTCGTACCGCGCGCTCCACCGATCGTTGGGAAAGTCGAACGTGCCGCCAAAGGCGGTACTGCCGCCTCGACTGTCGGGATGGGTCGCGTGGAGGAACCATCCGTTGACTTCCATGTTCTGCGAACCCCTGAACTCGGAGGTGGCGAGTGAGAAGTCGAGGCCGGCCGTCTGTCGAGCGTCGCGGCCTGCCGCGCGTGGATCGCGACGGGTGAAGAGGCCGCCGACGTACGACTGTGCGAGCACGCGCCGCTTGACCCGGGCCACGAGAAAGTCTTCGCTTGCGAGCTCACCGTGTTGGCCCGTGCGTACGTGCAGGAAGCCGATGTCCTGCGCGCCCATCTGCCCGGTCAACTTCGTGCCGAAGTCGATCGGCTGCGGCGTGCCGTCGGCGCTCAGGCCGATCCGCCGGCCGAAGAAGGGGTTGACCTGGTCGTCGTTGCTCCCGCCGCCGCTGCCGCCGACGCCGCCGCCGAAGCGCCGGTTCCCATCGCTCGTGAAGTCGAGGAACGTCGCGCCGTCGAGAAAGAAATCGCGCCGCTCGGGGAAGAAGAGGGAATAGCGCGTCAAGTTGACCTGGCGTTGATCGACTTCGGTCTGCGCGAAGTCGGTGTTCAGTGTGAGCACGGCGCGCAGTTCCGGCGTGGGGTTGTAGAAGAGATCGAGACCGGCGTTCGCATCACCGTCGGCAGCTGGCCGGCCGCGGCCTGGCGAGGCCAGCGACGTGATCACACCGTACGGCTTGATGTCGAGGCCCCGTCCTTGCGTCATATTGCGGATTCCGGTGACGAGCCCCGCCGTGGTCATCAACTGGAGGCCCTGATTACGGCCCCACCCCGTCCAAATACTGACCTCATTCTTGCGTTGCACCGTCCGCTCGAAGTTGATCCCCCAGGTGTCGTTGTTCGGGTTGAAGTTGAACGTCCGGAAGGGGAGCTCGACCTCGAGCGTCCACCCGATTTCGCTTCGCCGCGCTCGGGCGTTCCAGATGCCGTCCCACGCGCGGTTGTTGCCGTTGAGGCCGAGCAGCGCGTCGGCCATGTGCCCGAGCGGATTCATCTCGAAGAAGTAGCCGGTGCGGGCGTCGAGAAAGGTATCGATCGTCCATCGGATCTTGTCGTCGGAGGGCAACCCCTCATCGCGCCGCCGTTGGTACGCGATCCAGGCATCTGGCTCCGAGTCGTAACAGGTGATGCCGAGGTACAGCGCATCGGCATCGAACGCGATTCGCACCTCGGTCTTTTCTGTCGCCGGCATGCCGTTGTCCGGATCGATCTGCACAAAGTCGCCGCCGGGCACCGCGCGCGACCAGACCGGCTCGTCGAGCCGGCCGTCGAGCGCGATCGATTCACCTTCAGGGAGTCGCACGGCGACGATCGTGCGCCGGTTCCCGGTCTCGGGGGACGCCTGACCAGCCCCTGCCTCTTCTGCGCCCGCGAGCAGCAGAGACGCGCTTGCGAAGAACACGTAGTGTCCGGCTTTAGCCGGACCTCGCCAAAGCCGCACGCGAACCCCCGGTCCGGCTGAGGCCGGACGCTCCGAATATTGGCGTAGGCATCAGAAGCGGTACGTATACAGGATTTTCGACGCCGCGCGCCGGTCGAGCGTGGCGAAGCGGTCGAGCAATGGCTCCTCGAGCCAGTTGTGCGTGTAGACGATGTAGACGTCGTTGCCGGGCGTGATGATCCAGCGGTAGCGCGCCTGCCAACCGAGCACGCTGCTCTGCGTGTCGAACTGGACGTCGTTGACGAGCGACATGACGGGTGAGAACTGTGTCTCGCCGACGAGTCGATAGAGACGCGTGGTGAAACGTCCCTCCGGCAGGGCGACGCTGTTCCATTCACCACTGAGGTACGCGATGACGCCCGGGCGCGCGCGGAGCGCCAGGTTCAGTTGCCGCTGGGTGCGCGTGCCGGAATAGAAGTCGCCTGTCTCGTAGCGGCCGCTGACCGCCAGCATGCGGCGGTCGGCCGTCCGCGCGAAGATGCGGACACGCGAGTAATCGTACTCGGCACCCGTGGGGAGCGTAATGCGGCGGCTCATCTGGAACGGCGCATCGAGGCGCTCGCGACGCCGCACCGCGTTGATCGACAGATGGTCGCTGCTGTGCATCATGATGCTGAACAGCGTGACGTCGATCTGGCGCGACAACAGGTCGTTCTGGACGTCGGTCATCACGTCGCCGGTGGCGCCGAAACGGAAATGGCGAATGTAGCGGTGGCCGCGCGGCCGCGGCTGAAACTGCAGCATCGGTCCATACCGCCGGTAGTTCTGCCGGCGGAGGAATCCGACCGCGGGATCGAAATGCTCCTGCACCTCCGTCGTCTGGAAGCGGGCCTGCCAGCGGTCGTTCGGATAATCGATGAGCGCCCCGAACGCGTTGTTGCCCCCGGTGGTGTCGGGGCTCGTCGCGTGCAGGTACCACGCCCGCAGCTCGAGGTTCCTGGACCCGCGGAAGCGCGACGTGGCAAGCGACAGGTCGAGGCCGGTCGTGTGCCGAGCGTCCGCGCCCGTTGTCCGCGCGTCGCGGCGCGTATAGAGCGCACCGATGTACGACTGCGCGAACAGGCGTCGCTTGACACGTGCGACCGTGAAATCCTCGCTGCCGAAGCCCTCGTCTTCGCCCGTGCGCACGTGCAGGAAGCCGACGTCCTGCGCGCCAGACTGGCCGGTGACCTTCGTGCCGAAGTCGATCTTCTGCGGCGTGGCGTCGGCGCTCAGGCCGACGCGGCGGCTGAAGAACGGGATGACCTGATCGTCGCTGTCGCCGGCCCCGCGCCACTGCGCGCGCATGCCCTCGTCACTGGCGAAGTCGAGGAAGTTGGCGCCGTCGAGGAAGAAGTCGCGCTGCTCGGGAAAGAACAACGAATAGCGCGTCAGATTGACCTGGCGCTGGTCGACCTCCGTCTGTGCGAAGTCGGTGTTGACGGTGAAGACCGTGCGGAGGAGCGGCGTCGGGTTGTAGAACAGGTCGACCCCCGCGCTCGCGTCGCCGCGCATGGCCGTCTGGCCGCGGCCGGGAGACGCCTGTGACGTGTAGACGCCGTACGGCTTGAGATCAAGGCCGGTGCCCTGGCTCACGTTGCGGATGCCGGTGACCTGGCCCGCGTTCGTCAGGCGCCAGATGCCCTCGGTGCGCCGCCAGCCAGACCAGATGCTCGTCTCGTTCTTCCGCTGAACGGTTCGCTGGAAGTTGATGCCCCACGTGTCGCTGTTCGGATTGAAGTTGAGCGTGCGGAAGGGGAGCTCGATCTCCAGCGTCCACCCGATCTCGCTCCGGCGCACGCGCGCGTTCCAGATGCCGTCCCAGGCGCGGTTCGTATCGGTGGGACTCTGAAGCGCATCCTGCATCGCGCCCTCGGGATTCAGCTCGAAATAGTACCCGGTTCGGGCGTCCAGGAACGTGTCGATCATGATCTGGATCCTGTCGTCCGACTGGAGGCTCTCGTCACGGCGCCGCTGGTACGCAATCCGGCCGTTCGGTTCGGAGTCGTAGCAGGTGATCCCGAGGTAGAGGGTATCGGCGTCGAAGACGATCCGTACCTCGGTGTTCTCGGTGGCGGGGCGGCCGTTCTCGGGATCGACCTGGATGAAGCCGCCACCCGGGACCGCGCGCGCCCAGACGGTCTCATCGAGCCGTCCGTCGAGCGTGATCGACTCGCCCTGCGCCAGGGGCGTCGCGACAATGGTCGGCCGCGCGCCGTTCTCGACGGCAGCCTGCTGGGCCTGTCCGGCGCGCGCCGGCGCAATGGCGCCGACCAGAGCGGCGGCCGTCAGCAGTATTCGCAGCATGTCACCGCGCAGGGCGATACGTCTTGGTGAACCCGTTCCGTGCGTTCGTGACCGTGTAGGTGCCGTCCTGTTCGGCGGTCAGCTTGATCCAGTACGCCTGCCCGTTGTGCTGGGGCGCCGGCGGCGTGCCCGGGCCCGGCGCCGGCGCGGCCATCGGTGCAACCGGCATCGTCGTCGGATGATCGTCTGCGATGTTGGCGATGAACATCCCCGGGACGGTGTACTCCTGGCCGCTCAGGAGCGAGAAGTGAATCTGCCAGAGGTCTTCGAGCCCAGGCGAGGTGAAGAGCGACTGCATGGTCTCGGGCTCTCCGCCCTTGCGCGTGCCGTTGTTCATGATGACCACGCGCGGACGGAGCGCATGGATGATCGTCTCCGAGTTGGAGGTCGCCTGGCCGTGGTGGACGCCGAGGATCGCGTCGACGGTGCCGACGCGGTTCGTCGGGCACATCAGCTCGAATTCCTTGTTGCGCGTCAGGTCGCCCAGGTGAATCGTGCGGAACTTCCCGAACGTGAGGTGCACGCCGACTGACATCGGGTCTTCGAGGTTGTTGGGGCTCGGCCTGAACTGCGCGCAGTGTGGATTCGCGTGGCCGCCGCCCGGGAGCGGCTTGGCAATCAGCTCGCCGTTCGAGGTGACGACGACGACGTCGAGGCCGCCGATCGGAAGCTTCATTCCGGGCTTGGCCACCGTATGCTTCGCCTTGGCGTACATCTCCTTGTAGACCGCCTCGAACTTCGCCCCGGATCCCATCGGGTCGATGTTCGGCCCATGGTCGATGAAGTGCCGGATCGGGAACTTCGGCGCCAGCTCCGGCAGGCCGCCGATGTGGTCGCCGTGGTAGTGGGTAATGATCAGGTGGTCGATCTGCGTGAGGCCGGCGTCCTTGGCGGCGGCGATGATGCGATCCGCATCCCGCCCGTTGCTCGGGTTGCCGGTGTCGATGAGGAGCGATTCACCGGTGGGCGAGACGATCAGGGTGGCGTTGCCCCCTTCGACGTCGACCACGTAAATCTGGAGCGATTTCGAGGGGCGGGCCTGCGCGGCCGCGTCCGGGGCGGCCGCAATCACCCCAAGGATGAGTGCAAGGATGAGGACTGTGCGCATCATGGCGGGAACTATAGCACCGCCGTAAGATCAAAGATGCGCCGGGGTGGCGGAACTGGCAGACGCACGGGACTTGAAATCGGCTCTGGACCGTCGGGTGGTTTCGGGCGCTTGCAGAACACATCGGGAATCCGGGCACGATTCGATCGAACCGTTGGGCCGTCTCTGACCGGGACGGCCCTTTTCGTGCGCAGAGTTTCAAGATTCTTTCAAGGCAAATTCCAGGCGTCCGCGGTCATGGTCTGTCGAGGATCGTTGAGATCTGACCGCGGAGTGCGGGAATCCGATTCCGCACCACGTCCCACACCAGCTCATAGTCGACGCCGAAGTAGTCGTGAATCAGGCGGTCCCGCATTCCGGCCATCGCACGCCACTCCACCGTGGGATGCTGCGCTCGGAATTCGTCTGGAATCTTCTTCGCCGCCTCGCCGATGACTTCAAGGCTGCGGACAAAGGCCCGTCGCAGCGTTTCCTCGGTTGAAAAGCGCTCCCATGAGAGACCCACACTCTGACCGATCAGATAGTCCGCCTCGGCGAGGATGTGCCGGAGGTACTCACGCGGCGCGGAGGACATCCTGTGCGTCAGCGAGGATGCGCGGCCCGATGAATGGCGACAGGGCTTCCGTGGTCACCAACTCGACACGATGACCGAGGCGCTCTTCGAGCAAATCGTAGAGACGCAGAAATCGATCGAACGTCTTCGCCCCAGGAGAGAACTGGACCAACAGATCAACGTCGCTGTCCGGCCGTGCCTGCCCGTGCAGCACTGAACCGAACAGGGCCAGCCGCTCCACGCCGAGCGCCCGGATCGAAGACTCGCACGCGTGGAGGCGCTCGACAACCTGATCCCGCGTCAAGGGCTCAGTACCCATGCCTTCAATGTACAGTCAGTCCCTGGTTTAGCCAAAGGCCTCCGCCGAGAGGCCTAAAACCTTGCGCGCCGAGCCCGCGATTCGCAACGGCATAATCAAGGCACGACATCAAGCAGCCTCAAGAGGCCGGTGCCTGTGATGGCGCGGCGATTCACGCAGCTAGCGGCGCGATGTCGGCACCACCGCTGAGCTGACGGTGCCGCGCGCGGAACTCACCTCACGAACGTGCCGGTCATCTGATTCCACAGCGCGGTGCTGCCGAGGCCCACCGACACGAAACTCGTCGCCACGATGCCCGCATACCCGATCAGAAACCACCGGTTCACCAGTCGCGTCATGCCCCAGTGCAGCAGAAACAGCAGTGCCCCGAAGAGCAGCGACGGGCCGTACACGTAGAGGGGGGGGAAGGACGGCAAGGTCTATCAGATACGGCGTCCGGGCCAGCGACCCCGACAGGATCACAATGGTGGCCAGAAGCATCATCGGGCGATGGACCTCGGCCCGATGACGATTCGCGATGCCGAGACCCACGAGGGTGCCGAACAACACCATCTCCGAGAGCATGATCATCAGAAAGAAGCGTGGCCCACCGAACGGCCCGTAAAGCCCAGGATTGAAGTGAACGGACATGGCGGCCACCGTTGACCCCAGAACGACGATGGCCGCGGCAAGCACCCCGCCGACAGGGCCAATCACCATGTGCAGCCTTCGATTGCCCATCAGTATCAGTGTGCTCTGGATGCAGAAGAGCATGATCCAGCTGGACATCGCAAGTCCGTGAGTGACGATAAGCGGGACAATCTGGCCGGTCATCTCGCCCCACGGCGCCCTGGCGTGCAGGTAGAAGTTCTGAAATCCCACAGCCGTGACAATCAGCATTGTGTACGCGGCAATGACGTAGAAGAGGCGCTCTGCCTGAACCGGGGCACGATCGACCGATGGCGCCGACTGCGTTCCTGTCATGACGGTCGCCATATCACACCTCCTGTATTCGACCGCAGTCGCGACGACCCTAGAAATGCAGGAACGGCCAGTTCGGATCGAGACCGAAGCGGACCTGGCCGACCGCTTCCATGCGGCTCTCGCAGACATACGCGTGCTGGGTAATGACGTGGGCGTCGCGAAAATGGCGCTGGAACGCGTGGTCGTTCCGAATACCGGTCGTACCGGCGAGGGAGTGAATCAGTTCGATGGCCTCGGCCGCCGCGATCGGCACGTGGCTCGACGCGAGCTGCAGGCGGGCCTTGCCGGCCAGATCGAGAGACCGGTTGTCCAGGGCGCCTTGCCAGGCGGCGTCGAAGGCCTCGTGCAGATAGGCTCGCGCGGATTCGACCTTCGCGACCGCCGTGGCGAAGCGAAGCTGCACGATCGAGCGGTCCTTCAGCATCGTGGCCGTATACGATGGAGTCTTCTTCGTCGCCAGTTCGGCGAACTCGTCGATCGCTGCCTGCGCGATGCCGAGCGCCGGAATGGCAGTGGCGGCCACCGAGGGCCAGGCCGTCAGCCGATGCCAGGGTCCGCAGTAGGCCGGACTCGGCTGTTCCAGCGGCTTGAACCGGACGGCGCGTTCGGCCGGTACGAAAACATCATCGACGTTCACGTCGTGGCTGCCGGTGCCGCGCATGCCGAGCGTGTCCCAGTTGTCGATGATCTCCGCTTTCTCCTTCGGAAACAGCGTCAACAGCGTGACCGGCTCGCCGTTCTCGTCGAGGCGCTCCACACCGCCGTCGTAGACGTGGGCCAGCCCGAGGATCCAGGTCGCGGCGTGACAGTTGCTGTTGAATGTGCAACGACCGCTCAGCCGGTAGCCACCCTCGACCGGAACGGCCCGCCGCGGCGGGAAGAACGCGCCAGCCATGACGGTCTGAGCGGAGCCGAAGACCTTCGCGGTCGTCTCGTCCGACAACCAGGCTCCGAACGGTTCGCAGGCGTTGGCAAGCGCGACGTTCCAGCCCGCCGCGCTGTCGATGCGAGAGAGCTCCTCGATCACCCGGAACGCGGACATCGGGTCGAGCTCGAGGCCGCCCCGGCGACGCGGCCGGAACAGGTGGTAGCACCCCGCGTCCCGCAGCGCCTCGGCCACGTGGGCCGAGAGCCGCCGCTCGATCTCGGCCTCGGCGGACGCCGCGCGGATCATCGGCTCGAGCTCAGCGACGCGACCCAGCACCTGGTCGACGGTCGTTCTGACTGCGGTTCCCATGCCGACCTCCTTCGGGTTCCGCTGGCTGCGCCGGATCTGCTCACCTCGGATGTCGGGCCTTATCATCCGACCGGTCCTCGGCTGACACAATGACAGAGAAACGAAATATACTGCCAACTCCGGGGCTCCGGCCGGTCCATAGGGAGGTCTGCGATGCTCGAGTTGGACATTCCCAGGGTCGAGTCCCTCAGGGCCACTCCACGGGATGAAGGCAGGCGGCGGTTCGTCCTCGTGACGATGCCCGGCAGCGATCCGTTCGATCTCATCGGATCGATGGCCGTGCTGCGCGAAGCGAACTTCTTTCTCGACACGTCCGGTCGAGGCGACCTGATGTACGACTACGAGGTCGTCAGCAACCAACCCGGGTCCGTGTTCGAGGCGGAGGGTCTCAGCATCGTCGTCGACACGCCCTGCTACGACATCCGAGACGACGTCGACACGGTCGTCGTCCAAGCGGTCGACTACGAGGGGAAGTGTCTGCGGGACGAGCGTTTCATCGCGTGGATTCAATGCGTTTCGAAACGTGCGAGGCGCATGGTCACCGCCTGCAGCGGAACCTACGTGCTCGCGGAAGCGGGCCTGCTCGACGGGCGAAGGGCGGCGACGCACTGGATGGCGGACAAGGACTTTCGTCGCCGTTATCCCGACGTCCTCCTCGACATTGAACCCATCTACGTCAAGGACGGCAACCTGTACACTTCGGCCGGCGTCACGTCGATCCTCGACTTGATGCTCGCGCTGGTCGAGGAGGATTTCGGCTCCGAGCTCGCCTTGCGCGTCGCGCAGGGCCTGGTGATGTTCCTCAGGCGGCCCGCGAATCAGTCTCAATTCAGCGTGCCGCTGACCGGGCTGAAGACGGAGGACGAGAAAATTCGCGATGTCGTCTCCCACATCGCGAAGAACCCGGGCTCCGACCTGACGGTCGAGCGCCTCGCCGAGCTCGCCGGGATGAGCCCCCGCAACTTCACGCGCGTCTTCGCACGCGAGATCGGCATGACCTCTGGGAAGTTCGTCGAGTTGTCGAGGCTCGAGAGCGCGCGCCGCTATCTCGAACAGTCGACGATGTCCGTCGGCGAGATTGCCCACGCGTGCGGGTACAGCACCACGGACGGAATGCGGCTGGCCTTCGACCGAAACCTGCGCGTGACGCCGCGCGAATACCGGCTGCGATTCTGCTGAAGCAGCCTTAGGAAGTCCTCGCCGGCGATGATTGCAGGCTTCTCCCTGCGACCCTTCTGCGGCAACTTCACGCCGCGTGCAGGACTCACTTGGAGGTACCCGGATTCGACCGTCGTTTCGAGGATGCCCGACAGCAACACCCACGCATTCCGCGCCGTCTGCCATCCATGCCTTGGCGGAACCCGAGGGGGCCGGGCCCCGCTGCAGAATCACTCAGGGATTCTGTCCCGCTGAGAGTTGCGGAAACTTGTTGTTCTCACAGACATTTTCCATCAGGTCCTCCCCCGGCGCGAGAAACAACGCGAACACGACCTTCCACGGTGTTGCGAAGGTCTCAGGATCCTCGTACACCATTTCCACAGTCATGCTGCCCATCGTCGTCCGCGTCCACCGTTCCCTGATATGCAACTTCGTCGTGTGTGGCAGGAAGTCGCGGAGCCACGACCTGTCATTGAGCCCGACCGAGTCGACGATCAGCGTGTCGCTGTACATTGATGTCACTGGCGCCTGGCATGAGACGCGCTTTAGGGTGAATACCGGACGGTTCGAGACCAAGATAGCGGATCCATTCCTGCGCGAACACATCCCCGAGTGGGTGAAGCAACGTTCGCAAATCGTGACTGCTATTGAGGACCTTGACTGAAGTGCATAGACGGGCACTGCTCGCAGGGACAAATCGCGGGGGACAAATCGATGTCAGAGCGGAAACTAACCGCGTAAACTATTGAGTCCACTACGCGCCGGGGTGGCGGAACTGGCAGACGCACGGGACTTAAAATCCCGGGCCCGCAAGGGCGTGTGGGTTCGATCCCCGCCCCCGGCACCAGCGCAGGCGTCAGGTCCCGCGCACGTCAGCGTCCGGCGTCGCCGAGCGTCGGCAGGAGCAGCTCGCGATCCTTCTCGTTCTCGAGGCAGGAGTGGTCCAGGATCCAGTCGCCGACCTGGCGCTTGAAGAGCCGGCGCGTGGTGAACGGCTTCGCGAAGAAGGCCGGGTCGTCATACGTGACCACGTGCTCGAGCGTGTTCGCGTCGGCGAGCCGGAAGCGCTCGGTCAGCCGCAGCTTCTCGCTGTGTTCGTGTCCCGCCGTGTCGAGCCACGTCCGTTCGTTGACGCCAATCGTGTCGACGATCAGCGTGTCGCCGTCCCACGTGCCGATCGAACTGCCCATCCACTCGGGATAGTCGGCAATATCGTGCGGATGGCCGCGGCCGTCAGTGTAGATGATGCGGAACGTGCGCTGTGATTCGGTCAGGATGACGAGCACGTCCGGACGCTGCACGATCATCGCCGGGTGAGCCATCATGATCATCCGCGCCGGTCCCGGGGGGAGGCACGCGGTGTTCGGATCTTTCGCATGGTCGACCGTGTTCCACCGCTGCTGGCCGTACGGTGTGAGAACGAGCTCCTGTCCCGGCAGTGTCGACCGCGAAAGATCGCCGCTCGTGGCGCCGAACCACACGCCGGTCAGATCGGGCCGGCCGGCCTGCCGCTCGAGCGGCGCGCCCGTGTGCCACCACGCGCCGGTCGGCGCGGGCTTCGGCGGCGCCAGCCGGTCGGTGGCTGGCTGCGGCTGCGTGCCGCGACCACCCTGCTGCGCCGCCGCCGCGTCGGCGCTGAGAACGACGCCGGCGGTGATGAGAGCGCACAAGCGCTTGGTCATGACGAGACTCGCGTCGTGAAACATCAGGGATTGGTGCCGGGCTCTCCGGCGCCGCTGAAGCCGAACACGCGCCGGCCGTCCGCCAGAATCACCGTGCGGCCGTTCACGACCTGCACGTCGGGCTTTCGGGCCGCGAATCCCTGCACGGTCACCGTTTCGCCAATCTTCAACGAGTCGCGGCCCCAGCCCTGACGCCGAAGCTGGTTGGGCGTGCCCCCCTCGACGGCGTAGTTGACGACCGAACCGTCGGGCCCCTTCACGTCGATGTAGAAGTAGATGTGCGGATTCTGGAACTCCACTTTGGTGATCGTCCCCGTGAGTGTCACCGGCTTGTCGGAGTCGAACTCCGCGGCAAACGAGTGGTGGGCAGCCGCGGGCGCTGCGGCCCACGACAGCACCGAGGCGGCAGCCAGCGCGGCGAACGCGTTCCGTGTCATCGTGTCCCTCCCGCTGCGGAACAATTCTGCGCCGGCTGGAGGGAAAAGAACAAGGTCCCGGCTGCTCGGCGCGAGCTGCGGCGCGCGTCACCTGACCCGTGGCGCGTTGCTGACGTGGCGGGCCTGCGCTTCCTCGACCGAATAGCGAATAGGACGTGTCGTGTCAGCGCTCCGTTTCAAGCGTGGTGAGCGCCTGCTTGGGACTCTTGCGCGACTCACTGGGCAAGGACGTGAAGTGGGGCCGAACGTTCCCGAAGCGGTGACGTTGCCCCATCAGTGGAGCGCGCGTCTCCATCCTTTCCATCCGCAGAGATGGCAACGATAGAGGCGTCGCCGGGTGAGCATTCCCCATATCCGCCGCCACCCTCGACGCCGCGCGCGATACAGCGGCACGCTGCAGCGACGGCAGCGGGGGGTGCGGTGATGGTTCGACGTTGGGAGGCGATGCTCTTTCTGCACGAATCGCAACACCTCGACAACGCTGACGTTGACAGAGGGCGCCCATTTGGTACCGCGCAACTCGCTGCGGAGTCGAGACGCCAATGTACTACTGGTCGCCAGGACCTGAATAGACTCGTACCCGGCGGCGACACACTTCCCAACGTTCGCCAGCACTTCAGAGGGATCGGTTTCGATCTCGACTGCCACCCGCTCCGCGCTCCGCGTCGCGACCAAGTCGATCGTCTTGCCCGCACCGATGGGCTGTTCAACCGCGACCTCGTAACCCGACGACTGCAGCCGCGCGGCGACGCGAAGCTTCCAGTATTCATGTTCCGGGTTGCCGAGTACGGTCACGACGTGCTGCCGCATGGACGACTCTCTCACGATGTGGTTTCGTGTGAGAGAACGCCGGAGGTGGTGCCTTCGTGCCTGACTTCGTGGATCATGAACGTCGTTCCGCAATCGAGGAGACCGGATGATACTGCGAAGGAGGGCTGCGCGAAGCTCGACAGCACGAAAGATTTCTGTTCTTGCGGGTAATTCAGTGTGCAACGGATTACAGTCGTGTTCGATGCGCGAACTCGTCACCCAGGTGGCTGCGCGCACGCTGCCGCCCGCTCTCTTCGCGCGGCTGCGACAGATTGTCTTTCGGCTGAAGCTCGCGGAACCGCGCCGGATCTGGCGGGGCGTGTTCCAGCACGTGCGCGACGTACCAGCGCGAGGGCCGGGCTACGCCGACGACGCACATCGCGCCGCGGTGATCCGGGAGGTCGAGCGGCTCGTGGGTCCAGGCAGTAGGCCACGCCCGACGCTCGACGACGACAGCGGTGCCCTCTTGTCGCTGTTGTGCGCCGTCGTGTCCGCGCAGCGCAGCGGCCCGATTCGAGTGCTCGACTTCGGCGGCGGGCCTGGGGTGGGATACGCGCAGGTCCAGGCCAGCCTCTGCGCGCCGCACCAGATCGAGTATCACGTCGTGGAGCTGGCGAGCGTCTGCGAGGATGGACGTCGGCTGTTCGGTCACGATCCGCAGATCCAGTTCCACGCCTCCATCCCTTCACGACTCAGCTCCGTTGACATCGTTCACGCAGCTGGTTCGCTCGAGGCGATCGAGGACTGGCAGGGACTTCTTCGCGCGCTGTGCCGCCTCGACCCGCGGTGGGTGCTGCTCACCGGTGTCTGCTGCGGCGATTTCGAGACGTTTGCCAGCGCGCTGATGCTCATCAAGGGATCCGCGATTCCCATGTGGCTGTTGAATGGTCGCGCCATCGTCGACGTGATGGCGGAGTGCGGGTATGCGTTGCAGCTCCGGACTCTCCTGGAGCGGGTGCACGTCCAGGACAACTTCCCCCCTTCGCTGAGGCTGCCGCGAGGACACCCGTCGGCGATGCTGTTCGGCAAGAGCGTAGATTAAGGCAGCTTGCCTTGCGCGCGGGCAAAGGCACCGTCGAGGTAGAGGGGTTCTACTCCCGCCGCCCAGTACTCGAGGGCCGTCCGGGTCGGCTGAGACGTCTCATTATCCGTCCTGAATACGGACCCACCACCATCGACAAGCGAAAACTCGATCCACCCGACCCACGTTCCGTCTGCACGTTCCGCCCCAAAGGCGGCGGCAACATATCGCCGCCCATCTCCATCGAGAATATGCGTCGAGAACTGGTGAACGAGGTTCTTCATGGCGCGCGCTACGCTTCCATTAGAAATCGCCAATCGTCAAACCGCACCGCCGCCGCTCCCGCATCCGTGGCTCGAGTCACCTTGCCGAGGCAAATCAGTCTCCCGATCGGCAACGACTCGATGGGGATTGGCGACGAAAAGATCACTTCAATGGCGCGGCCTGGTTCGAGAGCTGCGGGCTCGAACAGTACCCCAGATTCACTAATGTTGACGATTCGGCTTTGCAGCCACTGGTCGCTCCCCGCCGGTCGGTAGGAAATCGGCAGGGCGAGCGGAATGCGCCGGGCGCGCGGGAGTTCGACGACAGACACGCCGGTATACTACATCCAACACCCCCTTCGGTCTGGTGAACCCGGCTGATTGGCGAACCCGTCGCTGATCGAGGGACCTTCCCCGTGCAAGCCGCGGAAAAATATCGGAAAGGGAACGACACGCGTGCGGCGTGCCGCCGCGCTACATCAGGAGCGGACCGGAGCGGCGAGCCGGCTGATGCGCGGTGGACTCCACGAGTTCATAGGCACTGACCGTGTCACCTCGAACTGCGAGAAGCGCCGCAACCGCCTGCAGCTGTCGCACGTTGCCCGGCCAGTCGTGGCGGAAGAGGCCGGCCATGCATTCATGTGACGGCCGCCGTGGCCGCACGCCGTGTCTTCGCGCGTAATACGTGGTGAAGTACTCGAGCAGCGGCTCGATGTCATCCGCTCGATCGCGCAGCGGCGGCACCGCCAGATACATCGTGTTGAGCAGATAGTAGAGTCGCTCGTTGGCGGTCACGGGCGAGCCGTTCCCGACGAACGGACACGTCGTCGTGGAAATCAGGCGAACGCCCGGCCGGCCACCGGACCCAGCGGAGGGCCGGTCTCCAGCTGCCGCGGCGAGAAAGTCGAGGAGACGATCCTGGAGCCGTGGCGACAGCGCGCCAATCTCCATCAGAACCACCGTGCCGACCTCAATCCGTCGAAGGATGCCTATCCGCTTGGCGTCCCCGAACAGGCGCCGCTCCAGAACCGCCTCGGGCAGTTCCGCGCATCGAATCACAGCGAGTGGCGCATTGCTCCGGATGCTCGCCCGATGGACGACACGCGCCAGGCGCTCCTTGCCCACGCCGTGCTCGCCCGCGATGAGCACCGGCGAAGAAACGCGCGATGCGAGCTCGACATCCGCACGCAGTTCCTGGATGGCGCTGCTGACGCCCACGAGGGCGGCAGCGATGTGGACCGGATTGGTGGACAGGACGGCGCTCACGGCGACCGCGGTAGAGCAACCCCGCGGCCAGTGGAGCGGCGGTGAAATGCTGGAGAAACCGGCCGGTTCAGTGCCGGCGGCCGCCGTCAGGTGTCGATTCGCCGTCTGCCGAGGTCGGCGTACCGGCCGATTCGCCTTCCAGACGCCCGCGCGATGCCGCGAAGAGGCTATCGACGGCCCCACGCCACGGACTGTCAGGACGGGCCTCGCGGTCGATCACGCTGGCGCCCCAGAGAAGGGAGTCCGAAGAGGCCTCCCGACGAACCCACCGGCACATCGCCTCAGCGTGAACCGCGAGGGTCGGGATGTCGACGAAGACATCGCGTCCGGGCGCCATTCGGCCGCCACGGAGGTTCGTTTCCGCCCGGAACCCTCCGTAGCTGATGTCGAGAATGGCCGCGGGCGAGCCGTTTATTCGGGCTGACACGCTCGGGACGAGCAGCGTCCGACGCCAACGGCGCCGCGGCGTCTGGCGGGTGACCGCCTCGAACGTCGCCTGCACGACGGCAGCGTAATCCTCCTGCCGAACGAACAGAAATCCCAACTCGCGCGCGTACCGCTCGAGCGCTGGATCGGAATGGCCGATAATCACGCACCGGAGGTCAGGCAGGCGCGTCGCGCCCCAGAGCGCCAGGTGCAGGCCGTTGTATTCGGCCAGCCGCACCGGGGTGACGAGCACATTATGCCGCCCCTCTCCGAGCAGCGAACGTGCCTCGTGAAACGTGGCCGTGGGATCAACGTCGATGCCGGCCGAGATCAGGGCAGACACGTACCCCAGACGGTCGCGCGAATCGGCGGCGACCAGGATGACCGCCTTCGTCTCCACAATCGCGGACGACCTCTGCAATTATTGCCGCAGGCTTCGGCCTGTATTTGCTTGCTTTTTTTGGGACTTCGAGGCTGTTCGACCCGCCGCTGCGGGCGTCTCGAAATTACATTCCTTGCGCCAGGATCACAGAGTCGGAACCCGGCGCCACGCGGCTGTTAGCCTTGCCGCTGGAACAGCCGCAACCAGAAGCTCGCGGCCCCGTCACTGCCCTGGGCGGCCACACGCTTCCAAGCGCCCGCCGGGCGGTGGATCCAGTCGCCATCACGCCGCCCTCCGCGCCACAGGGTGCGGCGATCGGGCTGATGGCGGCGCTCCACCGCGACGATGGGCGGAACGTCGGGTTGAAGTTCGACTCCGGTGAGGTGTCTCATGCCGACGCTTATCGGATGGGCAATGAGACGACAATAGCGGGACGGCCGCCGTTAGAGCGGGGCACCTCATGATCGACTCCCTTCGAAGCCCTCGTCCCCGTCATCTCGAGACCGACGCTCAACCGTGAAGTGCAACGTCCAGCCCTCGTCGAGCAACCCGTGCTCGTGAGCACAACGAAACTCGTCGAGTGCCTCAAGGCTGGCAAAACGCCGGATATCCTCGACGTGGCCAGGACCGTGTATCAACAACATCAACGCCGATGGAAGTTTCGTCACACGAATCGATTCGGTGCTCCGAACGTACAACCACACGTCTCCTGCTCCCATCGTGACCACATTGTTGCAGACACCGTTCGCGTGAGACCGTCGTGACGAGGATCGTCGTGCAGCTGCAGCCGATTTTGTGTGCAACCCGGAGGGAGTCGACTGGCGTCCTGCACCTGTACGCCTATGCGTTATCGTTGCTCGATCGTTTGTTCTCTGCGAGCCAGTGTGGGCTCACCGGCTCGACGTCGAGCGTTCCTGGTCGTCGGACAAGCACCAGCCACGCAAGAAGGAGTGTACCCAGCACGACGCCGGCTATGTACAGCCACTCGCCCATAGTGACGGACCCGCAGCAACCACCGTGCCTCGGCAGAAACGTGTCGTCGGGCGAAACAACGTGCAGGAACGCGATTATCGCCGTTACAGATTTGCGTGCGAATCAGCCCAGCGTGGTGCCCGGATGCCGGCGACAAGGGTCCAGCCACTGGTCGCCAGCCGCTCGAGGAGGAAGCCCGCATCGCCGACAGCTGCGACCTTGGTGCGGTACCGCCGTGCGGCGATTTCATTCCCGTCGATCGTGACGGCCAGGACGAACGCGTCATCAGGCGCCTTTCGGAGCGTACAAATAAGATGTGTGCCGCGGCGCTTCAGGTGCCACAAGGGCGTGCCATGACGACGGCGTCCAAAGTCTGGAGAGAGCCCAAACATGCCCCCCTTACACGGCAAGATGCGGGCCGATTCCGTGCATGCGGGACACCGCGTATTTCGCGCATTTCGGGAGACCCTGCCGTGGAAGTCACCTCAGGGGCTGCATTTCCTGCCGCACGAGGGCGAGCCGTTGGGATGTGTGCGCGGTAGAATGCTCCCCGGGCTTCGGTCCCGCTCGTTATGACCCTCACGTTCGGTGCGCGGCTTCGTTTGCAGCGTGAGCGGCAGCAGGTGACCCTGACCGCGATTGCCGCCGCAACAAAGATCAGTCTCTCGCTGCTCGAGGGATTGGAGCGCGATGACGTGTCGCGATGGCCCAAGGGGCTTTTCCGGCGGGCGTACGTGCGCGCGTACGCGCAGGCGATCGGATTGGAGCCCGACGCCGTGGTGATGGAGTTCATCGCCCTCTATCCCGATCCGACGGACATGCTTCACACCGGCATCACGATCTGGCCCGATGCCGAGGGTTCGGCGGTTGAATCCGAGCCCGCCACAGCGCTTCGGCGCTTCGTCACCGCCATCGCGGGTGCGATGCCTCGCTTCGTGGAGGGCACCACAGACCTCAGCACGTCACGTGACGTCGCCGCTGGTGGCGACCGCGTAAGTCGTCGCGCACCGGCAACAGCGGTCCGGTTGGACGCGGATGCATTCGCTGCGGGCGTCGATGCGGGCCGATCGATGCCTGAATCCGATAATACGGTGGGCGAGCCGCCCCCCCTTTCTCAGCATCCGGGCCGTGCCGATCGCCATCCGCGTGAGATCACCCTCGCCGAGACCGCGCAACTGTGCGCGAAACTGGCGCAGGTTCAAGAGCTCGAGGACGCTGAGGCTGTGCTTGGCGACGCGGTCCGCTATCTCGATGCTGTCGGGCTGATCGTCTGGACGTGGGACACCGCCTCGAAGGCACTGCGGCCGCTGTTGGCGTATGGTTACTCGGCGAGCGTCCTCGCGCGTATTGCCAAGGTGCCCAACGATGCAGAAAACGCCGTGGCCGCCGCGTTTCGGTGCGGAAGCATCTGCGTCGTGGCTGGTGCCGCCGACCTGACGGGTGCCGTTGTGGTGCCCATCGTCATAGCGGATGGGCCCGTCGGGGCCGTGGCGCTCGAAGTCCCCGGAGGCACCGAGCAGCATGAATCCGTGCGCGCGTTCATCACGATTCTGGCTTCGCAGCTCGGGCTGATGCTGGGATCTCCTCGATTCGCCCGATCCAAGACGGCGTAAGCGCGACAGATGGCGGCCCCGGAGCCACCGAGCTTTTTGGCGTGACCGTACCCCAGCCGAGAGATCGAACCGGCGACACGCCTCACCCGAAGCCAGCTCGCACACGCAGGCGATAGCGCAAGTCGGGTTTATCGATGGTCGAGCCGCTTTTCCGCGAGGAACTTCGAGAGCAGGTCGGCGATCTGCACGTTGTTCAGATCGAGCATCGGAAAGTGCGTATTGCCGCGGATGCCGATCTCCGGGAGCATGATGTTCCGCGCATCTCCGCCATGGCGGTTGATCGCTTCCACCAGGCGCTCCGCCCGGATCACATTGACACGACGGTTGTCTAGCGAGAGCCGCGGCCCGAGGTTGATCGTGTCCATCGTCGACGGGATGTAATCGCCCCAGACGATCTGGATTGGCACCTTCGTCAGCTTCAGGAAATCGGCCATCGGGATCGCGCGTCCGGAAGGAAGCATCATGCCGTCGATCCGCGCAATTGGCGGGGGCATCTCGCTCTCGGGAAACACGACGTCGCCCGGCTCGTACGACACAATCGCCGCGACGTTGCTCGTCTTCGTCGCCGTGATCCAGCCGCGGATGCCGGTCGACGAGTGCGTCAGGAGGACCGACGGACCGATCTCGTTCAGGAGCAACGCCAGCGCATCGGTCTCGATCTGCTCGTTTTCGGGGGCGTTGAACTCCGGGTACTGAATGCGGAAGAACTCGTTGAGGGCCCGCTCGGTCTGCGGAAACTGCACGCCCGGATAGAAATCCGGCGTCGGGTCGCCCGGCAGCCAGAGGCCGAGCCGCCAGTTCGTGAACCATGCCTGGTCGTGATTGGGCTGCGGCACATAGCTCGTTGGTGCGCACCCCTGACCCGCGCGGCCGGTCCGAGGCAAATCCGTCAGATACACTGGGAACCCACGGCGCAGGAAGATGTGCCGGAACCCCTCGCGGCCGTCAAAGGTCGTATCCCACGTTTTCGTGCTGCTGGCGTGCACCATCACCAGCGGCAGGCGGCGCGGCTGCTCCGGAATCTGCCACTCCACGTAGCCGTGGTCGCAGTGGAGCGATCCGTTCGCGGGATTGCCAGCGACACGTCCGCCGAAAGGGCGGGCGCCTTGCTCGCGGATGGTCGCCGACTGAGCCGTCGCGGAAACGGTCGCCGCGATCAGCAGCAGTGCGAGTCGTGACAACATATTCGAGAGTCTACGTTCGGCAGGTCTCCTGCACAAGCGAGCGTCGACTCCCCGCCTACTTCAGCCAGGCACTGAGGGCCGGCGACTGCCGTGCGACGAGCGCTGCGCAGTTCTCGATGCGCTCGAGCGCCTGACCGAGCGCGCGGTCGGCTCTGGCCACGGGATTCCGCGCGAAGAACTGCCGGACGTCCTCGGCCGCCGCGGCCGAACAGAAACTGCCGGTGGCGGCAATGATGGCCGGAATGCCCTGGAAGGTGCCGAGCTTCTGCGTGATGGTTGGCCACTGCGCTTTCACGAACTCCCAGGCGGCTTGCTGCGCGGCCGGCCGGACGAGCAGTGCGGCGATGAGCTGCCCGGTGTCCTGGGTGCGCACGCGATCGGAGAGCGCGAAGGCGAGCGTTCGTTCGACGAGCGCCGGCCGCTCGAACCAGGCGAGCGCCCCGAAGAAGCGGTAGTACTCCTCCGGCTGCGAGCCGAGCGTGCCGAGCTGCGCCAGGTACTGGTCATAGAGCGCCGCGTCGCCAGACACCGCGGCGACGCGCAGGATCGGCTGCACCAGCGTACCCGGCAGCGACGCGGGATTGGCGATGTATCGTTCGGCCAGCTCACGCGCCCGGCGCCGCACGGCCGCATCGTTGCCGGTGACGCCGACGAGCGGCAGGAGCTGCGCGCGTCGACTGTGGCGTTCTTCGGTGTCGCGCACAGCGCCCGGCAGGCCGAGCGCGCCGAGCACGGGCCCAAACCGCTCGCGAATCCATGCCTCGAATCGCGGCCGGTCCGCCGCCGCGACGATGTCCTCGGCGATCGCGGTGAGCCGGTCAGCGATCGTCGACGTGATGGCGGCCGCGTCGTCCCGAGCCAGCGTGCCCGCGAGGTCGAGATACACGCCGATGTCATGCCGTCCCGCTCGCACCACCCACCACTCGTCGCCAAGCAGGCTGAGGCGTTCGACCGGTGCCAGCCGAGCGGCATCGCGGGCGAGCGCGTTGACGGCATCGGGCTTGTACTCGGTGAAGTAATAACCCCGCGCGTCGGCGTTGGCGAATTCGGGGCCACACCGCTGAACTCGAAATGTCTCTCGCGGGTGGTCGAGAACCTCACACCGCGTGCGGCCGTCCGCAGTCTTGATGCACACCGGGATCGTCCAGCGCTGCGCAGGCGGCGGCGACTCTGCCAAGGGCGTGCCGACGAAGCGTTGTTGCTCGACCGTCACGTCGGTCTGGCGTGCTGCACACCGCGTCTCCACTGACACGACAGGGGCGCCAGGCTGCTCGATGTAACCGCGCAGGATTCGATCGATGGGCCGGCCGGTCACGCGCGCCATCTCGGTCCAGAAGTCCTCGCCGGCGGCATTGGCCAACGAATACCGTTTCAGGTACGAGGTGATGCCTTTTCGAAAGAGCTCGGGCCCGACGAATGCCTCGACCATCCGCAGCACCCCGGCGGTCTTTTCGTACGCGATCCCGTCGAACACCTGGTTGATTTCCTCGGGCGTACCCACGCGCAGGCGGATCGCCCGCGTCGTCCGCAGCGCGTCGATTCCAAGCGCCGACTGCGTATCGGCGGCTTCGTCAAGCTCCACTCGCCACTCGGGCCGCCACGCGGCCAGCGGCTTCTTCTCCGCCCAGGTGGCAAATCCCTCATTGAGCCAGATGTCGTCCCACCACTTCATCGTCACGAGGTTGCCGAACCACTGATGGGCGATCTCGTGGGCGATGATGCCGGCGACGCGCTTGCGCGTGGCAAGCGACGCGCGCTCGGGATCGATCAGCAGGAGCTGCTCGCGGTACGTGATCGCGCCGGCATTCTCCATGGCGCCGGCCGCGAAATCCGGGACCGCAATCATGTCGAGCTTGCCGAAGGCGTACGGGATGCCGAAGTAGTCGCTGAAGAAGGCGAGCTGTTGTTCAGCCGCCGCGAGCGCGAACGCCGTCAGCGGCAGCTTGTCGGGCGTCGAGCAGACGCGAATGGCCGTGCCACGGACGGCGTTGCCGTTCCGACAGGCAAAATCACCGACGATTATCGCCACCAGATACGTCGACATCTTTGGCGTCGTCGCAAAGGTGAGCGTGTGCTTGCCAGGCTCCGGGCCTGGCGTGTCGGAGCGCTGTGCGCCGTTGGAGATCGCCGTGTCGGCGGCGTCGACCATCAGCGAGATGTCGAACGTCGCCTTGAACGACGGCTCGTCGAACGACGGAAACGCGCGCCGGGCGTCGGTCGGCTCCAGTTGCGTCACGGCGTAGTGGCGGCCGTTGGCGCGGCTCAGATAGAAGCCTCGCAGCTTGTTGTTCAGGATGCCGTCGTAGGTGATCTCAATCGTCGCCACACCCTCAGGAATCGGCTGTGGCACCGTGAGCGTCGCGGTCTCGGCGGCGGCGTCGAGCGTGACCCGGGCCTGCTGTGTCGCCCCTGCAACCGTAATCGCAACGACGCCGAACGTCATTTCCGCCGCATGCAGCGTGATCGCCGTCGTCGGCTGGGCTACCCGGACGCGAATCGTCGTGCGGCCGCGGAAGGTCGCGGTCTGCAGGTCCGGGGCGAACCAGAGCGAATAGTGTTCCGGGACGATTGCCGTCGAGAGGCGCTGCGCGTTTGCCGGCGCTGCGAGGACGAAAAGAGTAATGAGGCCGACAGGAATGAAAGCCCCGCGCGGCATGGCTTCACGTTAGCAGAGCAGGCGCGATTCTCGCAGTAGAGGTACTCTGGTCGAGTTAGACGCCCTTTCGCACAACTTGTGTGCATGGGTTGCACCTGGGGTGTCTGGTTCAGATACGCAAAGGAGGCAACGTGAAGAAGTGGGCGAGCATGCTGGCTGTGGTCGGCCTGTGCGTCGGGTGCGGCGGTGGGAATCCCGATTCGGAAACCTCAACGGCCGCCGAAGCGACGGCGAAAGCCGAGGAAGGCGCGGCGGCACCACCCGCGCCACCGGCACCGCAGTTCCGCGACGTCACCCTGCCGGCCGGTACGACGCTGCGGCTGCGGCTCCAGTCGGCGGTCGCGTCCGACAGCAGCCGCGTGGAGGACACCGTCCGCGCCGAGCTGAATCAGGCAGTCGTCATCGACGGCGCCACGGTCCTGCCGGCGGGCGCGAGTCTCACTGGGGTCGTCACCGACGTCGAGCGGTCGGGACGCGTGAAGGGGCGCGCGCGCATCGCGTACCGCTTCAACGCACTCTCGCACGCCGGCGAGCAGTACAAGGTGACTACCGCGCCGGTCTCGCACACGGCGGAAGCCACTAAGGGCGAGGACGCCACGAAGATTGCGGTGGGCGCGGGAGCCGGTGCGGCAGTCGGCGCCCTGCTCGGCGGCGGCGACGGTGCTGCGAAGGGCGCGGCGATTGGCGGCGCCGCGGGGACCGGCGTCGTGCTCGCGACGCGCGGCGAAGAGGTGCGGCTCGGGCCAGGCGCGGCCGTGACGACGCGCCTGACCGCGCCGCTCACCGTCCGCGTGAAGGTCAGCTAGTCGATCGCGATCGGGCCCGCCAGCGTCACTCGGACTTCGTCGCCGAGCCGCCAGCGGGTCCAGTCGACCGCGCGTCGGCTACCTTCGATTGACACGGTGCGCACCGCCGGTGCCGCCGTGTGGAAGCAGTTCTCGAGCACGCGGGCGCGTCGCGCCGCCTCGCGATTGAGCACCGCATCCGCGTCCTCGCGGCTCACTCGGCACGAGTCGCTCCTGCCGTCGACGAAGCTCGCCGCAATCCAGTACGACATCCCCGCCTTCGATTCGTAATCGGCCGGGCTCGCGTAGGTCGAGGAGTACATGTCAAAGGCCGAGACGAACGGCGCAAGTTCGATCCGCGCCGTCGACGCGACCGCCTGTTGGAGGACCACGGCGGCGATGACGGCTGCCTGTGCGGGACGAAGCTCCCCGAAGCGCCCCGGTCCGGCTGAAGCCGGACGCCACGTACTCCATTCGTACGTAGTGTCCGGCTTTAGCCGGACCAGATGCCAGGGTACGAACGCGAGCAGCAACACCCACCAGGCCGGCCAGAACAGACCTTGAAAGAGCGCGAAGCCCGTCAGAAGGGCGAGGGCAGCGATCCCCGCCGCGAGCCGGTACAGATGGCGCGTGCTGCAGGCGCCAACCAGCACGAGCGCTTCGATTGCGACGGCCGCAAACGACAAGGCGATCGCGACACCGTCGTACTGCGCGAGACGCAGACCCCAGTCGACCGGCGCGTCGGATGAGTCGGTCAGAAAGTGGTACTTCACGGTGCCGTTGGTGATCCATCCAAGGCCACCCAGCCGGATCTTGGCGAATGCCGCGGCGGCGAAGCTCGTGCCGAGCACGAAGCCAAGGATCCAGATCGCGTAGCCGTACGCACGGCTTGACGTGGGATCGGCGCGCCGATCGCGCCACCAGCCATCGATGCTCCACGCCGGGCTCCAGCGCGCCGCGAGCAGGCACACCATGGCGAGCAGCAGCACTTCAACCGCGTGTGCGCCGACGCGCATCGTGTAGACGACGCTCCACGCGATCGCGCCCACAGTCAGCAGCGCGAAGGAAAGACGGGCGACTGCACCCGCGATGAAGAGAACCGCCCATACCCCAATCCATGGCGCGATCCACTCGGCAATCTGCGGCGTCTGCTCGAGCAGGGGCAAAGCGAGCCGGTGTATGGCGGATTCGGGCGCTGCGCGCTCGATCCAGCCGGCGTCGACGCGGTGTGTCACGAAGAACGCGAGCAGCACCGCACCCAAGACAATCCGGAAGAGTGCCGCCGGCTCCGCAGAGACGGGCGGTACGTGGCGTTCGAGCCAGGCGATCACTTTACGAGCTCACGAAGCGCAGCGGTCAGCGCCTCCGCGTCGGCCGCCTCTGTGAGGAACTCCGCTGGATCCGGCGCCACGCCAACGATCGGCACGATCCGTACGTGCGGTGGGATCGGCGCGCTGGCAGCAAGCGCGACCGTCTCTTCCCACCGGCCAAGCTCCAGCGCGGCGCGCGTGAGGTGGTCTGGCCGGTTCAGGAAGGCGCGCAGCGCGCCGGCCGCGGGCTCCGGCAGGCCAGACGCGTGTTGCGACAGCAGACGCGTGGCGCGCAGGATGCCCGTCCGTGCGAGCCATGGCGCAGCGTGCACGAGCTGACGCGTGGTCTGCGGCGGCGCCGCCACATCCTCCGCTGATGGTGCGTCGACGAGGACGAGCGCTCGCACGTCCCCGCCAAACCGTGCGGCGTACATCATGGCGAACGCCGCACCGAGCCCGTGGCCGATCAGCACGTACGGTCCGCGCTCGCGCGCGCCCTCGAGCAGCGCCTTCAGCTGATCCGGAACGGCTGACGGGTCGAACGGCCGATCCCCCGTTTCGCTCCAGCCGAGGCCGGCCCGATCGTAGCTGCACGCGCGCGCGCCCTCGGCGATGGCGGGCTGCACGAGCGCCCACGCGGCCGACATGCCGATCGCGGGCGCCTCGAAGATCACCGTCGGCGATCCGTGACCGATGCAGTGGATGTGCAGCTGCTGCCCGCCGACGTCAATGAGCTGACCCGGATGCGGAAACTGACGGCGTTCCAGCGCGGTGGCGACGCCCTGATAGGTCGCGCCGGCCAGCATGACGAAGATGGCCACCGCTCCGGCCGCGAGCACCACGCGGCGTAGCCGGACCGGGATCAGCGCCACAGGCGGTAGGCGCCAGCGAGGAGGGCGGCGACGCCCAGGAGCAACGAGATGCGGCGGAGCGACTCCAGCAGCCGCGCGATCCAGGCGGGCCGGCCGATCGGATATTCGCCACGCTCGCCTGTTCCGTCGATGCGGAAGCGTCGTCGGTCGATGTGGTGCGTGTCCTCGACCGCCGGGTCCTGGACGAGCCCGCGGATGTTGTCCGTCGACAGGTCTGTCAGGAAATAGCCCCAGGTGCGTTGCTCGCGGAACTCGACGATCTGCAGGTGGTGGGCGTTCTCGATCGCCGCGCGTGCGGCGTCATCCACCGTCGGTGCATAGCGCACGTGGATGTACGCGGCGCGTTCGCCGTACGTCACGCGTAACGTCACATAGAGCGCCCCGGCGAGGAGCAGGAGGACGAGACCGCCAGTCAGCAGTGCACGGGGCTGATTCAGCATCAGGATTTGGTTTCGGCGAGCCCGTACTTTTCGATTCGCGAGTATAGCTGTGCACGCGTCAGGCCGAGGAGCTTCGCCGCACGCGTCTTGTTGTAGCGCGCCTGCGCGAGTGCCTTCAGCACGAGCGATCGCTCGATCGCTTCGAGGTTGACGCCGCCGGGTGGAAGCGTATCGGACGAGGCGGCGGCAACTACGGGCGCCTCGGGTTGCCGGGGCGTCGTCACCGGCAGATGCTCGCTCCGGATGTAGCCGCCGTCGGCCATGATCACGGCGCGCTCGATGGCGTTGCGCAGCTCGCGGACATTGCCTGGCCATCCGTAGGCGAGGAGCTGGTCCTTCGCGTCCCGGGCGATGCCGGCCGGCGGCTTGCCGACCGTGCCGCCGATCTCCTCGAGGAACGCGTCGGCCAGCTCGAGAATGTCGTCGAGGCGGTCGCGGAGCGGCGGCAGCGCAATCTCGAAGACGCTGAGCCGGTAGTACAGATCCTCTCGGAAACCGCCACGGCGCATCGCGGCATGCAGGTCGCGGTTGGTGGCGGCGACGACGCGAATGTCGGCGCGGCTGCTGCGGGTGCTGCCGAGGCGCATGAACTCGCGCTCCTCGAGCACGCGCAGGAGCTTGGCCTGTACCGCTGGAGCCATCTCGCCCACCTCGTCGAGGAACAGCACCCCGCCATTGGCCTGCTCGATGCGCCCTGGTTTGGCGGCGACGGCGCCCGTGAATGCGCCGCGCTCATGGCCGAACAGCTCCGACTCGAGGAGCTGATCCGGGAGCGCCGCGCAGTTGATGGCGACAAACGGGCCATGCTTGCGGCGCGATCCCTGGTGAACGAAGCGCGCGACGACCTCCTTGCCGGTGCCCGACTCGCCGGTCAGGAGCACCGTGGTCTCGGTTTGCGCGACGCGAGCTGCCTGCGCGAGGACGTCCTTCCACTGCTGTGAGTGCCCGACGAGGCGCCTGGCGCCCGTGCGCGCCTCGAGCTCGCGCGTGAGCGTTGCCACCTTGGCTTCGAGCTGCGCGGCCGTCTCACGCGCGGCGGCGTCGCGGCGTGCCGCCTCGGCAAGGCGCTGGTGCGAGAGCGCCAGCGCGAGCAGATCGGCCACGTGCCGCGCGAAGTCGAGGTCGGCCTCGTTGAACTGTTCGGGCTCGCGCGCGAGGAAAAAGAGCGACCCAAAGACACCCGTGTCGAGCGCCAGCGGAACGCGCAGCGCGGAGCGGATGCCGAGGCCTCCGAAAATGCGGCCGCGGACGCTTTCCGGAGCAATCTCCACATTGGCATCGCCGACGACGTAGGGGTCGCGATGCAGGAGGTAGCGTTCATTGTCGGCGATCATCATCGGCGCGCCGAACGCCGGGTCGTCGGCCTTCGCGCCGGTGACGGCATAGAGGCGGACCGAGCGCCCGTCCTCGGCCCAAGAAGTGAGCGCGAGAACGTCGTGCGGCAGACCGCCGCGAATGACGTCGGAGACCTCTGCGAAGATGTGGCGGATGTCGAGCGCCTCGGCCATCGTGTGCAGCAGTCGATCGAGCGTGTCGATGCGCTCGCGCCGGATCGATTCCGTCGTCCGGAGGACGTCGTGCTGCAGTGCGAGCGCCAGCAGGTCTGCCACGCTGTCCATCAACGTCTCGTGCGTCTCGGTGAAGAGGTCGGCTTGGCTGGACGTTGCCCAGAGCGCGCCGTAGACGCTCGCCCCGCGCCCTACGGCGCAAACGATGCGCGATCGCGGCTCGGCGTCGGGCGCCCCTCGCGGTGTGGCCTCCGGGGATCCGGCGTCCGCAATACGGTGCCCGGTCACTTCGAGCTCACCTGTCGGCCGCGCGACGTACAGCACGACCGACTCCGCACGATCCAGGCGCAAGACGTGGAGCCGCTCGAACGGTACCGCCTCGCGCAGCAGCACCGCCAAGCGCGGAACCAGATCCGCAAGCGTCCGCCCTTCGCCGACGAGACGGGCGGACGCCGTGAGCACGGCGGCTGAATCCATGACGATCACCGGATCAATCACCCAGTATAATCCGTGGACATTTGTGATTCGTGATTCGCGAGTGGCGATTTCAGACTCACCAACGAGCGACGATGTCACAATCGCGAATCACAAATCGCGAATCACACATGTCGAGTATCCTCGCGCCCGGTCTCTCGTGGATTGATCTCCGCTTTCTCGGGCGGCCGCACGCCATCGCGACAGCCGTCGTCTCGGGCGGCACGCTCGCGCTCGTTGACCCGGGGCCGACCAGCTGTCTGGAGACGCTCGAGCTCGGGCTTCAGGCGCACGGTCTTCGTCTGGCCGACGTGACGCAGCTGTTGCTGACGCACATCCATCTCGATCACGCGGGCGCGACCGGCACGATCGTGCGTCGGCACCCGCGGGTGCAGGTCTTTGTGCACGAGCGTGGCGCACCACACTTGATCGATCCGGCGAAACTGCTCGCGAGCGCCACGCGGCTCTACGGCGATCAGATGGACCGACTGTGGGGGGAATTCGCGGCGGTGCCGGCGGATCGCCTCGTGGTGCTAAGCGGCGGCGAGCGGGTCGACGCGGGTGGCCGTACCTTCGAGATCGTGTATACGCCCGGCCACGCGTCGCATCACGTGTCGTACTTCGATCGCGCGAGCGGCGTTGCGTTCGTCGGCGACACGGCCGGCGTGTGCGTTGACGGCGGTTACGTCTTGCCGCCGACGCCCCCGCCGGACATCGACATCGAGGCGTGGCGCGAGAGCGTCGCGCGCATCGAGGCGTGGTCGCCGCAGGCGCTGTTCCTCACGCACTTCGGTCCGGCCCCCAGCGTGACGCCGCACCTGCGCACCCTCATCGAGAATCTCGAGAGGCAGGCCGGCATTGTGCGCGATCTGCTGGCGGCGCCCGGATCGGACGAGGAGAAGATGCGGCGCTTCAGCGAGGATCTCACGCGCGAGCTGCGCCGCGGGATGACCGAGACGCAGGTGGCCGCGTACGTGGCCTCAGCCCCGCCAGAGTTGCTGTGGCTCGGGTTGGCGAGATACTGGAACAAGAGGACCGGCTAGCGTTGATCGAACGCCGTCAGCAGCGTCAGGTCGTTGACCGTTCGCGCCATCAGGTCCACGAGGTCGACGAGATTCCGCTCGCCGAACGCTTTGAGCGCGCGCTGATACGTCTCCGGCGTGACCGTGTGATTTCGGAACAGCTCGCGCCCGAGCTGCACGATCGCGGCGTCGTTCTCTGTTACGCCGGCGAGCGGCTTGTTCTGCTGCACCACTTCGATGAGCGCCGCCTCGACGCCGTCCTTCCGCGCGGCGGCTTCGCTGCGCGCCCAGTGATACGCCTGATGGTGCTCATGCGACGTGACGAGCACTGCCAGCGCCATCGTCCGACGGCCAACGCCCGCTTCGAGCTGCTTTCCGCCCGATCCGTGACGAGTGATCTGCCCCGGCCCCGTGCCCTCGGGCGCCAGTCCGCGGCTGTAGAGCGGTCCCGGTGTCGCGCCTGCCTGCGCCTTCATGTACGGAAGGCGGCTTCTCGAGTCCGGGTGAATGTCGTTGGGTTGCGTAAAGGGAAGGGGCAGCGTCTGCTTCCACCCGGGCGGCATGTGCTGGTTGAACGCGGTCAGGCGCGTGGCCGTCGCCGCATAGTTGGCCATCAACATGACGATGTCGACCAGGTTGGTCTTGCCGAGCGCGTTGAGCGCGCGCGTGTACGTCGCCGAGGAGAGGGCATGTTTGTCGAAGGTCTCGCGCCCGACCTCGATAATGGCCGCCGCCTTCTCGGGCAAGCCAGCGGTGGGCCGCCGGTGGCGGACGACATCGATGATCTTCGGGTCGAGTGCGACGGCGAGCGCTTCCATCTCGTGCAGCGACCACTCATACGGCTGATCGTGCCCGCGCGCGGCGGTCAGAATCGCGAGCTCGGTCAGGTCGCGTCCGAGCGCCGAGCTCCAGCGGATGTCGACGCCGGAGCCGTGCAGGCGGATGGCTTCGACCCCCTCGACCCCCGGTTTCGCGAGCGGCAGCCGGCTGCGCGAATCGGGCGACAAGCCGGTGGTAGGGGGGGCAGCCCGTTGTTGCGCAAGGGCGGCCCAGGTGGCAGCGACAAACAGCACGAGAAGCGTCAACAGTCGGGTCTTCATGGCTCGAGAGTGTACTGTCCAGTTTTCTACTTTTCCACTTTTCCGCTTTCCCACTTTGTTCTAGTCTTTTCCGCATGCGGAATTTCCTCTGCTCGGCGCTCGTCGTCCTCGGCGGCCTTGTCGCGGGAGCCACGGTTCTGGCCGCCTCGCCCCGGGCGAAGCCCGAGGCGCAGGTGAAGCCGGCTGCGACGCCGGACACACCGGGGAAGGAGATCCTCCAGCGCCGGTGCTTCCAGTGCCACGCTGCGAGCATGTGGACCTCGCTCCGGCAGGACCGCAGGGCGTGGGAAGCGGTGCTGTATCGCATGGTGGGCCGTGGGGCGCTCTGGAGCGAAGCGGAAATCGCGGCCATGGCGGATTTCCTGGCGCAAACGAGAGGAAAGTAAAATGAGAGAGCTCGTCGCCCAACTGCTGACCAACGGCATCTCGCGGCGCGATTTCGTCCGCCGGCTCGTGGCTACCGGCGTTACCGCGGCCGCGGCGAACTCAATCGCCGAGTCGATCACCGCGATGGCGCAAACGCCGGGCGCGAAGCCGGTGTCGCCTGACGCCATCCGCGTCTTCAACGGGACGGGCGGTGAGCATTTCGCCGAGCAGCTCATTGCCGCCGGCGTGAAGTACGTCTTCGGCAACTCCGCGAGCGAGGACGCGTTCTTCTACGAGGCGCTCATCGATCGACCGCAGCTCCAGTACATCTTGACGCCGCATGAGGGCCCTGGCGCTGCGATGGCGTCCGGCTACATCAAGGCGTCTGGCCAGCCGGCGATCGTGATGCAGGCGGCGGTCGTCGGCCTCACGAACGCGCTCGGCCAGATGTTCAACTGCTGGAAGGAGCAGACACCGCTCGTCTTCTACTCGTATCGCACCGAGGACTCGCTCGCCGCCGGTCGAGACGGCTTCGAGGAACTGCCCGGTCAGGAGCAGCTGACCGCGCCGATGACGAAGCTGACGTGGTCGGCCCGCGCGCCCGCCCAGATTCCGGAGACGATCCGCCGCGCGTTTCGCGTGGCATGGACGCCACCGTATGGCCCCACCGCCATGAACTGGCACTCCGACTTCACCGAGGAGAAGTTCACGGCAGAAATCATCCGGCACGACCAGGTCGATCCGCGGATGCGCGTCCGCCCGAATCCGGTGGAAGTGCAGCGCGCCGCGAAGCTCCTCGTCGACGCCCGTCGTCCGCTCCTCATCGTCGGCGACGAGGTGTACAAGGCGAAGGCATTCGACAAGGTGGTGCAGCTGGCGGAGCTGCTCGGGCTGCCGGTCACGCAGGCCCGGCAGGTGCACGCGAGCTTCCCGCAGCAGCATCCGCTCTGGGTGGGGAACATCCCCGGGGGGCGTGTGGAGTCGCTCGCGTTTCCGACGGACCCGGACGTCGTCATCAACATCGGCAACAAGCTGCAGCACAACTCGCCTGCGCCGATTGTCTCGCGCAAGACGACGTTCATCGACATGCGGAACGACGCGGCGAGTATCGGGAACGTGATGACGACGGCCGCGCCGCTCGTCGCGGACGTGGCGTACGGGACCGAGGATCTGCTAGCGGCGATCAACGACCTGCTGACGCCGGCGCTCAAGACGCGCATCGTGGAGCGTGCACAGGAGGTGCGGGCGTTCAGTGCGCGCGCGCGTCAGCTGCGTGCGCTGGTCGCAAAGAATCCGAACTGGGACAACAGCCCCGTTGAGGCCGATCGCGTCACCTACGAGGTGGCGCAGTGGGCCGACAAGGACGCGATCATCGTGCACGAAGCGGGATCAGTCGACATCGCCCACAGCTTCGAGTTCGACCCGCGCGGTGGACGCGAGCTCTTCTTCTACTACGCCGCGCACCTTGGCACCGGCGTCGGCACGGCGGCTGGCGTCTCACTCGCGCGGCCGGGCAAGCAGGTCGTCTGTTTGGTCGGCGACGGCTCGTTCATCTTCGGCCCGACGGCGCTATGGAACATGGCGCGCCTGGGGCTTCCGGTCGTCACCATCGTTTACAACAACCATGCTTACAGCGGGCCGCACAACCGTGCGCTCGCGAACCTGGGCGGCAGCGGCCGATCGATCGACGTCAACAAGTTCGTGCACGACTACCTGGGTAAACCCGACATGGACATGTCGGCGATTGCCAGGGGCCTTGGCGTCGACGGCGAACGGGCGACGACCCCCGGTCAGCTCAGAGAGGCGCTCGGGCGTGCGCGGAGGAAGACGGCGGAAGGGAAGCCGTATCTGATTGACGTGGAGGTCGCACGGCACGGGCCGGGTTGGACGGCGGACCCGTGGGTGCCGACGATCCAGCGGACCTGATCTCCCGGCTCTGGACGTCAGGCTTCAGGCTTTAGCCCTACGCCCACCGTCCACAGCCGAAAGTTCAGACCGCCGCGGCGTGAGCGCCGGTCCGCGCCGTTGCGAGACGCGCTGGGTCGATCAGGAGGCGCAATGCGTAGCCCTGTGGCGTCCCCGTCGATGACCGATATGGTCCCAGCCGATAGACGGCCGAGAGGATCTTCCCGTGCTGCAGGACTGCCGGCAACTCCGGGTAATCGCGGCCGCTCCGCTCGACCTGGAAGTGCACCAGCCGATACAGCGGAATCGATGTCGGGACCTGGCACTCCACGAACGCATCGACGTCGCTGACATCACGCGTCACCACCGACACGAAGCGGAGCGCTCCCTTGGCGTCGCGCCACGTCAGCCGGCCTTGCACGCGCAGCTTGCGGCGCGCGCCGATCCGGGTCTGGCTCCAGGCTGTCGCTTTTTGTGCACTCGCTTCGCTATAGATCACGGTGGCCCCCTTGAGTGGAGTGTGTGTCAAAAAGTGAATCAATGTGAGGGCCGATGTCGCTGCTGTCAGGCGGGCAACTACGTGCAGTCAGTAATCTATTGATTCTAAATGAATTAGTGTCTCGAGACCGAATGCAGGTACGTCTCGGGCATGGATATTTGGTATCCACACCCCTGTATACGTGGTTACTAGATATCCGCGCCGACGACGTCGAGATGCAGCCGGCGCATTTTGAGGTAGAGGCCTCGACGTGTCAGTCCGAGAAGACGCGCCGTTTCTGAAATGTTGCCGCGTGTGCGATCGAGGGTCGTTACGATCAGTTCCTTTTCCACGTCGGCGATCGCGGCCGCCAGGTTGCGCGGCCGCACGGCGATCGAGGCTACGTGGGAGGCCGGCTCGCTCACGGCCGGGGGTGCCGCGAGGTCCGCTGACAGGTGGTGCGGTTCGACCGAGCCGCCTGGCGTACTCATCGCCACCGCGCGCTGGATTTCGTTCCGGAGCTGCCGAACGTTGCCCGGCCACCAATAGCGTGCGAACAGGTCGAGCGTCGGCGGCGCGAGCTGCACGTCGGGTCTGCCCAACCGGTCGCACGCCTCGCGCAGGAAGAACGTGCTCAGATGCGGGATCTCCTCGCGGCGATCGCGCAGTGGCGGCACGTGGATGCGGATGACGCTGAGGCGGTAGTAGAGATCCTCCCGGAATTTCCCCTCTGCCACGCGCTGCTCGAGGTCCGCGTTGGTTGCCGCCAGCACGCGTACGTCGACCGCCTGCGGGCGCGTCTCGCCCACTGGCATGATCTCGCCCTGCTCGAGGAAGCGCAGGAGCTTCGGTTGGATGTCGAGCGGTAGGTCGGCAATTTCGTCGAGGAAGAGCGACCCGCCGGCGGCCGCGCGAATGAGGCCCGGCTGATCGGTGACCGCGCCTGTGAAGCTGCCGCGGCGATGCCCGAACAACTGGCTGTCGGCCAGCTCCCGCGTCGTCGTGGTGCAGTTATAGGGGAGGAACATCGCCGAGCGGCGAAGCGACCCGACATGAATGGCGCGGGCGACGAGGTCCTTGCCCGTGCCGCTCTCGCCGGTGATGAGCACGGTGAGGTCGCTGCCCTGCAGGCGCTGGATCTGCTCGACCACGCGGTTCATCGCTCCGCTCGCGCAGACGAAGCCGGGCAGGAGCGGCTCGAGCGGCCGCTCGTTGATCGGTTCGACGGCCTGCGGCGGCCGTTTGCGGGCGCCGCACAGCTCGAAGCCCTGGCGCGCGACCGTTGCGATCATCCGCAGTCGTCGGAGGGCCGCATCCGTGAGGCGCTGTGCCGAGACGACCGCGCAGCGGCGCGGGCCGTCGAAGTCGGGGCCGAGCGACTCGGTGAACAGGAGCCCGTCGCCGTACTCGCGGCGGCCTTGCGCGGCCGCGCGCGCGAGCGCGCGCGCCACGTCGGGGTCGCAGCCGACGGCGGCGACCACGCGGACCTCGCCGCCCGGCGGTTCCACGAACACGATGGCCGCGTCGTTTTCGATCGTCTCGACCACCGCTGTGGCCGTCTCGCGCGCCAGCAGTTCAGGCAGAATCGCAGCTTCGACCAGTCGGCGGATCACGGCTTCGTCGGCGTCGGCTGGAGCGGCAACCGGAGGCGCTGGCGGCGTCGTGTCGAGCGCGATACGGGTTGCGTCGACCTCGGCGAGATCGCGCTCGGCGCCAACGGCGCGGAACGTGGCGCCCGCCTGGTCCAGGTAGCGCTGGGCCGCAGTGCGGTTGCCGGCCCTTACCGCGAGCCGGCCGAGCGCGAGCTGACTCAACGCGGCGTGATAGCGCTCGCCGAGGAGGTCGAAGACGCTCGCGCTCTGCGCAAAATCGTGGTGCGCGGTGGCGGCGCGGTTCGAGTGCTCGTGCACCGCGCCTCGGATGCGGAGGAACTCGCCCCATGAGCCAGGCGCCGCTCGCGGATCGAGCCGCGTCTCGCAGCGCTCGAGGCGCTCCTCGGCCTCGGCAATGCGGTTGGCGGCGACGAGCGCCTCGCACGAGGCGAGCTCCGCCTGGATCGACTCGGCGGGAGGTACCCCGGGCGTGGCCACCATCTCCTCGGCCATCGCAATCGCCTCGTCATAGCCGCCCCGCCGGATGGCCAGCTTGACGCCCAGCACGCGCAGTGACCATTCGTACCACCGCATCGTCTGTGTGCCGTATGCGCCGAAGGCTTCGCTGGCCTGACGAAGGTATTCGGCGGCATGTTCATACGATCCCCGCATGAGGTGGATCTGCGCGAGGGTATCGAACACGGCCCCTGTGATTTCCTGGAATTGGACGGGACTGCGAACCTCGAGCGTGCGCGTGAGAATCTGCTCGGCCCGATCGAGATTGCCAATCTGCACGAAGATCTGGCCGAGCGTCGCAAGCGCCACCGCCAATCCATGGCGCGAGTCGAGCGTCTCGTGCAGCGCCACGCTGCGCTCGGCGAGGGCGAGCGCCTGATCGTACTGATGGCGAAGCAGGGCGACATTCGCCTGATTCTGTACGACGGCCGCCAGCGCGTCGTCGGCCTGAATCGTCATCGCCAGACGCTCCCCCTGGCGAAGCGCCGCGGTCGCCTCGTCGTAGCGGCCCGACTGCGCGAGGAGCACCGCGGACAGCGAATGGACGAGTGCAAGGTGACGGCGGTCGCCGGCCGCGTGCAAGGCCGAAGCGGCCTCCGTCAGTTGCTCGCGCACGATGCCCGTGTCGCCGACTTGCTTGTAGCAGCGCGCCAGCTCGTAGTGGGCGAGGCCGATGGCACGCGAATCGTGCGCGAGCTCGGCATGCTTCAGCGCGCGCGAGTTGAGCGCGATCGCGCGCGACTGCTCGCCGCGCGCGAACGTGATCCGCCCGTGCAGGCGCCAGAGTGTCGAGAGCCGCGCGTCGCTCAGCGGCTCGCGGATCACATCGGGCGGGCGGCCGAGCGCCGCAGCGGCCTGCGCCAGGTCGTCCTGGAGCAGCCACGCCTCGGCCAACGCGACGCGCACGCTGATTTCGTCGTCGCGGCTGAGCGCCCCGGCCTTGAGAACCGGGGCGAGCAGCTGAGCCGCTTCGACGCCGCGGCCACGGTCGAGCGCGGCGTTGGCGCGCCCAAGGAGCGACTGGATGGTGCCGGTGGTCACTGCCAGGCTCGTCGGCGGCAGTATACCTGGTATACAGGCGTTCTTGTCAGCCCAGCTCGGCGGCCTTATGCGGTGAGGAGGGCGTGTGTAACCCCTTGCAAGAGCCCCTGATCACGCCGAGGCAGGCGCATGAGGAGCGCCCGCCGGCCAAGGCGATCCAGTGCCTGAAAGTCGCCGATTGCTTGCGCCATCTCGAGCACACCAAAGGAGTAAGGCTCCCCCGGAACGGGCAAGTCTTCGGCGGCGTCGACGGTGACGATGACGAACACACCGGTGTTCGGTCCGCCCTTGTGCAATTGTCCGGTCGAATGCAGGTATCGCGGTCCGAAGCCGAGTGTCGTCGCGCAGCCAGTCGTGGTGGCAACCGCCGCACGGAATCCCTGAAACGTCGGCGCGACGTGCGACTCGTCCGTTGGCAGGTACGCCAATAGCGCGAAGTAGTCCCGCGGCCCCAGCAGTCGTCGCAGCGGCGGCAGCCGGTCGGCTGCGCGAGCCCGCACCGCGGCGCTCAGCGTGATGCTGACGTTGTCTATCGTGACGTGCGCCTCGGGCACCGGTAGCTGACGTTTCGCAGCGTACGTGTCGAGCAACGCCCGCGTCGCATCCTTCGACTGCTGCACGTTGGGTTCGTCGAACGGATTCACGCCGAGCAGGAACCCGGCGGTGGCGGACGCGATCTCCCAGCGGAAGAACTCCGCGCCCAACCCGTCGTACACGAGGCGTACTTGCGGCCGGTCCAGGGGAGCGTGCGAAGGGAGGCGAGCCGACTCTGCCAAGACGTGTGCGGCAGATCCCTCGGACATCAGCTCCACGATGATCCGATCGTCGCCATGAGCGACGTCTGACGGCTCGCCGACGATCGGTATGATTCCTTTGCCGTCTTTCCCCGTACTCTCCGCGATCAGCTGCTCGATCCAGAGGCCAAGCGACGCGAGTGCGTCAGGGAACCGCAGGGTGAGCCTGTCGCGCCCTGCCGCGGCCGCCGCGGCGAGCACGGCACCGAGCGCCACGCCGGGATTGCGTCGCGAATCGGGCAGGCGGCAGGCCTCGACCATCGGTTGCGCCGATGCGATCAGCGCGTCGACATCGATGCCCATCAGTGCGGCGGGAACGAGACCGAAAAACGTGAGCGCGGAGAAGCGTCCGCCGACGTCGGCGGGATTCAGGAAGACGTCGCGGAACCGCCCCTCAACCGCCCGGCGATGGAGCACGGTGTTCGCGTCGGTAATCGCGACGAAATGTGGTCCGGAATCGGAGGTGCCCGCCGCGCGCACGCGCTGCTCCGCTTCCGCAGCAAGCGCGGTCACCTCGATGGTCGATCCCGATTTGCTTGCGACGACGAAGAGAGACGTGTGGGCGCGCGCCATGGCGGCGCGCACGGCGTCGGGGTCGACCGAGTCGAGCATGTGGAACCGGGGAGAGCCGGGCGCCGGGCCGACGACGCTCCGCAGCGTTTCGGCCGCGAGACTCGATCCGCCCATGCCGAGCAGGACGATGTCTGTGAACCCTTCCCGACTGACGGCTTCGCCAAACGCACGCAGGCGCGCGACATGCGGCCGCATCGTGTCGATTGCGTCGAGCCATCCGAGTCGCCTGCCGATCGCCCGTTGCACGCCGGCATCACTCGTCCACACATCGAGACGGCGCGTCCAGAGCGCGTCGATGAACTGGGACTGTGCCAGACGAACGCAAGCGTCGTCGAGCGCGCGATCCAGCGAACCGGGATCGATTGCAAAGGTCACGGCGGGGCCGCGGTGTGACCCAGATCCGGTCACAGGGCTGACACGCATGCGCCTCTCATATAGAAAGACCGATTCTGGCGCGTGCGTGTCACAAGGCTACAATGAAGGTGACGGCCATGGAAAGGATCCTACGCTTTCTGCTCGTCGTGCTGCCACTGGCCGGCGCGGCCTGTGGCGGTTCAAACGCACCGCCATCGCTCGCCGCAGTGGAGTCCGCGGCCACCGAGCCGGCGCCCGGCGCCGCGGCCGCGGCCAAGCGCCCGCGGATCGTGTTCCTTGGCGACAGCTTGACCGCCGGCCTCGGTCTGCCGCGCGAGCAGGCTGTGCCGGCGCTGATTCAGGCGCGGCTCGATGCCGAGGGCTATTCGTACGAAATCGTCAATGCGGGCGTCTCTGGCGATACGTCAGCGGGCGGGCTGCGTCGGCTCGAGTGGGTGCTCGAGGGGGACGTCGAGATCTTGGTCGTCGAGCTGGGCGCCAATGATGGCCTGCGGGGCCTGCCGGTGGCGCAGATGAAGTGGAATCTCACCGAAATCGTGACGCGCGCGCAGGAGCGCGGCGTTGCCGTGATCCTGACCGGCATGGAGGCGCCGCCCAACTACGGGCCGCTGTACACCGCTGAGTTCCGGCGTGCATTTCGGGATCTCGCCGACGCGCACGACATCGTCTTCGTGCCGTTCTTCCTCGAAGGTGTGGCCGGCATCGCCTCGCTGAACAACGCGGACGGCATTCATCCAAACGCTGCCGGGGCAAGAGTGATCGAAGGAACCATCTGGCGCGCACTGGAGCCGCTGCTCCGCCAGCCAGCGACGGCGTCGAGCCGTTCCGGCAGAGGGGGCGCAGGGACGCGATGATCGAGCTGCGCGGGGTGTCCAAGACGGTCGAAAGCGGCGGCCGTCCTCTGACGATTCTGCACGCGCTCGATCTGGTGATTCCCTCCGGGCGCTTCATCGCCGTGGTCGGTCCGTCGGGCAGCGGCAAGTCGACGCTGCTGGGTCTCATTGCCGGGCTCGACGCGCCAAGCTCCGGCCAGATCCTGATCGACGGCACTGACATCACTCGGCTGGGTGAGGACGCGCTCGCGAAGCTGCGCGGCGAGAAGATCGGCTTCGTCTTTCAATTCTTCCACCTCGTCCCCTCGCTCACCGCGTTCGAGAACATTCTGGTGCCGATGGAGATTGCAGGGCGGCGCGACGCGGTGGTGCGCGCACGGCGGCTCCTCGACGAGGTGGGGCTTTCGGACCGCGGCCACCACTATCCCTCGCAGCTCTCGGGCGGCGAGCAGCAGCGCGTGGCTATCGCCCGGGCGCTCGCCAACGATCCGTTGATCGTGCTGGCGGACGAGCCGACCGGCAACCTCGACTCGACGACAGGCCGGCACATCATGCAGCTCCTGCTCGACGTGCACCGCGACCGGCAGTCGACGCTGGTGCTCGTGACGCATGACGCCGAGCTGGCGGCGCTCGCCGACTCCCGGCTCGCGCTCCGCGACGGGCGTCCGGTCGATGCGGCCACGCGCGGGACGGATGTGACGGACGGCGCGCCGGTCAACGCGGAGGCGCTCCGGTGAGGTTCGTCGTGCGGATGGCGCTGCGCGAGATCCGCGCGTCGTGGCGGCGTCTGCTGTTCTTCTTCATTTGCATTGCGATAGGCGTCGGCTCGATTGTCGCGCTCCGGTCGCTCATCCAGGGCGTCCGCGTGGCGCTTGCGGGAGAGGCGCGCACGCTGCTCGGCGGCGACCTCGTTATCTCGACGAACCGGCAGTGGAGCCAGGCCGTACTGGGCCGGCTTGCGGCCGAGCAGCGCGCCGGGCGGATCTCGTTCCGGTCGGAAGCGATCGAGATGCCGACGATGGTCCGCTCGGTGGATCCGGCCAGGGTGGCGGCGCGGATGGTGGAGCTGCGCGCGGTAGGGCCCGAGTTCCCGCTGTACGGGACGCTGACACTCGAGGAGGGCCGTTACACACACACGCTCGTTGTGGGTGGTGGCGCGTTGGTGCGGCCCGAGCTGCTGGCGCAGTTCGAGCTCGAGGTTGGCGACGCTATTCAGATCGGGTCGCGGACATTCGAGATCCGCGGCACCATCGTGACCGAGCCGGGCCGCCGCATCGGCGCCTTCACGCTGGGTCCGCGCGTCATCATCGATCGCTCCGATCTCCAGTCGACCGGACTGCTCGCCTTCGGCAGCCGCGTCTCGTACCAGCAGCTGTTGCGCGTGCCGGAAGAGGTGTCTGAGCAGCTCGCCTTCGATCTGCGGCAGGCGTTTGCAGACGAATTCGTCGACGTGCGCTGGTACCGCCGCACCGAGGATCAGATGGGGGAGAACCTGACTCGGGCGGAGAACTACCTGAGCCTGGTCGGCCTCGTCGTCCTGATCCTCGGCGGCATCGGCGTCTCCAGCGTCACGCGCGTCTTCGTGCAACAGAAGGTGCGCGGCATCGCGATCCTGAAATGTCTCGGCAGCAGTTCGGCACAGATGCTCGCGGTGTACATGACGCAGGTCCTGCTGCTCGGCATTGGCGGGAGCGTCCTGGGTGTAGCGCTTGCCGGGGGCGTGTTGGCGGCGGTACCCGCGTTCGTGGGCGACCTCGCGACGGTCCTCAAGGTCGACATACGCCTGACGGCGTCGGCTGTGGTCCAGGGGCTCGCGATCGGCCTACTGGTGTCGTTGCTCTTTTCGCTGGTGCCGCTGCTCGAGGTGCGTCACGTGAAGCCGTCACTGCTGCTGCGCCAGGACGTGCCGCGGTCCGCACGCTTCGACTGGCTCAAGTGGGGCGTGACGGCAGGCGTGGCGGCGGCGCTCGTGGCCGTCGCGTCGTGGCAGGCGGGATCCGTGGAGGTGGGACTCCTCCTTTCGGGCGGCTTCGTCGGTACCGCAGTCGTGCTGCACCTGGCCGGGGCCGCCCTCGTCCGCGCCGTGCGGCCGCTGCGCAACTCACCGTACTTCGCGCTGCGCCACGCCGTGCTGCACATCGCGCGTCCGGGCAGTCAGACGCGCGTGATCTTGCTGGCCGTCGGCCTCGGCGCTTTCTTTATTCTCGGCGTTCGATCGCTGCAGACCAACCTGCTTCGTGATTTCGCGGTGCAGGCCGGGCCCGACGCACCCGACATGTTCCTGATCGATATTCAGCCCGATCAGCGCGACGCCGTGGCGGCGCTGCTCGACGAGGCGAACGGCGATGCGCCTCCGCCGAGGGTGATGCCGACGCTGCGCGCACGCGTCACGGCGGTGCGGGGACGCGAGATGGAGATCGACAGCTACCGCGACACGCGCGGGCGCGGCCTGTCGCGCGAGTACACGGTGACCTACCGCCCGCACCTCGAGGCCAACGAGGAGCTGATCGACGGGGCCTGGTGGGACGACGCGGCACCGCCACCCGCCGGCGAAGCGCAGGTCTCGATCGAAGAGCGCTTCTCGGATCGCGATGACGACGGGAACTTCCGGCTCGGGTCGCGGATTCAGGTGGGCGACCAGATGCGGTTCGACGTGCTCGGCCGTTCGATCACGGCGCGCGTGACGAGTGTCCGTCGCGTCGACTGGCAGGATTTCCGGGCCGGCGGCTTCATGTTCGTCTTCCGGCCGGGCACCTTCGACGGCGCGCCGCACACGTACGTCTCGGCGCTGCAGGCGCCGCGCGATCCGGTGGCGCGCGCCCGAATGCAGGCGGCGCTCGCCGACACTTTTCCGAATGTGTCGGCGATCGACCTGCGCGAAATCCTGCAGATCATCCAGACCGTCGTGAACAACGTCACGCTCGCCGTGACGGTGGTCGGTCTGTTGGTCCTGCTCAGCGGTGGCCTCATTCTCGTCGGCGCGGTGTCGATGACGAAGTTCCGCCGCGTCTACGAAGCGGCGATCCTCAAGACGCTCGGCGCGAGCAGCCGGCGGATCGCCGCGATACTCGTCCTCGAATATGGTGTGCTCGGCGCGATCGCCGGCACAATCGGTGCAGCGGGTGCGATCGTCCTCAGCTGGGCCATTGCGCGCTTCGCGCTGGAACTGCCGTGGGAGGCGACGCCATCGATCACGATCGTCGGCATCGTCGCGACCACGCTCCTCGTCGCGGCGATCGGCGTGTTGGCGAGCATCGACGTGCTGCGGCACAAGCCGCTTGCCACGCTCCGCGCCGAATAGGCTAAGATCCAAGGATCGCGGGAGTCAGTTGGTATGAACGTGGAGACATACCGGGCCGCGTTGCTGCACAAGCGCGCGGAGCTACTGGGCGGCAGCGCCGCGAAGCCGTTGCAGTGGACGATCGAGAGCAACTCGGGCCGTCAGGGCGACATGGCGGATCAAGCGAGCGGCAACAACGAAGTCCACATCCAGCTGAAACTGAAACAGACTGACGCCAAGATTCTGCAAGCGATCGAGGAAGCGCTCCGCCGCATCGAGGCGGGCACCTACGGCGTCTGCCGCGACTGTGGCGAGCCGATCGCCGAGGCGCGACTCAACGCGATCCCGTGGACGCGCGTCTGCATCACCTGCAAGGAAAAGCAGAACGCGTGAAGGCCCCGGAGCTGCAGCAGATCCTGACCGAGTGTGCCGCCGAGCGGGTGGCGCTCCTGGAGCGCCACGAAGCCGGCGCGCGCGCCGTCAGCCACTACGACTTCAACAACGCCTATCAGTACGTGATCAATCGCGAAGAGACGCAGCTCGGCTGGCTGCAGGCCGCGCTTGCCGAATACGGCGCGCCGCTCCCGCCTGCGGCGGCCCGTATTCCGGTGCCTGAAACGCCGAAACGGGGCAAGACGATCGACGCCAGCTCCTTCCGAGCCGTTCTCGAAGACGACGCTCGCCTGCTGACACGTTTCGTCGAGCGGTGGAAGGCGCGGGTCGAGGCCATCGCGAATGCCCGGCACCGTCTGATGCTCGACATCATCCTCGGCGAATCGCGGGAACACCAGCGGATTTTCGAGCAGGCGGCCGCCGGCATGGAGGACGTCCTCGGCCGGCGTACCGGCGGCGTGCCACGGCAGGGGGCGGTGTTGCCGGTTCGTTGGCTGGAATAACGCCGCTTGGAACGACAAGGCTCACCAAGGCCACGAACGGGCTACGGAGCTACTGACGACGACCGAAGGCAGCCAGTAAGTCTCCGATCGTACGTCCCGTCACCGGATCCCGCCAATCAGGCGCAATCTCAGCAAGCGGCGCGAGGACGAAGGCGCGCTCGCGGAAACGGGGATGTGGGACAACGAGTCCGGACTCGTCAATCGTCAGGTCGCCATACAGGATCAAGTCGAGGTCGAGCGTGCGGGGCGCGCCCGGATAGGGCCGCTCGCGGCCGAAGTGCCCTTCGACGTCGAGCAGCGCACTGAGCAGATCGCGCGCGGAGAGGGTCGTTGTTCCGACGACGGCGGCGTTCAGAAAGCGCGGCTGGGGACCGACGCCGACGGGCTCAGTGTCGTGGAACGTCGACACGCGCAGGTCGGTGACGTGCTGGCTGAGGGCGGCGATGGCGTCGCGGAGGATCCGTTCGCGGTCGCCCTGATTGCTGCCGAGCGCGATGGCGACAGGGACCGGCACGGAGCACAGACTATCAACCACCAACGACCGGAGGCCAAGTCTTAGGCTAAAGGCCGCCGGCCACCAACCACGAATTACCCACCTACCAAACTAGGCCGCGTGTGCCCCCTTGCGCAGCCCCTTCCACCCTTCTTCGAAGAGCGTATAGACCGCCGGCACGAGGACGAGGGTCACCATCGTGGAGGCGAGCAGACCGCCGATGACCACGCGCGCCAGCGGTGCCTGGAGTTCGCCGCCCTCGCCGAAGCCGGTTGCCATTGGCACCAGTCCCAGCATCGTGGCGAGCGACGTCATGAGAATCGGCCGAAGCCGCCGCCGTCCGGCCAGCTCGACCGCCTCGCGCAGCGGCATCCCGTCGCGCCGTCGGAGCGTATTCGTGTAGTCGACGAGCAGAATCGCATTGCTGACGACGATGCCGCCGAGCATGATCACGCCGATGTACGCCTGCATGTTGAAGGCAGTGCCGGTGAGGTAAAGGCTGCTGACGACGCCGATGCCGGCCACCGGGATGGAGAACATGATGATGAACGGGTCGCGCAGAGATTCGTACTGCGAGGCCATCACCGCGTAGACGAGCAGCAGCGCGAGCACGAGGACGAGCTGCAGCTGGCGGAACGAACGCGCCTGTTCCTCGACTTCGGCCCCGAAACCCACGGCGAAGTCGGGCGGGACTCGGACGTCGTCGAGGCGCGATTCGACGGCGGCGACCGCGTCGCTGAGACTCGTCTCGATGTCGGCATTGACGCGCGTGATCCGCTGCATGTTCTTGCGGTCGATCTGGACGGGACCGGCCTCGCGGCCGACGGCGAGCAGGTTCCGTGCGGGTACCACCTGTCCGGCCGGTGTGCTCACGAGGACGTCTCCGATATCCGCCACCGCCGCCCGATCCTCCTCCCGAAGCCGGACAACCACCGGGTACTCATTGCCGCGTTCGCGGAACTGCGCTGCCTCCGTGCCCGCCACGTTGGTCTGGATCGTGCTGGCGACGTACTGCGGCGACATGCCCAGCATCGCGGCCTTCGGCCGATCGACGCGTACGGCGATCTCGGGGCGGGCCTCCTCGCGGGCCAGCCGCACGTCGGCGAGGCCGGCGACGCCGGACATCATCATCCGCGCGTCCTGCGCGATCCGGTTTGCGTCACTCAGATCGTCGCCGCGGATCTCCAGCGCCAGCCGCGAGTCGTTGTCGCCGCCGCTCAGTAGCCGGTTGAGCTGGAAGTTGCCGCCCGCGGCGTTGGCGCGAACGACCACGCCGGGAAGTCCCGACAGCTGGCGCCGCAGTTCCTGCGCGATCTGATCGCTCGTGCGCGCACGCTGGTCGCGGGCCGTGAGGCGGATGTTGAGCTGCCCGCGGTTCGTCCCGCCGCCGCCGCCGAACGTGTTCGTGCCGCCGCTCGTGATGATCGTCTCGGCCTCGGGTACCGTGTCGCGCACCATTTCCTCGAGGCGCAGCATCACCGCCTCGGTGCGCTCGACGCGCGTCCCGACGGGCAGATCCGCGTTGACGTTGACCTCGCCCTCGTCGGTCTGCGGCAGCAGTTCGGTCGAGAGCAGCGGATAGATCACCGCCGCCAGCACGACGGACGCCGTGGCCAGCCCGATAATCGTCGGTCGATGGGCGAGCGCGAGGTGCAGGCCCCTCCGATAGCGTTCGTCGATCCCCTCGAGCAGCCGCTCGCTCGCACGATACAACGCGCCGATGATGCCCCTGCGCGCCGCCTCCTCATCGGGCGTGCGCAGCCAGCGCGAGCACAACACAGGAACGATGGTCACCGCGACGAAGAGCGACATCGCGAGCGAGAAGATGACGACGATCGAGAGCTGGCCGAAGAGGATGCTCGAGATTCCCGTGAGGAAGAGCAGTGGGATGAACACGGCGATGTGCGTCAGCGTCGAGGCCAGAATCGCCGACCAGACCTCCTCGCTGCCGTCGATCGCCGCCGTCAGCCGGTCCTTGCCCATGTGCAGGTGGCGGTGTGTGTTTTCGAGGACGACGATCGCAGCGTCGACGATCATGCCGATGCCGAGCGCCAGCCCGCCGAACGTCAGCGTGTTGAGGGTGAAGCCGCCGAAATACAGCAGCGCAAACGTGCCGATGACCGACACCGGAATCGACGTGCAGACGATCAGCGTGGAGCGGAAGTCACGCAGGAAGGCAAAAATGATGAGCACGACGAGGATGCCGCCGACCACCGCGTGCTCGCGGACGTTGTTGATCGCGCGTTCGATGAACCGTGCCTGGTCGTTCGTGACGATCACGCGGATTCCCGGCACCTCGCGGTTGATCCGGTCGACTTCTGCCTGCACGCCCGCCGACACGGCCACCGTATTCTCCCCAGTCTGCTTGTTGACCGACATTCGCACGGCCGGGCGCCCGTCGATCCGCAAGAACTGCCGCCGATCCTCGGTCGCGTCGACCACCTCCGCGATGTCGCGGAGATAGATCGGCACGTCCTGCCGCGTCATGATGGCGACGTTCCTGATGTCGTTGAGGCTCGTGAACTCGCCCTCGCTGCGGACGAGGTACAGCGCGTCGCCCTGCGTGACCTCGCCGAGCGGCAGATTCTGGTTCTCCTGCCGGAGCGTCTGCACGACGCGGTCGACTGACAGGTTGAGCGCGGTGATTTTCTCGCGCGAGAGTTGGACGTGGATCTGCCGGCGGAGCCCGCCGTTGACCGTGACGGCCGCCACGCCCGGCGCGCGCTCGAGCCGCGGGGCGAGCTCGTTCTGGGCGATCTCGCGCAGCGTCACCGGGTCGAACTCACCCTCGACCGCCAGGTTGATGATCGGGAACGCGTTCGCGTCGGCCTTGAAGATCTGCGCGCCGTCGGCGGCTTCGGGCAGCCGTCCGCGCACGCGATCGACACGGCTCCGGACTTCGTCGAGCGCCTCTGCCATGTCGGTGCCCCAAACGAAGCTGAGCCGCACCTGACTGCGCCCCTCCTGCGACTGGGAGGTGACCTGCTCGACGTTCGGCACGGCGGCGGCCGCCTGCTCCAGCGGACGCGAGACCAGCTGTTCCATCTCGAGCGGCCCGGCCCCCGCGTAGTTCACGTTGATCGTGATGGTCGGCATCGCGAACTCCGGCATCAGATCCACCGGCAGCCGGGTCAGCGAAATCGCGCCCAGCAGCACGATCACGCCGCTCAACATGAACATTGTGACTGGGCGATGAATCGCCAGACGAGGGATGCTCATCAGTTCGCTCCACGCCCGCCGCGGCTGGCGCGTCCACCCGCCCGGCCCGGCTCGTTGCCTTGCGCCTCCGCCGCTGCCTGCGCGCGGCCGCCGCGCGGGGCGCCCGCGGCTCCTGACAGCAACACCCGGTCGCCGTCGCGCAGCGCGCCCGCGCCGGTCGTCACGACGCGGTCGCCTTCGGCGATCCCATCCAGGATCTCGATGTACTCAGGCGCCTCGATCCCCACCGTGACGGCGCGGAACGAGACGACGTCGCCCTCGTCTGCTAGGAATACGCCACGGCGGCCGCCGGTGTCGATCACCGCGTTACTCGGCACGACGAGGGCGTCCTTGCGCTCGTCGGTCGTGATCGATACCCGTGCGTACATACCGGGCTTGAGCCGGAAGCCCGGGTTCGGAATCTCGATTTCGATGGGCGCCGTCCGGGTGGCCGGATCGAGGACGGGGGAGACGCGCGCAATCCGGCCGGTAAACATCTCGCCGGGGAACGCGTCAACTTCCACGCGCGTGCCCTCGCCTGTCTGCACCTGCCGGAGATCCCGCTCTACGACATTCGCCACGAGCCGCACCTGCCCGATATCAACGACCTCGACGACCGGCGCGTTCTGGCTGACGAAAGCGCCAGGGTCGACCGTGCGCCGCGAGACGAATCCGTTCACCGGCGACTCGATGACGGTGTTCGCGAGATTAATCCGCAGCTCTTCGAGGCGCGCGAGCGACTGCGTGTTCTGGGCGCGTGCGAGGTCGAGCTGCGCGACGGCCGCTTGGTAGCGCGCCTCGGCGTCTTCGAGCGACTGCTTGGGCAGAAGCTGACGCGCGAACAGATTCCGCGATCGCTCGACGGTGGTTTCAGCGAGCTGCAGGTCGGCCTCGCGCTGCCGGATAGTCGCGCGCGACACTTCCAGCGCGGCCTCCTGCTGCTTCACCTGCTCTTGGATCTCAAAGTCCTCGATCTTGGCAATCCGCTGTCCGCGGCGCACCGAGTCGCCAAGTCGGACCGCGATCTCCTGCAGTCGGCCTGCGGTGCGTGGCACCACCGATACGGTCGCGTCGCCAATCAGATTGCCGACGACGACCACCCGCTGGGCGACCGGCCGGCGCGCGGCCGTGGCGACTTCAACCGTCATCGGTCCCGCCGCGCCGCGACCGCGTCCCCCCCGGCCGCCGCCCCCCTCGCGCCCGCGGCCGGCCCCGGGCGGGCCGTCTACGGCCGCCGTCGCGCCGTCCGCCGCCTGTGCCGGCCGCCGGCTGAAGACGCCCGAATACGCGGCAACGCCTATCGCTGCCGCGACGACCACGAGGATTAGTACGATCTTCTTCATCGGTTAGCTAACGGCCGCCTCCGCCAAAGCCGCCTCCGCCAAAGCCACCGCCGCCAAAGCCACCGCCGCCGAAGCCGCCCGCGTCGAAGCCACCCGCCGCGCCCGCGCCGGCGTCGAACCCGCCGCCACCGGCGCCAGCGCCGCCGCCGGCGTTGACCGTGGCGATGCCGCCGCCGCGCGCCGACGGCGCCTCCTGCACGCGTTGGTAATCGACGAGTGCGCGCCGATAGTCGAGCAGCGCCCGCAGCTCGATGTTCTGGGCTGTCGCGAGATCGCGTTGGGCCTGCACGACGAAGAAGTTGGTCGAGAGGCCCACTTCGAACCGGCTCTGTTCCGCCTCGAGCCGCGTCGCGGCGAGCTGACGCGCGACGGACGCGGCTTCATAGCGCGTGACGCTATTCTCCACCTGCAGCGCCGCATTGGTTACCTCGGTGGCGACCTGGAGCTCCAGTGCACGGAGCTGCGCCGTCGACTGGCTGATCTGGATTCGCGCCCGGGCGTAGTTGGCTTCGGCGGGGCTTGCACCGAGCGGATACGAGAGGTTGAACTGCACGTTCCACGTCGGGTAATCGCGGCCCGTCAGCGTGCGCCACGCGTTGCCATAGCCACCGGGAAGGCTGCCGATCACCGAGCTGCCGAGACCGCTACCCTGGCGGATGAACTGGGTGCCCCCCAGTCCTTGCGCGCCGTAGCTGGCAAGAATGTCGAGCGCCGGCAGCATCTCGTTGCGCATGAAGCGCAGCGTCACGTTATTGGCCTCGATCTGGCGCCTCGCCTGGGCGAGATCGGTGCGGGTCTCCAGCGCGCGGCGAACGGCCGGCTCCACGTCGAGCGGCTCCGGGGCGTAGACGGGCGGATCGACCGGACGGAGCGATGCGCGCCAAAGCGGGTCATCGGTGCCGCTGACAATCAGGCGCTTGAGCGCGAGCTCCGCGGTGCGCCAGGTCGCCTCCGCCTGTGCGAGTACCTGCCGCCGCGTGGCCGCCTCGGCCTCGGCCTGGACCACATCGAGCGGCGCCATCGCGCCGACTTCCACACGCGCGCGGTTGTCTTCGACGAGCTTGTCGGCGAGCTCCAGCGATCCGCGCGCGACCTCGACCGCGTCGAGCGCGTAGAGCAGCTCCCAGTACGAGCTTCTCACCGCTGCGAGCGTCGTCGCCACCGTGCCGCGCAGCTGGACCTCGGAGATCTCTCGGTTGATCGCCGTCACGCGTAGCTGCTGACGGTTGCCGTCAATGGTGAGGCCGCGCAGCAGCGGCTGTGCCAGCTGCAGGTTGAAATTGCTCGTGAACGTCGGATTGAAGTTCGCGAAGATGTTCGAAGTGACCTGCTTCCGGTTGTTGAACTGCAGCCCGACGGCACCGCCGCCCCACGGCAGCGCCTGGCTCACGCCGCCGTTGTAGTCGGTCGTGTCGTTCTGCACGATATTGCCGCCGTTCAACTGATTCGTCGGCGGCAGCACCACCGCGCGTTGGTTGAACTGGGACGTCGCCACTGGGTGATACGCCGCGCGCAGCCGCGCGATCGTCAGGTCGAACGTCTGCGGATTCAGGCGCTCGACCGCCAGCTCCAGGTTACGTTCGAGCGCGCGCGCCGTCGCCTCCTCGAGCGTGAGGTCGACCGGCATCGATGGCGCGACGGCCGGCGTGGCCGGCCGCGTCTGCTCCTCGGCGCGCGCGGCGAGAAAGCGCTGCACCGCGATGCGGGCGATCTCGTCCCGCCGCGCTTGTTCGGACGAGTCCTGCGCGGCAAGCGGCGCGACGCCGAGGATGAGCACCGCCGCCGCTACGGCGTTGGCGCGAGCAGCCAGGCGACGAGCGTCAGACCGGGAAACGAGTCTGCAGATTGTCATGACTGTTCGAGGAAAAGGCGGAAGGCTACCGCGGGCCGCGATTGGGATCACGGTTCCGCTGATTACGGAGATTGGCCAGCGCGGTGAACTTCGCCCACTGATCCGCCGTCAGGCTGCGCCGCATCCGCAGCAGCATCAGCGTCCGGGTCTTGTTCAAGTCGGCTCGGGCGGCCTCGACGACCCCCATGTGGGCCATCACCGAGGCATCGTCGCCCTTTTCGATCAGCTTGTTCAGCTCGTCTTCGGCCTGGTTGAGCGCATGCATGTGCTCGCGTAGCTTCGGTTGGTGCTTCTGGAAGATCTCCTCGAGTCGGCTGGTCTGCTCGGTGGTCAGGCCCAGCTCACGCCGGAACTGCTCGTCCTGCCACCACTTACCGCGCTGGGCGAGGGCCGGTGCGGCACAGAACGCCACCAGCGTGGCGGCGGCTAACGTGCGACTGAAGATTTTTGAGGCGTTCATCCCGGATCTGCTTCAAAATACGGCAACTGTGCTGGGGTCGTTTACCCCGCCCCGGCACCGGCTACATATCAAATACCACGGCTTCGGCCGGCCTGCTCTTGGTGGTACGGCGTTTGCAAAATGGACTAGCAGGGCAGCTTGAGACCGGAAGGAAGAGTCGGGAGATGAGACGCATCGTGGTAGTGATGGCGGTCGTGGCGGTGTTGCTGGCCGCCCTGGCGTATGCGGCGCAGCAGTCGTTCACGATCCGCGGCCGACTGGGGGCCACCGATCAGGAAGCCCAGGAGGGCTATTTCGCCCTCGACAGTCAGACAATGATCGTCGTCAAGCCGGGGAGCGAGATTCACCAATATCTGCGCTCGAAGGTCGGCCAGCGGGTGCGGATGACGATCGAGCAGGAGACCGGATCCGAGTAACTCAAGACTCAAACGTCAAATCTCAAAAGCTTCAGAAAAGGAGAACTGAAGTGTGAGTTTTGGGCCTTGAGGTTTGAGTGTCGTTCACCAGTTCGTCGAGCCGCCGAATCGCCGCCGCGACGAGATTGTCGGGCGTCGAGGCGCCCGACGTCAGTCCCACCTTCACGGCACCGCGCGGAAGCCAATCACCCGTCACCACCTCGTCGGCGCATCCCACCGGCTTGTGGCGGATTTCGCGCGCTGACACGAGCCCCTGTGGGTCCGCGATGTGATACGTCGGCACTCGCTGCGCGCAGATGCGCGCGAGGTTGCAGGTGTTGCTGCTGTTGAGTCCTCCGATCACGAGCATCAGATCGACGGACTGCTCGTCGAGCAGCGCGCGCACGGCATCCTGGCGGTCTTGCGTCGCGCTGCAGATGGTGTCGAACGCCCGGAAGCGCGACGAACTCTCGGCCTCACCGTAGCGTTCCTCGATTGCCTGACGGAACATCTCCCCGACTTCGAGCGACTCTGAGCTCAGCATCGTCGTCTGGTTGGCGCAGCCGATCCGCTGGAGATCGCGATCGGGATCGAAGCCGGGCGAGACCGCGTGCGCGAAGCGCCCGAGGAACGTCTCACGACTGCCGCCGCGGCGAATGTAGTCGCAGACGAGCGTCGCCTCCTGCCGGTCGAGCACGATGAGGTATTGCCCTGCTCCGGTATGGAGCGCCTGCGAAGCCGTCGCGCGCGTCTCCTCGTGCCAGTACTTCCCGTGAATGACGGACGTAAGCCCGTTCTCCGCGTAGCGGCGGACGTTCTTCCACACGTTCAGTACCGAGCCACACGTGGTATCGACGAGGACGCAGCCACGACGCTCGAGGCTCTGCAGCAGCTCGATCGTGATGCCGAACGCCGGAAGGATGACGACGTCGTCGGGCCCGAGGGCGTCGATCGACTCGCCGTCGTCGGTCAGAAACCGGATGCCTTGCGCGCGCAGCTCCGTGTTGACGTGCGGATTGTGAATGATCTCCCCCGTCAGATAGACAGCGCGATCCGGAAAGCGGCGCCGCGTCTGGTAGGCGTAATCGACCGCGCGGTCGACGCCGTAGCAGAAGCCGAACTCGCGCGCGAGGTGGATTGTGAGGCGCCCCGACGCGAACTGGAAGTCCGCCTGCTTGACGGATTCAATCAGGTCGCTGTGATAGCTGGCCCGGAGCGCGCCGGCAACCTCGTGCTTGAGATCGAGACCCTTGCGGAAGATCAACGGGGGCACTACTGGGCCGCAACCTCCCAGACGCGTGGTGTGAGATCGTCGAGCGGCCGCAGCGCGGAGCCAGCCGTGCCTTCGACAGCCAGTTCCATCCAGCCGAGGAATTCCTCGTCCGAGAGGGGCGCCGCGACGAGCTGCAGCGTCTCGGAGGGTTCATCGGTCGCGACGACAATCGCGCTCGGTGTCTGACGCGCCGGCAGGCGGTGCGCGACGTGATCGGCGACGACGCCGATGAGGAGGCCGGCGACGGCGGCACCCGCAATCCAACGTATGCCCGGACGCGCCCGGAATGCCGGTGCGCTGCCGTGTGCGGCAGGGAAGGTGATGACGCGGCCGTGCCGCGCTTCGTGCTCGAGGCGCTCGAGGACGTGCGCCCGCTGCTTCGCAAGCCGATCGGCGGTGAAGTACGTGTCGGCCTGGGCCGCAACGACGTCGCACGTCTCGGTCAGCAGATCGGCGAGGCGGCTGCGGCGCGCCTCGCACGCGGCACAGTCGGCCAGATGCTGCTGCTCGGACGCCGCAGGAGCGACGCACGCGTCGCCCCGACCGAATGCCTCGAGATAGAGGTCGATCAGGCGGTCGTCCGATACGTGAGCGTGGTGCTTCATCATCTCTCGCGCTCCAGGAGCGCCCGCAGCTTCCGAACGGCCCGGAACAGATGCACGCGAACCGTCGCTTCACGCAGGCCGAGCGCCTGGCTGACTTCGCTCGTCGTCTGCTCGGCCACTTGGCACAACGTAAAGACGACCCGCTGCCGCTCGGGCAGCTGTTCCACGGCCGCGGCAATTCTCCGGCCCTGCTCGCTCGCGAGCAGCCGCTCCTCGGGGCTCGGCTGCGGCGCCACCGGCTCCGGGGGCGTGCTGCCGGCCGGCGTCGGCAGTACCCACCGCAGGCGGCGCGATCGCGCTTTCCGCAGGTCGAGGCACCCGTTCACGAGGATCCGCGTGAACCAGACGTCGAACGGCAGCTCCTCGCGATAACTCGCAATATGCGCGAACACCTTGACAAACGCGTCCTGCACCGCCTCGTCGACGTCGTGGACGTCACGCAAATACTGATAGGCGATGCGCGTGGCGCGTCGCTGGTGCGCCGCCACCAACTCCGCAAACCGCTCGCGTGCGGTGTCGCGCCGGCCGGCGACGACGAGCCCCTTGATCTCGGCCGCCAGCGCGGAGTCGCGAGAAGGCGGCCCCGGCTGCGCCGCGCGGGCGGCAGCCACGGGACTCGTCCGACGCGAAATCGTTCTTGACATGAATACGGCGGCTCGCAGGCCGTGTTTACAGCCACAACTACTATACTCCAAACGGGTTGCGGCGACGCGCGAGCCCGTGTTGACTTGCTCAGGACTCGGCCGATACCATTCGAGGTCTTCTATGGCCATCCAGCTTCAACGTGCACGCGGTCTCGAAATGGTCGGCATCCTTCGCTCGGGACCGGTTCACTGGAACCTTTCTGTTCCCGCCCTCTACGAGGCCGCCGTGCGGCGATCTGAAGGGGTGATTGCGGTCCATGGTCCGCTCGCTTGCAACACGGGCCACCACACCGGCCGGTCGCCGAACGACAAGTTCTTCGTGCGCGACGCGGAGAGCGACAAGCACGTCCATTGGGGCGACGTGAACCGCGCCGTCGACGCCGCGAAATTCGACCTGCTCCACCGCGACTTGGTCGGCTATCTGCAGGATAGCGAGCTGTTCGTGCTCGACGCGTGGGCGGGCGCGGATCCGCAGTACCGACTGCCGGTGCGGATCGTCACCGAGTTCGCCTGGCACAACCTGTTCGTCCGCAACATGTTCCTGCCCGAGAACGACGCGGTGAAACGGGCGGAGCACATACCGCAGTTCACGGTCATCGACATCTCGAGCTTCAAGGCCGATCCCGCGCGACATGGATCGCGCTCGGATTGCTTCATCTTCGTCAGCTTCTCGAAGCAGCTGGTGCTGATCGGCGGCACGAGTTACGCCGGCGAGATGAAGAAGTCGATCTTCACCATTCTCAACTATTTGCTGCCGCTCAAGGGCGTTCTGTCGATGCACTGCTCGGCCAATGTCGGCCCCGAGGGCGACTCGGCGCTCTTCTTCGGCTTGTCTGGCACGGGCAAGACAACGCTCTCGAGTGACCCGATGCGGCGGCTGCTCGGCGACGACGAGCACGGCTGGAGCGACCACGGGATCTTCAACTTCGAGGGCGGCTGCTACGCCAAGACGATCAAGCTTTCGGCCGAGGCGGAGCCGCAGATTTACGCCACGACGCGCCGCTTCGGCACGCTGCTGGAGAACGTGGTGGTCGATCCCGAGACCCGAGAACTCGATCTCGACGACGCCTCGCTCACGGAGAACACTCGCGCGTCCTATCCGCTCGACTTCATCGACAACGCCATCCTCACCGGCCAGGCAGGCCATCCCCGCAACATCGTCATGCTGACCGCGGACGCGTACGGCGTACTGCCGCCGATTGCACGGTTGACGCCGGAGCGCGCGATGTATCACTTCCTGTCCGGCTACACGGCGCGGGTCGCAGGAACCGAGAAGGGATTGACCGGCGCGAAGGCGGTGTTCAGTACGTGCTTCGGTGCGCCGTTCCTGCCACTCAACCCGAACGTGTACGCGCGGATGCTCGGCGAAAAGATCGCACGGCATCAGTCGCGCGTGTGGCTGGTGAACACCGGCTGGACGGGCGGCCCGTACGGCGTCGGCAGCAGGATGCGGATCGCGCACACCCGGGCCATGATCAACGCAGCACTCGCGGGGCAGCTCGATCGCGTGAATTACCGGACGGACCCGATCTTCAACCTCGAGGTACCCACGACGTGTCCGGGCGTGCCCGAGGGCGTGCTCGACCCACGCAGCACGTGGCCCAGCTCGCAGGCGTACGACGAGCAGGCGAAGACGCTGGCGGCGATGTTCGTGGAAAACTTCAAGCGGTTCGAGAACGACGTCGATCCCGCGGTCAAGGCGGCCGGCCCCAAGCCGTAAGTGACCTACGAACCCGTCATCGGGCTGGAGATCCACGCCCAGCTCCGAACGCGGACCAAAATCTTCTGCGGCTGTTCCACCGCGTTCGGCGCGCCGCCGAACACGCAAGTGTGTCCCGTCTGCTTGGGGCTTCCCGGCGCGCTCCCCGTCCTCAACCGCCAGGCGGTGGATTACGCCGTGAAGGCCGCGCTCGCGCTGGGCTGCGAGGTCCAGCCGGAATCGATCTTCGCGCGCAAGAATTACTTCTACCCCGACCTGCCGAAGGGCTACCAGATTTCCCAGTACGAGCGCCCGCTCGCGCGTGGCGGCGGCGTCGAGATGTCCGGGGGAGGCGGCCGGCGAATTGGTTTGACGCGCATCCACATGGAAGAGGATGCCGGCAAGTCGCTCCATGAAGGCTTCCCCGATTCCGACCGCCGCACCTACATCGACTTCAATCGCAGCGGCGTCCCGCTCATCGAGATCGTGACCGAGCCCGACTTGCGATCGGCGGCCGAGGCGGCCGAGTTCTTCGCGAAGTTGCGCGACATTCTCGTCTGGCTCGGGGTCAGCGACGGCAACATGGAGGAGGGGAGCCTCCGCTGCGACGCCAACATCTCGGTGCGGCCCGTGGGACAGCAGGCGTTTGGCACGAAGACCGAGGTCAAGAACATCAACTCATTCCGCTACGTCCAGAAGGCGCTCGAGTACGAAATCGCACGGCACATCGATCTCCTCGAGAGCGGTGGCCGTGTCGTGCAGGAGACGCGGTTGTGGGATTCGGGCAGCGGACGCACCTATTCGATGCGAACGAAGGAGGAGGCGCACGACTACCGCTACTTTCCCGAGCCGGATCTGCCGCCCGTGGTGGTGGACGCCGCGCGGGCGGATGCGGTGCGCGCCGGCATGCCGGAGCTTCCCGAGGCGCGGCGTCGCCGCTTTGTGGCCGCCTACGGTCTCCCCGACTACGACGCCGGCGTACTGACGCAGTCGCCGGCGCTGGCCGACTACTTCGAGCAGGCGGCGGCCGACGCCGGCAACCCGAAAGCCGTCAGCAACTGGGTGATGGGGGAGCTGCTGCGAACGCTGAACGAGCGCGGCACGCCCGTGGAGGAGGTGCCCCTGGCGCCGCGCGCGCTGGCAGGCCTCGTCCGCCTGGTGGAGCAGGGCACCGTGAGCAGCTCGATTGCGAAAGAGGTGTTCGCGAAGATCTACGACTCCGGCCGGTCGGCCGAGGAGGTTGTCGCTGCGGAGGGGCTGGCACAGATCGGCGAGGAGTCGGCGCTCGTCGGAATCGTGCGCGAGGTGATTGCAGCCAACGCCGAGGCGGTCGCGCAGTACCGCGCGGGCAAACAGGCGACCTTCGGCTTCCTCGTCGGGCAGGTGATGAAACGGAGCGGCGGCAAGGCCAACCCGAAGCTCGCCAACCAGCTCCTCAGGCGCGAGCTCGACACGTAGCCCCTGCGAAATCGATGCTATACTGCCGTCACCCCACGTTTTTGGCGCCAGGTGCACAGGCAGCGTGATCGAGACGCACCACCTCTCGAAGCTTTACAGCCGCGGGTTGTACGCGCTGCGCGATCTCAATCTCACCGTCAACAAGGGTGAGTTCGTCTTTCTCACCGGTCCGAGTGGCGCCGGCAAGTCCACGTTTCTGCGCCTGCTCCTCGTGCAGGAGAAGCCGAGCGAAGGCGAGCTCTTCGTCAACGGGCATAACCTCGCCATGCTGTCGCGCAGCGACATCCAGGAGTACCGCCGCGGGATCGGATTCATCTTCCAAGACTTCAAGCTCATTCCGTCGCGGACGGTCTTCGAGAACATCTCCTTCGTTTCGGAGGTGCTCGGCGTGCCGGCCGCCCAGCAGAAGCGCAGGGCGTTTCAGGTGCTCAAGTGGGTGGGGCTGCAGCACCGCATGAACGCGTACCCCCACGATCTGTCCGGCGGTGAGCAGCAGCGGATTGCCATCGCCCGAGCGCTCGCGAGCGATCCGATGCTGCTCCTGGCGGACGAGCCGACGGGCAATCTCGATCCGGATCTATCGCTCGAAATCATGAACCTGCTCCGTGAGATCAACGCCGGCGGAACGACGGTGCTCGTGGCGACCCATGACCGCGAGTTGATTCGGCTGGTCGGCCGCCGGACCATCACGCTCGATCAGGGACGCGTCGTGGAGATCCAATGAGGGCGATCGATTACGCGCTGCGCGAGGCCTGGGCCAGCCTCTGGCGCCACCGCATGGCCAGCGCCTTCGCCGTCCTCGCCAGCGCGCTCGCGATGATCGTCCTCGGCGCGCTGCTCGTCGTCACCTGGAACGTCGAGCAGCAGCTCGCCGCGTGGTCGTCGGCCACTGAGGTCTCGGTGTTCCTGCGCGACGGGGCGACGTCGGAGGAGCGCGGTGCGATCGAGGCGCTCATCGACGGAAGCGGCGTCGTGGAGGGGCGAGAGTACGTCTCGAAGGCGGCCGCGCTGGCGCGCTTCCGCCGCGAGTTCGCCGAGCTCGCCTCGCTCACCGAGGGGTTCGACGACAACCCGTTTCCGGCGTCCGTCGAGGTGCGCGTCCGAGCGGACGCCGAGGCGGACAGCCGTGTCGAGGCGCTCGTGCGTGAGGTGGCCGCGCTGCCCGGCGTGGCCGATGTTCAGTACGACCGCGAGTGGTTGGAGCGTATGGCGTCGGGGCTGGATGCCATACGCGGGGTCGGGTTCGTACTGGCGCTCGTCATGGCGCTCGCCGCCGCCGTCACCGTGGCAAGCGTCATTAGGCTCGGAATGCACAGTCGGCGGGCCGAGCTCGATGTGATGGCGCTGGTGGGATCCCCGTACACGTTTATTCGGGGGCCGTTCGTCGCGGAAGGCGTGCTGCAGGGCGGGGTCGGTGCGCTTGTGGCGCTTGGCCTCCTCTGGATCGGATGCGCGGCGGTCAATGGCGGGTGGGGGTCGCAGTTGGCGGCCCTGCTGGACGGGGGGGCGGTGCAATTTCTTCCGACGCGGCTGTCGGCGGCGCTCGTGGCAGGGGGGATGTTCGTGGGGGGGACCGGGGGGTTTGCGGCCTCCCGTCATGCGGTGTAGGGCATGGCGGCGCCGTGCCCTCCGGTTTGACAGGCGTCGCGGCCGGTCGCTACACTGGAAGGAAATCAACGTATGGCGGCGTCTCAGAACCGGGTGTCACGTTTCCTCACCGATTCGCGTCCGCAGCCAGATCCTGCATTGCATTCCCTGTCCAATTTCTATCGCGAAGAATTCATCAAGTGTCAGCGGTGCCTCGATGCGCAACGCGAGTTCTATTCGGAGCGCGTGATCAGCGAGGTGGAGCGGGCGTTGACGAAGGTCATGGCACAGCTTGATCACTTGTGCGCCACGGCCGAGGCTGACCGAGTCGTCAGCCGCCTCCTCCAGCAGTTCGACACCGTCGCCCGTCTTTCCGCCTGGTCCGATCCTCGACAGATTCACTGACACAGTCCCTCGACAATCTCCGACACGACCTCCTGACCGTGGTGCGGGCAGCGCTAGCCGCGGTCGATGCCGGCCGACTCATGCGCGACGCGCTGACTGCGCCCGATGTCGACCGCCGGCTGCGTACAGCGGCGGCCGTTGACGTTGTAGCCGCCGGGAAAGCCGCTGAGCAGATGCTATTGACCTTTCTGGCCGCTGCGCCCGTCGCCGTGCGGCAGGCGATCGGCATCGGCGGAGCGATGCCCGCGGACGTGCCGACGGGCGCGAGGTGGTATCGGGCGGCGCATCCCGTGCCCGACGAACACAGCGTCACGGCCGCGCGTGCGGCGCTCGACGTCGCCGCTGCGGGGGGCGAGCGCGATCTGCTCGCTGTGCTCCTCTCGGGCGGTGCGTCCGCGATGATGGCGTTGCCCGCGGAGGACATCACGTTCGAGGTCAAGCAGGAGTCGTCCGTCGAGTTGCTGCGGTGTGGCGCCGAAATCCACGACCTCAACGCCGTGCGGAAGCACCTGTCCGCAATCAAGGGCGGTCAGCTGGCCGCCGCATCCACAGGTGCGACGCTGACGCTCGCGCTGTCTGACGTGGTCGGCGACGACCTCTCAGCGATCGGGTCTGGACCGACCGTGCCCGATGAAACGACGTTTGGCGAGGCGCTGGCAGCGCTTGAGCGGTACGGCGGGCGGGGTCGGTATCCCGACGCGGTGGTCGCGCGGCTGACGCGAGGTGCGGCGGGTGCGATTGCCGAGACGCCGAAGCCGGGCGACCCGCGGCTGGTGCGCTCGATCGCGCACGTGATCGGCGGGTATCGGACCGCAGTCGCCGGCGCCTGCGCGGCCGCGGCAACCCTCAGGTACACAGTGCACGTAGTCGAGCAGCCGATGGTCGGCGAAGCGCGGGTCGCGGCGCACGCACTGATCGCTGCAGCCAGAGCGTACGTTGGGCGAGGCGGATCCACCGGCCCTGTGTGCATCGTTGCGGGCGGGGAGACGACGGTTCGCACTGGGGGCTCTGGCAAGGGCGGACGCAACCAGGAATTCGCGCTGGCGATGGCGCGCGAGCTCGATCTTCTCGGTGCGACCGTCGCAGCAGCGAGCGTCGGCACCGACGGCGTCGACGGTCCGACCGACGCCGCCGGCGCGATCGCCGACAGCAGCACGCTTGCGCGCGCGGAAGCGGCCGATATCGGCCCGCCCGAGCGCGCCCTCGACGAGCACAACAGCCATGTATTCTTCGATGGACTGGACGATCTCATCCGCACCGGGCCAACCGGGACCAACGTCGGCGATTTGCAGGTCATACTGGTCGCTGGCCACTAGCCGCTAACCGGTCGCCAACCCATGCCTACGCGCGACGAACTGCTCGCCCTCATCCGCGACAAAGTCCATCATCCGGCCAGCGCCCGTGAGCTCGCGCAGCTCCTCCGCATTCGGCGTGAGGAACGTACGACGTTCAAGCGGCAGCTGAAATCACTCGCCAGCGAAGGCGTGCTCCTTCAGATTCGCGGCAATCGCTTTGGGCTCGCCGAAAAAATGGACCTCGTCGTCGGACGGCTCCACACCAATCCGGGCGGATTCGGTTTCGTCGTCCCGGAACACGTGACGCCAGAGCGCGGCGCGCGCGGCATGCGCGGCGATATCTACATCGCCGCCGGCAATTTCCTCGACGCGCTGCACGGCGACCGCGTGGTCGCCCGTGTCGAGCGGCAGACGCCCCGCGGGCCCGAGGGGCGCATCATTCGCATCCTGCAGCGGAGCAACGAGACGGTCGTCGGCCGCTTCGAGCTGGATGGATCGGGTCTCGGCTACGTCGTGCCATTCGATCGCCGCGTGCTGACCGACATCCACGTGCCGAGCGGTCAGTGGTCGTCGGCCGAGCCGGGCAACATGGTCGTTGTCGAAATCACGCGCTGGCCGACGGCCACCCGCGGCCCGATCGGCCACGTCGTCGACGTCATGGGGCGGATCGACGAGCCGGGCGTCGACACGCAGATCATCATCCGGAAGCACAACATCCCTGACGTCCACTCGGAGGAGGCGGTCGAAGAGGCCCGCCGGCTCGGGACCGCCGTCCGCGAGCGCGACATCCGCGGCCGCGCCGATTTCCGCCGTGTCACGACGGTAACGATCGACGGCGAGCACGCGCGCGATTTCGACGATGCGATCACGATCGAGGCGCTGCCGAACGGGCACTACTGGCTCGGCGTCCACATCGCGGACGTCTCGCATTACGTGCGGGAAGGGAGCGCGCTCGACGAAGAGGCGTACGAGCGCGGGACGTCGGTGTACTTCCCGGAGCGCGCCGTGCACATGTTTCCGGCGGACCTTGCGACCGGTCTGTGCAGCCTCAATCCGCAGGTCGACCGGCTGGTGCAGTCGTGTCTCATGGAGGTCGACCGCCGCGGGACCGTCGTGCGCTATGAGATTCACGACGGCGTCATCAAGAGCGACGCGCGGATGACCTACACCGACGTCAACGCGATTCTGACCGATCGCAACCCGGAGGTCATGGCCGCGCACATCGAGCTCGTGCCGATGTTCGAGCTGATGCGGGAGCTCTTTGAGATCCTGCATGCGCGGCGGCGGCGCCGCGGCTCGATCGACTTCGACTTACCGGAGACGGAGGTGGTCCTTTCGGAGCTCGGTGAGATCGAAGCAATCATTCCGTCCGAACGGAACATCGCGCATCGGCTCATCGAGGAGTTCATGCTCCTTGCGAACGAGACGGTCGCCGCGCACCTGGTGGCACACGGCGTTCCGGCGCTCCACCGTGTGCACGAGCCGCCCGATCCGAAGAAGGTCGAGGACTTCGAGACGTTCATCACGACGATCGGCTACAGCCTGGCCTCGCACGGCCATGCGCTGCGTCCGAAACATTTTCAGAAGCTCATCGACCGAATGCGCGGGACGCCCGAAGAGCGGCCGATCGCCGCGCTCATGCTCCGGACGATGCAGAAAGCCAAGTACGACGCGGTATCGTTGGGGCACTTCGGGCTGGCGACCGAGCACTACACGCACTTCACCTCACCGATTCGCCGTTATCCAGATCTCGTCGTACACCGGATGCTGCGCGAGTCGCAGCGGGGCACGATCGGCGACGCGCGACGCGAGGAGCTCGAGGAGGAGCTGCCGGAGGTTGCGCGGCATACCTCCGAGATGGAGCGGCGCGCCGACGAGGCCGAGCGCGAACTGCTGCAGTGGAAAAAGGTGCGTTTCATGGCCGACAAAGTCGGCGACGAGTACCACGGCTATGTCACCGGCGTGGCGCCGTTCGGCCTGTTCGTCGAGCTGATCGAGCACTTCGTCGAAGGGTTGGTTCACATCTCGAGCATGGCGGACGACTACTATCGCTACGTCGAGCAGCAGCACCTGTTGCGCGGCGAGAACACGAAGCGCGTCTACCGTCTCGGCGACAAGGTGCTCGTGCAGGTCGTGCGCGTCGACATGGAGCGGCGGCAGGTCGATCTCGGACTGGTAGAGATTCTGGAGGCGGTGCGGCGGGAAGTGCCCGCGCGGCCGATCAGGAGCAAGGTAGTGCCCAAGCGCGAACGCAGCCGGGCGCAGCGGCCGGGACGCCGCGAGCGCACCGCGCGGCGGAGGGGCCGCTAAGACTTTTCAGGCCCTTCCTTCAGCGAACTCTTGAAATTCCGGATGCCCTTGCCGATCCCGCGCCCGATCTCCGGTAGACGGTTCGCCCCGAAAATCAGGATGATGATCGCGAGAATGATTAGAAGCTCCGGAATTCCGATGCGGCCCATACGTTGCAATTGTACCATGGGTTCTCAGCCCGCACAGATGACCAGACTGCTGGCTTCCGCCGCCCTCGCCCTCGCTGCCATTGCGATACCCGGTGCGCAGCAGCAACAGGAGCAGGAACCCGCTCCGCGGTTTTCCTCCCAGGTCCACCTCGTCGAAGTGTACGCGACGGTCAACGATGCGAAAGGGGAGCCGGTGACCGGCCTCCGGCGCGAGGACTTCGAGGTCCACGAGAACAATCAGCTGCAGGAGGTGTCGACGTTTGCCGCGGGCGAGTTCCCGCTGACGGTCGCGCTGGGTGTCGATCGGAGCTGGAGTATGGCCGGCGACCGGCTGCGGTTGGCGAAGCAGGCGTCACAGGCGTTCCTCCGCGCGCTGAAGCCGGCTGATCGCTCGACGGTCGTGGCCATCAGCAGCGAAGCCGAGGTCATCGCGCCGCTCACGATGGATCGCTTCAATCAGGAGCGCGCGATTGCAGCGCTCGATCCGTGGAGCACCACGGCGCTTCACGACGCCATCATCGCGACGCTCGATCGGTTGGAAGCCGAACCCGGGCGCCAGGCGCTCGTCGTGTTCTCGGACGGCGAGGACCGCTACAGCCGCGCGAGCGCCGCCGAGGTGCTTGAACGCGCGCGGCGCAGCAACGCGCTCGTCTATCCCATTGCGATCGGCCGTGTGCGGCCGCCGATTCTGGCGCAACTCGCCGTGCTCACAGGCGGCCGGTCATTTCTGCTGCGCGAGGTACGCGATCTCGAGAAGACGCTCGCCGAAATTGCGCGCGAGCTCCGGTACCAGTACCTGCTTGGCTACACACCCACGGCACCGATCGATCCCGCCACGCGCGAGTGGCGCTCGATTCGCGTCGTCGTCAAGCGTCCAGGCGTTCGCGTGCGCGCGCGCGACGGGTACATGACGTGAGCCATCCAGTCGTGTTGGCGCTGTTCGACGATGCGTCCGCCGCGGCCGGGGCTGCACGGACGCTGCGGGGGCTCGGTGTGGCGCCGGAGCGCGTCTCGATCGTGGCGCGATCGCATGACGAAGAGGGCGTCGTCGCCCGCGCCTCAGGTGCGTCCCCGGGTTCGGAGTTGGAGGACTCGGGGACCGCCTCGCGGCTAGGAGAATTGGGGGCGCATCTCATCGCGGCCATCGCACTGGTCATGCCCGGCATTGGGCCGATCGTGGCAGACGGCCCGCTTGCGGCCGGTCTCGGCGAAGCGGCCGGGCATTTGGCGGGGGGTCTGGGGCGGATGCTCGAACATGTCGGGCTCCCGCGCGCCGACGCACACGAATGGGAGGCGCAGATTCGCGGCGGCGCATTCCTCGTCGGCGCCCATGTCGCGTCCTCCGACGTCCAGCGGGTCCACGATGTGCTCGTGCGGGCCGGCAGCCGCCAGGTCGCGGTCGGGGCCTGGCAGGATTGACTGACCGAGGTATCTCGTCTCAACTAGTTGCGAGGCCGGCTCGGGTCGGGGACAATGAATCTGTCAGGTTCGGCGTCGGTTTCGGCGACCGTCGCGTTCGCGAACGGAAATGTCAACACGACAGAAACGCTCTCCGGCTGAACGGATGCCGTCCCACGGCCATCTGAGACTCCGACTCGACGAGGGTCGGACGACCGATGAGCATTTCCAGCTCGAAGCGCCGCAAAAGCGCCTCGGTGGCGCGCTTGGCGCGTCGATCATCGGCCATGTCGTGTTCGTGGGTCTTTGGGCCGTGCTGGTATGGATCGTTCCCGATCAGGTCCGCGAGGCCATCCTTCCCGACCAGCTTCCGCGTCAGATCGTGTGGCTCGCCGAACCGGGCCCCGGCGGCGGCGGTGGTGGCGGCAATCAGCGGCCGGAGCCGCCGAAGCCCGCTGAGCTGCCGGGGAAGCAAGAGATTTCGGTCCCGACGCCGAAACCTGAGCCAGTACCTGAGCCTCAAAAGCCGGAGGAAATACCGCTCGAGCAACTGACGATTCCGGCGGAGACGCTTGCCGCCGCTCAGAAGGCGGCGATTGGCGTGCTCGATTCGGGCGATGTCTCGTCCCTCTCCACCGGATCGGGCAGCGGCTCGGGCGCGGGGTCTGGACAGGGATCGGGGCTCGGCCAAGGAAGCGGCGGCGGCACCGGCGGCGGCGTCTACCGGCCGGGCAGCGGCATCGTGAACCCGCGGCTGGTGCGCGAAGTGAAGCCGCAGTACACCGCCGACGCCATGCGCGCCAAGATTCAGGGCACCGTCCTGCTCGAATGCGTCGTGCTTCCCGACGGCACCGTCGGCAGGGTGGATGTCGTGAAGTCGCTCGACCCGACGTTCGGCCTCGACGCCGAAGCCATCAAGGCCGCGAAGCAGTGGCGCTTCGTCCCCGGCACGCGCTTCGGCGAGCCGGTCGCCGTGCTTGTCACCATCGAACTCACCTTCACCCTTCGCTAAGCGGTACAATCGGCCGCACGTTCCGCTTTCTCGCAAAGGAGCATCTATGCGCGGTTGCATGCTGTTCGTCGTGGGCCTTTCGGTCGGCGTTGCCATCCAGGCCGTTGCGGCCCAGAACATGACCCCGAATCGAGGGCTGATCGGGCTGAATCACGTGGGGCTCGCGGTTCCCAATCTCAACGAGGCGATCACGTACTACACCAAGACACTGGGTTTCCCGGAGGCGTTCCGCAGCCTCGACGAGAAGGGGGAGCCGCGCCTGGTGTACGTGCACATTACGCGCAACACGTTCGTGGAGCTGCAGCCGGGCAAGCCGGGTGCCCCCGCGGTGATCAACCACCTGGGCATTCAGGTCGAGAAGATGCAGCCGGTCATCGACATGTTCAAGCAGCGCGGCGTCAATGTGTCGGACAGCCGTGTCAGCCCGACGAAGGCGGTGCTCTCGAACATCACCGATCCGTACATGACGCGCATCGAGCTCGCCGAGCTCGTACCGGAGTCGCAGCACTACCAGGCGATCCAGAAGTGGCACTGATCGGGCGTATTGCCCGGCTTGAGCCGGACGCCCCGTACGCGTCGCACAGGTCCGGCTGACGCGGGGCACTACGCACGCTCTCGCCGATCTATGCTGCGTCCATGGTCGCGACGCAGACGTTCGAGATCTCCACGAAAGGACAGGGTGACGCGAAGGACATCACCGACAAGGTGGCGGCGGCAATCGCCGCGTCACGCGCGCGGTCGGGCACCGCGACGGTCTTTGTGGTCGGGTCGACGGCGGGAGTCACGACGATCGAGTTCGAGCCTGGGGCCGTCGCGGACCTGAACAAGGTCTTCGAGCGTCTCGCGCCGCGCGACGCCGACTACCAGCATCATCTCCGCTGGGGCGACGACAATGGGTCGAGCCACGTGCGAGCCGCGCTGCTTGGTCCCTCAATCACCGTGCCCTTCGTCGACGGTGCGCTGACACTCGGCACGTGGCAGCAGCTCATGCTGCTCGAGTTCGACACGCGGCCGCGGCGCCGCGAGATTGTCGTACAGATCGTGGGGGAGTGACGCTGGTCCGGCTGAAGCCGGACATGACGTACGTCTGCTACTGAGATCCCCGTTCTTTCTGCAGCTGCGCCAGATAGTTTTTCTCGGTGCGGTCGACCGCCGTCCGGAACCCTTCGGGGTCGACGAACCGGTTCGGGTTGTACACGTCGCCAAGCTTGTACTTCTCGTGCAGGCGGAACTGCCCCGCGTGCGACGAGAGGAAGACATCGATTGTCATCTTCTTCTGCTTGGCGATCGTGTTCGCGTAGTCCTGGACGATGTTCGGGTAGCCGGGCGATTTGAGGAGCTGGACGCCCTCGTTGATACCGGCCGTGTTGATGATGCCAACGCGATAGTCGCGCCCGCCCTCGCGAACGGTGAAGGTGAAGCTCGTCGCGCCTTTCGTGTGCCCGGGATGGTGATGCACGGTGAGCTCGGTGCCACCGAGCCGCACCTTCTCGCTGTCCTTTAGCGCCTGATCGACCTTGACGGGCTCGTACACCGTGCCGCGTCCTTTGGGATAGAACCGGAAATCCGAATTGCCCCCGTCCTCGAGCACGGGAACGTCAGCCTCGTGCATCAGCATCCGCGCACCGGTCATCCGCTTGATCGCGGCCATTCCTCCGACGTGATCCCAGTGGCCATGCGTCGCCAGCAGCAGCTTGATGTCACCGAAGCGGAAGCCGAGCGATTCGACGTTCGCCCGAATCATCGGCACGGAGCTGCCGACGCCGGTGTTGATCAGCATGTGGCCCTGATCGCTCGTGATCAGGTACGACGACAGGTCGTAGGTGCCGACGTAGTAGACGTTCGCCACGATCCGGAGGCCGGGGACGGGTCTCGTCCAGATCTCATTGGTGACCGGCGGTTCCTTGAAGGGCGTCTGCGTCGAGACGCTCGCCAGGCTGACCAGGCAGAGACCGAGACCCGCGGCGAAGCACTTGAGGGGCATGCGGCGGATTATACGCTCGTCGGTCCGGCGAAGGCCGGACTCGACGCAGGCAAAAAAAGTGGGCGGGTCCGAAAGGACCCGCCCACTTTGCACCTTACAGTTTGTACTTTGAACTTAGTACATCCCTCCCATGCCGCCGCCGTGCGGCATGGCCGGCGCGTCCTTCTTGTCCTCGGGGATCTCGGAGACGAGCGCCTCGGTGGTGAGCAGGAGCGACGCGATCGAAGCGGCGTTCTGCAGCGCCGAACGCACGACCTTCGCCGGATCGATGACGCCTGCCTTGACGAGGTCCTCGTAGGTCTCGGTCTGCGCGTTGAAGCCTTCGTCCTGCTTCATCTCGCGGACACGGGACACCACGATCGACCCTTCCTGGCCGGCGTTCTGCGCGATCCAGCGCATTGGCTCCTCGAGCGCGCGCCGCACGATCTGCAGGCCGACCAACTGGTCGCCGGTCAGCTTCAGGCTCTCGAGCGCCTTCGCCCCGCGGAGGAGCGCCACGCCGCCGCCGGGGACGATCCCCTCCTCGACGGCCGCCTTCGTCGCGTGCATCGCATCCTCGACGCGGGCCTTCTTCTCCTTCATCTCGGTCTCGGTGGCCGCGCCGACTTTGATCACCGCGACGCCGCCGACGAGCTTGGCCAGCCGTTCCTGCAGCTTCTCGCGGTCGTAGTCCGAGCTCGTCTCCTCGACCTGTGCCCGAATCTGCTTGACGCGTCCCTCGATGGCCGCCGAGCTGCCCCCGCCCTCGACGATCGTGGTGTTGTCCTTGTCGATGGTGATCTTCTTCGCCTTGCCGAGATCCTCGAGCTTGATGTTCTCGAGCTTGATCCCGAGGTCCTCGGTGATCGCCTTTCCGCCGGTCAGCACGGCGATGTCCTCGAGCATCGCCTTGCGGCGGTCGCCGAATCCGGGCGCCTTCACCGCCGCCGCGTGCAGCGTGCCGCGCAGCTTGTTGACGACGAGCGTGGCGAGCGCCTCGCCCTCGACGTCCTCGGCGATGATGAGCAGCGGCCGGCCGAGCCGCGCCACCTGCTCGAGCACCGGCAGCAGGTCCTTCATCGAGCTGATCTTCTTCTCATGGATCAGGATCACGGGGTTCTCGAGCACCACCTCCATGCGCTCGGCGTCGGTGACGAAGTACGGCGAGAGGTACCCGCGGTCGAACTGCATGCCTTCCACGACTTCGAGCGACGTCTCGAGCGTCTTGGCCTCCTCGACCGTGATGACGCCGTCCTTGCCGACCTTGTCCATCGCCTCCGCGATGATCTTGCCGATCGTTTCGTCGCTGTTGGCCGAGATCATGCCGACCTGCGCCACCATGTTCCCGGAGACGGGACGCGACATCTTCTTGATGGCGTCAACGAGCGTCTCGACCGACTTTTCGATGCCCCGCTTGATCTCCATCGGGTTGGCGCCGGCCACCACGTTCCTGGCGCCCTCGCGGTAGATCGCCTGCGCCAGCACGGTCGCCGTCGTCGTTCCGTCGCCGGCCGTGTCCGACGTCTTGCTGGCCACCTCGCGGACCATTTGCGCGCCCATGTTCTCGAGCGGGTCCTTGAGGTCGATTTCCTTGGCCACCGTCACGCCGTCCTTGGTGATGGTGGGGGAGCCGAACTTCTTGTCGAGGACGACGTTGCGGCCCTTGGGTCCGAGCGTAACCTTCACCGCGTCCGCCAGCGCATTGACCCCGCGCAGGATCGCCTGGCGCGACTGCTCGCCGTAGATGATCTGTTTTGCCATGGTCTACTTCCCCTTCGAATCGAGAACCGCGAGCACTTCATCCTCGCGCATGATCAGGTACTCCTCGCCGTCAATCTTGATCTCCTGGCCCGAGTACTTGCCGAAGAGGATCGTGTCATCATCCTTGACGTCGAGCGGCTGCCGCTTGCCGTCGTCGCGGATCTTTCCCTGGCCGACGGCGATGACTTTCCCCTGCTGCGGCTTCTCCTTGGCGGTATCAGGGATGATGATCCCGCCGACTTTCTGCTCGCCTTCCTCAAGGCGCTGGACGATGATGCGGTCGTGTAGCGGTCTGACTTTCATGTGTGTCGACTCCAAAAGCTGGATCTCGTGGATGCGGGCTGGGTCACCCGCCGTTCGAGCCCCCAACGCGAACGGTCCGCGTGCCGGGGCCCCCCTCCGGGCGTTAGCAGTCGCCCAAGGCAACTGCTAATTCTATGAGGCGCGAAAAACGAGTGTCAAGGCGTGAAACGTCAGGCCCTACGCCGAGCGCCGGAGGCGGTGCTCGGTGATCTTGCGGCTCAGCGTGTTGCGATGCATACCGAGCAGGTCGGCCGCCTTGCAGAGATTCCCGTTCGCCTGGGCCAGGACGTGCGCGATGAAGCGCTTCTCGAACTCCCGGTGCGCATCCTCATAGCGGACTCCGCGCGTGACCAGGTCGTCGATGAGGCACTCGAGCTGGTCGCGCAGCGCCGTCACGCCAGCTCCCTCCCGGCGAGGCGCCGGAATGCCTCGAGATACTTCTCCCGCGTGCGCGCCACCACGTCATCGGGCAATGACGGGACGGGCGGCTGCTTGTTCCAGCGGATCTGCTCGAGATAGTCGCGCACGTACTGTTTGTCGAAGCTCACCTGCGGCCGACCGGGATTGTACAGATCGCGCGGCCAGTAACGCGAGGAATCTGGCGTCATCACTTCATCGATGAGTAGGACCGTGCCGTCGGGCATCAGCCCGAATTCGTACTTCGTGTCGGCGAGGACGATGCCACAACGTTCGGCGTGCGCCGCGCCGAACGCGTAGAGCTGCATGGTCAGCGATTTGAGCTGCTCGATCAGCGGTCCGCCCACGAGCCGGGCCGCCTCCGCCTCGCTGATGTTGACGTCATGACCCGTCGTCGCCTTGGTGGCAGGCGTGAAGAGCGGCTCGGCCAGCCGATCTGATTCGCGCAGGCCGGGGGGGAGCCGCACGCCGCATACGGCGCCGGTCGCGAGGTAATCCTTCCAGCCCGAGCCGGCGAGATACCCGCGCGCCACACACTCAACCGGCACGGGATTCGTCTTGCGGACAATCATCGATCGACCGGCGAGCACCTCGGCATGCGACTGCAGTTCCGGGGGATACCGCTGGACGTCGGTCTCGAGCAGATGGTTCGACACCATGTGGCGCGTCAAGTCGAACCAGAACGCCGACAACTGTGACAGCACCTTGCCCTTGTCTGGGATGCCCGTGCCGAGGACGTAGTCGAACGCTGAGATCCGGTCCGTGGCAATCATCAACAGCGTGTCGCCCAGGTCGTAGATGTCCCGGACCTTGCCGCGGCGATGCGGAGCTAGTCCGTTGAGTCGGGTATCAAGGACGAGGGACACGGATTCGCGAGGAAAGGGGGAATGTTACAAGGAGGCCAGACCCCTCGCAACCGTACGCAACAGTACCGGCCGTTCGGATCCGAGGGCCTGATATATTGTGGTACCTCCGGAATTTCAGCGTGCACGCGCGAACACTTCTCGTGTCGCTCCTCGCGGCGGTCGTCTTCGCGTGGTTCTTGAGCCATGCGAACCTGGCCGCGGTGTGGGGACAGGTGCAGCGGGCGCGGGTCGATCTGCTGGTCGTGAGCTTCCTGGCGGTCGTGCTCACGTATGTTATCCGGGCCTGGCGCTGGCGGTACCTGCTGAACCCGATTGGCCCGACGCGCTTCCGGACGGCGTTCCGCACGACAGTGATTGGCTTTGCGGCCCTGGGCGTGCTTCCGGCACGTGCCGGCGACGTGCTGCGGCCCTATCTGCTCGCGCGGCAGGAAGGGTTGAGCGTGTCGGCGACGATCGCAACGATTCTGCTGGAGCGTGTGCTCGATCTGGTGGCGGTGCTCGTGCTGCTCGCGATGTACGTCTGGTGGATCGCGGATCCGTCCACCATTCCACCCGCGCTCGTGCGTCCGATTGAGATTTCGTCGGCCATGGCGGCCGCAGCGGCGATCGGCCTCATGGTCATGATGTGGGTGCTGGCGACGCATCCCGAGCGGATTGGCGGCGTGGTCCTCACGGTGGGTCGGGTCCTTCCGCATGCCCTCGCGGAGCGGTTGTCGGGGCTCGCGTGCACCTTCAGCAGCGGCTTCGCCGCGGCGCGCGACCCGCGAGGACTCGCCGCGGCCATCGCCTGGTCGTTTCCGTTATGGCTCGCCCTTGCCGCCGAAGTGTGGCTCGTGACCATTGCGTTCGACATCCGCATGCCGTTTGCGGGCACATTCCTCCTGCAGGCACTGCTCGTCGTCGGCGTGGCGGCGCCGACGCCCGGCGCGGTGGGCACGTACCACGAGGCGTACCGAATCGGCGCCACGACGTTCTTCGGCGCCGCGGAGGACGCGGCCGTCGCCGCCGCGCTCGTGACGCACGCGATCTCGTACTTCCCCGTCGTCCTGACGGGCGCGCTCTTCATGATCCAGGACGGTCTCAGCTTCGGCCGCTTGAAGGAACTGGCGGGAACGGGACAGACGCCATGAAGTGTCCGTTCTGCGGCCACTTGGGCGACAAGGTTGTTGACTCGCGCGAGAGCAAAGAAGGCGAAGTCATCCGCCGGCGCCGCGAGTGCCTCGACTGCGGGCGCCGGTTCACCAGCTATGAGCGGATCGACGAGATCCCGTATATGGTGATCAAGAAGGACGGCAGCCGCGAGCGCTTCGAACGCCAGAAGCTGATTGCTGGCCTGTTGAAGGCATGCGAAAAGCGACCGGTCAGCGTGGCGGCCGTCGAGGCAGTCGCGGACCGCGTCGAAGCAACCGTTCAGGAACGTCCAGAGAAGGAGATGAAGACCGAGGAGATCGGGACGCTGGTGATGGAAGAGCTGAAGCGCCTCGACAAAGTGGCATATGTCCGCTTCGCGTCCGTCTATCGGCACTTCCGCGACATCGGAGAGTTCATGACGGAATTGAAGGATCTCCTGAATGCGAAAGAGTAGGCAGTAGGAAGCAGGCCGCATGGCGCTCACGCTCCGCGAGACGCCCGCCCGTCCCAAGCCGGTGGCGCCGCCGCCCCGGCGAACGCCCGCGCCCGGGCGCCGCCCGTTCCGCGACAACACGAAATTGCTGCTGGCGGGGATCGGCGTGCTCGTCGCGGCGCTGGTCAGCCTGCTGGCGCTCGCCAGCCGATCGGCGACGCTCGCGCCCGACTTCCTCACGGAGGTGGTCCTGTACGCGCTGTCGGCGACGAACCTCACGATCCTCGTCGCTCTCGGGTTCGTCCTGGCGCGGAACATCATCAAGCTGCTCGTGGAGAAGCGCCGCGCGCTGCCGTTCGCACATTTCCGCGCCAAGCTCGTCGCGGTGCTCCTCGGGATGACGCTGATTCCAGCGGTGCTCGTGCTCCTCGTCGGCAGTGAGCTCATCCGCAACAGCGTCGATCGCTGGTTCAATGCGCCGATGGACGACGTGCTGTCGTCGGCCAACGCGATTGCGGGCGACTACTATCAGGAGCGACAGCGGCTCGTCGGGGCCGAGGCCGAGCGGCTGGCACGGGCGCTGGGTCGCTTCGAGCTCGGCTCGGCGCCGGCATCAGCCGTCCGCGCCCTGGTCGCGCCGGACGTCGATCAGCAGCGCATCGACCGTGTCGACGTGTACCGAGTCGAGTGGCCCAGGGGCGTCGATCGACCGCTGCTCATGCCGGTCACCGAGGTTGGGATGCCGTCGCTGCCGGTGGACACGACGCGCACCTCCGCGCAGCGCCTCGCCGAACGGGCCGCCGGCGGCGGCGCGACGACGCCGTCGGTGCAACAGCTGCCGGACGGCGGCGATCTCATCCAGAGCGCGGTGGCGATCCGTCCCTCGGCCAACGGCCGTCTGCAGGGCGTAGTGGTCGCGAGCGAGTACATCACGAGCGCGTTCGCGACGCGCGCGCGGCGGATGACCCGGGCCTACGAGGAATACCAGCAGCTGCGCGTGCTGAAGCAGCCTCTGGCGGGCGTCTATCTCTCGTTCTTCCTGATGCTGACGCTGATGATTCTCGTCGCCTCGACCTGGATGGGCCTGTACATCGCCAAACGCATCACCCGTCCCGTGCAGGCGCTGGCTGCGGCCGCCAACGAGATCGGCGCCGGCCACCTCGATCACCGCGTGGAACCCGAGACGCGCGACGAGTTCGGGTCGCTCATCGACGCATTCAACCGTATGGCATCGGATCTCTCGACGAGCCGTCGACGGCTGGAGCGCTCGTCGATCGAGCTGGAGCACAAGCACCGCGACGTCGAGGCGCGACGCCGCTACGTCGAGACGATTCTGGAGCGCATTGCGACGGGCGTCGTGTCGGTCGATACGGGCGGACGGGTTCGCACCCTGAATTCTGCGGCGGGGCGTCTGCTCGGCCTCGATGCCAGCGTCTCGGGTCTGCCGGTGCAGAGCGTGTTCGCGTCGCCCGAGCTGAAGCCGCTCGCCAACGTCATCGACGAGGCGGCACGCAGCCGCGAAGAGGCACTGCCGCAGGAGGTGGCGATCGTCCGCGACGGCCGCGAGCTGCACCTGGCCGTGATGACGACCCCGCTTCGGCGCCAAGACGGCGTGTCCGACGGCCTCGTGCTCGTCTTCGACGACGTGACGCCGCTGATTCGGGCGCAGAAGGTGGCCGCATGGCGGGAGGTGGCACGCCGGCTGGCGCATGAGATCAAGAATCCGCTGACGCCGATTCAGCTCTGCGCCGAGCGGTTGCGGCGGCACTTTTCGGTGTCGCCGGCCCAGACGCGCGACCTCGTCGACGAGTGCACCAGCACGATTGTCGGCGAGGTTGAGTCGCTCAAGGGACTGGTCGACGAGTTCTCGGAGTTCGCGCGGATGCCGCCGCCGCGTGTGGAGCGTACCGACCTCCATTCGCTGCTGACCGACGTGCTGGGGCTCTATCGAGGCATCCTTCCCAATGTCGATCTGCGCACGCAGTTCGTCGAGGCGCTGCCACGCGTATCGGTGGATCCCGAGAAGATTCGCCGGGTGATGATCAATCTGATTGACAACGCCGTCGAGGCAATGGAACGTCGCGGCGTGATCGACGTCGAGACGCACCATGTGCCGGCTGAGAACCTGATTCGCATTGTGGTGGCCGACGACGGCCCCGGCATCCCGCCGAGCGAGCGCGAGAAGCTGTTTTTGCCGTACTTCTCGACCAAGAAGCGCGGCAGCGGACTCGGCCTCGCCATCGTCCGGCGCATCGTGGCCGAGCACGGCGGCAGCATCGACGTGACCGATAACACGCCGCGCGGCACGCGATTCGCGATCGAACTGCCATGCTGACGTGCGCGGTGCACGGGTGCACTGTGCCTATCGAACGAAATGCCCTCCATCCTGATCGTTGACGACGAGCCGGGGGTTCGCAGCGCGCTTGGGGGCGTGCTGCGCGACGAGGGGTACGAGGTCGATGCCGTCGATACGGGCGAAGCGTGCCTCGAGCGGCTGGGCCGGCAGGCGTACGACGTGGTCGTGCTCGACATCTGGTTGCCCGGGATGGACGGTCTCGGCACGCTCGCCCGCATGCGCGAACGTCAGGTCGACTCGCAGGTCGTGATCATTTCGGGCCACGGCAACATCGAATCGGCCGTGCGCGCCATCAAGATGGGCGCGTTCGACTTCGTCGAAAAGCCACTCTCGCTCGAAAAGACCGTGCTCGTCGTCCGGAACGCGCTGCGGCAACAGAGCCTGGAGGCCGAGAATCGCGCCCTGCGCGCCCGTGTCGACGCGCAGCACACCATGGTGGGCGAGAGCTACGCGATGGTACAGCTGCGCGAGCAAGTGGCGATGGCGGCGCCGACGAACGGCCGCGTGCTCATCTTCGGTGAGAACGGCACCGGCAAGGAGCTCGTGGCGCGGAACATCCATCAGCTGAGCCGACGCCGCACGGGCCCGTTCGTCGAAGTGAACTGCGCGGCGATTCCCGAAGACCTCATCGAAAGCGAGCTATTCGGCCACGTGCGCGGCGCGTTCACCGGCGCGGTGGCCGATCGCCGCGGCAAGTTCGAGCTGGCGCATGGTGGGACCATCTTTCTCGACGAGATCGCCGACATGAGCCTGAAGACGCAGGCCAAGGTGCTGCGCGTGTTGCAGGAGCAGGTGATGGAGCCGGTAGGCGGGTCCACGCGCATCCGCGTCGATGCGCGCGTGCTCGCGGCGACCAACAAGGATCTGACCGCCGAGATTCGCGCCGGCCGCTTCCGCGAGGACCTGTACTTCCGCCTGAACGTGGTGCCGATTTTTGTGCCGCCGCTCCGCGACCGGCAGGAGGACATTCCGCTCCTCGCCGATCACTTCATGGCGATGCTCGCGCGCGAGAACGGGCGTCGCCCCAAGACGTTCGACGCCGACGCCATCGTCGCGCTGCGCCAGTACACGTGGCCGGGTAACGTGCGCGAGCTGCACAACGTCGTCGAGCGGCTGATGATCATGGTGCCTGGCGACCGCATTTCCTCGCGCGACCTGACGTTCCTGGATCAGGGCGGCGTGGCCGCCGACGCGCGCCCGGTCGACGCGGCCGCGTCGCTCCCCCTCCATGAGGCGCGTGACCGGTTCGAGCGCGACTACATCGTCCGCGCGCTTGCCGCACAACAGGGCAACATCTCGCGCACCGCCGAGGCGCTGGGCATCGAGCGCAGCAATTTGTACCGAAAGATGCGCGGCTTCGGGATCGCCCCGTCGCGACGCGGGGAGGACGAGGAAATTGCCTGAGTCAACTCCCGACTCCCAACGTTCCAACTCCCATGCGTCACTCGTGAAGGTGGGCGTTGCGGAGTTGGGCGTTGGGAGTTGTCGCCGGTGAGTCGATCGCCGCGGTCCGTTCTCGAGATCCCGACTCCCGCGCTGGTGGTCGACGTCGCCGCCCTGGACCGGAACATTCGCCGCATGGCGGCGTTCTTCAGTACCGGACCCTGCAAGCTCCGCCCTCATTTCAAAGCGCACAAGACGCTGGAAATCGCCCGTCGTCAGCTCGTCGCTGGCGGCTGCGCGGGGCTGACGTGCGCGACGGTGGCCGAGGCCGAGGCCGTGGCGCCGCTTGGCGCCAGCATCCTCGTCGCAAACGAGCCGGTGGGGCCTGGCAAGGGTGATCGGCTTGCGGCGCTGGCGGGCGGCTGCGAGGTTATCGTCGCGGTCGATTCAGTGGCGGGCCTGGAGGAGATCGCGGCTGCGGCACGGCGCGCCGGGGTGGTCCTCGGTGCTCTTGTCGACGTGAACGTCGGTCATATGCGCTGCGGCGTTCTACCCGGACGGGACGCGGTACGCCTCGCGGAGCGCGTCGCGTCGACCACAGGCGTGGTCCTGCGCGGGTTGATGGGGTACGAAGGGCACCTGCAACCGATTGCGGACCGCGCCGACCGTGAGGCACGGACGCGGCACGCAATGGGCGAGCTCGCGGATACGGCGCGCCGGCTACGCGAAGCCGGTCTGCCGTGCGAGATCGTGTCTGCCGGTGGCACCGGCACCTTCGACGTCACGGGCCGCATCGACGGCGTGACTGAGATTCAAGCAGGGTCGTACGTGCTGATGGACAGCGATTATGGCCGGCTGGACCTCCCGTTCGAGCAGGCGTTCTGGGTGCTCGGCACCGTCATCAGTCGGCCGGATCCGTCACGCTGCGTGGCCGATTGCGGCCACAAGGCGATGACGAAGGATCATGGGCTGCCGACGGTTCGGGGCTTCGAAGGCGCCTCGGTCGTCGCGCTTCACGACGAGCACGCCACCATCGCCTTGCCGGAGGATGTGCCACTCTCGGTCGGCGATCGCGTCTATCTGCGGCCGTCGCATGCCGATCCGACGATCAATCTCCACGATGTGCTGTATGCGATTGAAGAGGACCGCGTCGTCGAGGTGTGGCGCATCGCCGCCCGCGGCTATCCCGAGCATCGTCGTGGCGCCCCGTAAGGGGCGCCCTACGGAGGACCGTAACGGGGCGCCCGACGCTCGTAGGGCGGGCGTTGACGGCCTGCCGCCTCAGAACATCACCCAGCACACCAAGGCCCCGATCACGGTCATCGACAATCCCCACGCGAGCAGCCGGTTGTAGGTTGGCCGCACGTCCTCCGGGGTCACGATCGCCGCCAGACACATCGCACCGACGGTGGACAGGGGTGAGATGTCAACCAAATGGGCGCCCACGTTCATCGACGCCGCCAGCGCAACGGGATCGCCTCCTCCAAGCCGCTCGACCAGCCCGGGAATCGTGGGCAGGAACGCCGGCAGGACCACGCCGGACGTGCTGCTGTAGACCGAGATGGCCGCCGTGACGAACGCGACCGCGCCCGTGGCGGTGTTCTCATTCGCGGTTCGCGCGAGGAGCGCAGTGAACAGGTCGAGGCCGCCCGTCTTCTCCAGCAGGCTGATGAGGACGGTGACGCCGCTGACCATCACGATGACGGCCCAGGGCATCCGTCGGATCGCCTGTTCATGGTCGGCCACTCGAATTGCGGCCAACGCGGCGGCGCCGACGAACCCGGCCATGCCGATGTTGGCGTCGGCAAACAGCACCGCGGCGACCACACCGAGGATGACGGCGAGCGTCACCCAGTTGCGGGTATCGAACTGGTATTCCTCCGCCAACGGCTCGGCGGTACCTGTGTACTCGGAACGAAACAGGCGCCACCCGCCGAACACCAGATATCCGGTGAGAGCAATCACCGCGTGGGCGGCGGCGTTGGTCCAATAGGTGCGCCACTCGTAGCCATCGAGCCCGATGCGGTCCATGATGCCGTTGACGATGATGCCGGCCGGCGCAAACGGGGAGAGCGAGCTCGCACCGGCGCCGTAGCCGACCATGATCGCCATCAGGAACACCGGAATGCGTGCCCGCGCCGCGACCGCCATTCCCATCGGGGCCAGCATGGCCGCCGTGGCGATGTTGCCCGGGCCAAGGGAGCCGATGCCAAGGCCGAGGAGAAAGAAGCTGATCGGAATGACCCCGGCATTGCCGCGGCAGGCCCGCACGGCCTGATGGGCGAGCTTGTCGAGCGTGCCGTTCAACTGCGCTTGCGTGAAGAGCAACGTCACGCCCGCGAGCGTCAGAAACAGCTGGACGGGGAAGCCACCGAGCACGTCGTTCAGGCTCATGCCCCCGACGAACACGCCGACCAGCCACGCGAAGGCCACGGCGACGACGCCGACGTTCAATCGCGTAAAGCAGCTGAGGGCGATGGCGACGAGCAGCGCTCCCAGCGACACCCATGCGAGAGGCATGCGCACGCATGGTACTTCGGATTAGAGGACCACATCGGCCGTTGGCGCGGAGCGGGGATTTTCCGGCAACCGACAGCGGTTCCCGAGGCCGATACCTACGCGCGCTCGCTCTCAACGCTCACTCTTTAGCTTGTTCTCGAGGATTTGCTCCGGCGTAAACGAGGCGAGCTGCAGGAAGTGCTCGGCCGTGCCGACGAGCGCCGCCGCCGGCACGAGTCCCACGATCTCGCTTTCCAGCACCGTGACGCCGTACCGCTCCGCTTCGCGCCTGACGGCTTCGAAGACGCGAAACATCGGCGTCTTCTCGTAGTTCGTCAGGTTGATCGACACCTGCACGATGCCGCGGTCGGCGAGACTCACACCCATCGCTTTGACGTACCGGAAACCGCCGCTGCTCTGGCGGATAGCGGCGGCGATCTTCTTGGCCACGTCCAGTCGATCGGTGGCGAGGTTGATGTTGTAGGCAATGAGCGGCATCCGCGCGCCGATGACCGACGCCCCTGCCGTCGGGTGCGGTGCGCGCGGGCCGAAGTCGGGAGTCCACTCCGGGCCAGCCATCTTGGCGGCGAGTCCCTCGAACTGGCCGCGCCGAATGTCTTCGAGGTTCGTCCGCGACGGACGCGTCGCCGCTTCCTCGTAGAGGTAGATCGGCACCTGGAACCGTCGTGCCACTTCGGCAGCCGTATCTCGCGCGAGCGCCACGCACTCGGCCATCGTCACGCCCTCGATCGGTACGAAGGGGACGACGTCGACGGCGCCGAGCCGTGGGTGTTCGCCTGTGTGCGTCCGGAGATCGATTCGCGGGATCGCCGCCTCGAAGAGCTCGAGTACCCCACGTTGGAGCGCCGCTGCGTCGCCTGCCATGGTGATGACCGATCGGTTGTGCGCCGTGTCGGACGAGTAGTCGAGCAGCCGCACCCCCGGCGTGCGGCGCACGGCATCGACGAGCGTCTCGACGACCTCACGCCGACGTCCCTCGCTGACGTTCGGGACGCATTCGATGATCGCCATCGGTTTGCTTGTATCACATTGGTGCTTCGCACCCGTAATTCGTTGACCGGAAGAGAGTTTTGCCCCATAATCACGTCCAGCCGCTCGCCAATGCATGTCTGATTTCCCGTCGACGAACCCCCTCCGCGACCCGGAGCCACGGGACGCCGCGGAGCGCGAGGCGCGCATCGAGGAGCTTCTTCTCTCCGGCCTCGATCACTATTTCGCAGGCCAGTACGAACGCGCGATCAGCGTGTGGACGCGGATCGTCTTCCTCGATCGACATCACGATCGTGCTCGCGCGTACATCGAACGGGCACGCAGCGCGCTCGCCGAGCGCCAGCGGCAATCTGAGGAGCTGCTGCATACGGGCGTCGCTGCATATCAGGCCGGCGAGGTCGACAAGGCGCGCGATCTCCTGACGCGCGCCGTGGAGCAGGGGAGCGACGCGGCGCACCTCTTTCTGGATCGCCTGAGCCGCGTCGGCACGGCCGGTATCGCGACTGATTTGCCGCTCCAGCCGCAGCCGCGGCGCGCGCGCAGCCGTCGGCACGTGCCGCTGACGCCGCCTCGCCGAGGATGGGTGGCCGCCGGGCTCGGCGCGGTCGTCATCGCCGCCGTGATGCTGTTGGGGGGCCTGCCGATTGGCAGTTGGCTCTCTGAGTTGCAGGGCGGTGCACCGGTCGGCATCTCACAGCCCGTGCCCGAAGAGCCGCTCCCGGTCGTCCGCGCCGCAGAAACCGCGCTCGTCCGCGCGCGCGGCCTCCGCGCGGCCGGCCGTTTGCGGGATGCCCTGCGGACCCTCGAGCGCATCGGCCCCTGGGATCCGGCGCGTGGCGAGGCCGACCGATTGCGCGCCGACATCCAACGCGATCTCCTGGCTGCTGCCGGCTTATCCGGTCCGACGCCAGGTGAGGGAGGACACCGTCCGTGAAGTGCCCCAAATGCGACTATCTGGGGTTCGAAACGGGGGATCGCTGCAAGAATTGCGGCTACGACTTCTCGCTGATGGCCGATGCCAGTCGGGAGCGCGTCGAGATCGATCTGAATTTGCGCGCGGCCGACGAGGGTGCAGCCGGCGACTGGTTGGCGCGGATGGACGGCGGGCTTCCGTTGCCGGAGCCGCTACCGGAACCAGATCTCCCGCCGCCCGTGCTTGTGGCCGCCGAGCCTGACACGCCTCCGCCTTCGCGTGAAACCGCCGCGCCCCGCCGCGGAGGTACATTGTTCACGCCGACGCTCGAAGACGCCGGTGACGAGCCGCTCATCACGCTGCCGCCCACGCCCCGGCCGCCTCTCGCCGTCCGCCGGACGCCCGAGAACCCGCGGCTGCGCGCGGTACCGCCGTCGGGTGTGCGACGCCTGGACCCAGAGCCGACGCCACCGCTTCAGTTCGAAGGTGAGCAGGAGCCTCCGATCGCGCCGTCGCCCAGCGTTCGGCCGCGCCTCTCGGGCGTGTGGAGGGAGCCGGTGCGCCGGCCGGCCGAGCCGTTCACCGGCGAGTTCAGCACTCCGGGCGCTCGTGCCGTGGCCGCGGCTCTCGACCATCTGATGCTCGGCGGGATCGACCTGGCGGTGGTGTACTTTACGCTGCGGATGGCTGGACTGCCGATGGATCAATGGATGACGCTGCCGGCGGTGCCGCTCATCGCGTTCCTGCTGTTCATCAAGTTGTCGTATTTCTGCGCGTTCACCGCGGTGGGCGGGCAGACAATCGGCAAGATGGCGGTGCACATTCGCGTCGTGGGTGCTGACGACGGCCCACTTGATGCTGCGTCGGCGCTTCGGCGGACGTTGGCCGGTCTCGTGTCCGCCATCCCCCTCGGTCTGGGTTTTCTTCCGGCGCTTCTCGGGTCTGATCGACGTGCGCTGCATGACCGGCTCGCGCGCACTCGAGTCATCGCTCATAAATCGGCCTGAGACGGGCCACAGAGACACCGAGACACAGACGAGACTATATTCCTCGACACCTCTGAGTGTCTGTGGCTCGTGACCGCATGCAACGTCTCGCGCTCGTGATCGCGACCTGCGGGTACGTCGGATACGCGCCGATTGCACCAGGGACGGCCGGGTCCGCCGTCGCGCTCGTCCTGCTCTGGGCCGTTCGGTTCACCGCGTCCTCCATTGTCGAGATCGCCGTGCTCGCCGTTCTGGCCGTGGCCGGGATCTGGAGCGCAGGCGTCGCCGAGCGTCATGTCGGCCGCACCGATCCCGGCGTGGTGGTGATCGACGAGGTCGTCGGGATGCTCATCACCCTGTTGCTGCTGCCGGTCAACGGGATCGGCGCCTGCATCGGGTTTTTCGTCTTCCGGCTGCTCGATATCGTGAAGCCGTGGCCGGCACGCCGCCTCGAGGCGCTGCCGGGCGGTGTCGGCATCATGGCCGACGATGCGATGGCCGGGGTGTACGGATATCTGATCGTGCGCGGGCTGATCGCGTTTGCGCCCGCGTGGCTCACATGACGCCGCTCCGCCGCGCCGCCATCCTGGCCGTGGGCAGTGAGCTGCTGACGCCTTCACGCGTCGACACCAATTCGCTTGTCATCACCGAGCAGCTCGACCTCCTTGGCATCGAAGTCGTCTTCAAAATCGTCGTTGGCGACGACCGCGAGGAGCTCGCCAACGCGGTCCGCGGTGCGCTCGCGCGCGTCGATCTGACCGTGTGCAGCGGAGGCCTCGGTCCCACGAATGACGACGTGACCCGAGAGGTGGTGGCGGAGGTACTGGGTCGTTCGCTCACAGAGGACGAACGGATCGGGGCGCGTATCAGGGAACGGTTCGCGCGGCGCGGTCTACGAATGCCGGAGATCAACCGTCGGCAGGCGATGGTACCGGACGGCGCAGCGGTGCTCGAGAACGCCAACGGTACCGCGCCTGGCCTGTGGCTCGAGGCGGACGATCGCGTCCTCGTCCTGCTGCCGGGGCCCCCACGTGAGTTGAAGCCGATGCTCATGTCCCTGGTGGAGGGAAGACTGAAGGCGCGCGCATCCGGCCTATCGCTGGCCCGGCGCACGATCCGGATTACCGGGCGCACCGAATCGCACACCGAGGTGGCCATGCTGCCGCTCTACGAGGCGTGGGCGCGCGCGCCGGTACCGGTGGCGGCGACGATCCTCGCGTCGCTCGGGCAAATCGAGCTCCATCTGTCAGCGCGCGCCGCCTCCCGTGAGCAGGCTGACACCGCGGTAGAGGGCGCCGCCCGCCAGGCGGTGGAGGTGCTCGGCCTCGACGCGTTCAGCCGCGATGGCCGTACGCTCGAGGAGGTGGTTGGCGCGCTGCTTGCCGGGCGCGGGCTGCGCATCGCGGTCGCCGAGTCGTGCACGGGTGGTCTCATCGCGTCCCGGCTGACCGACGTCCCCGGCAGTTCACGCTACGTGATGAGCGGCGTCGTGGCGTACGCGAACGAGGAGAAGACGAGGCTCCTGGGTGTGCCGGCGGCACTGATCGCCGCGCATGGTGCGGTGAGCGAACAGGTCGCCGTGGCGATGGCCGAGGGGGTCCGCGCGCAAGCGCAGACCGAGGTAGGGATCGGCGTGACCGGCATCGCGGGACCCGGGGGCGGCACGCCCGAGAAGCCGGTGGGTACGGTTGCCGTGGCGGCGGCGCTGCCGCAGGTCACCACATCGCGTCTGTATCAGTTCGTCGGCGATCGCGAGCTCATCAAGTTTCAGGCGTCGCAGGCAGCGCTCGATGTCGCTCGGCGGATACTCCTGGGCGGGAGCGAGTGATGCACGACCGCGCCCGACAGCCGTTCGACCGCAGGTCCGCTGCCCGCGACAACCCGGGGCCCCCGCCGCGCGTTGTGTGCGCGGTGAGGTGAAGCGGAGCGGCCAGCGTCGATGTGGGAAGGAGGTAGCAGTAGTGTCGTGAGATTGTTCGTCGCCGTCGAGATCGACCCGGGCATCAGAGACACGATCGCGTCGTGCAGCGACGAGCTACGGCGCCGATCGGCGCATGCACCGCGGGCGCGCATCACCTGGGTTCCCTCCGAACGGCTACACGTGACGGTGCGGTTCATCGGCGAGGTCGACGCCGCACGCGCAGAGGCGATTGCGGCGGTTTTCGCGCCGGATGTACCGCTCGCGCCGTTCGAATTGGCGCTCGAACGCGTCGGCACATTTCCAGAGCACGGTCCACCGCGGGTACTCTGGGCCGGTGTGGGTGTCGGCGCCGATGCGCTCGTGGCTCTGGAGCGCGAAGTCTCGCTGCGGCTCGACCGCTGCGGCGTCCCGCGCGAGGACCGTCCGTATCATCCTCATCTCACACTCGCCCGTGTCCGCGAGCCGGGCGGCTTGCGGACGACGGCATGGCTCGAAGGGCTGAGCGAACGGCGCTTCGGGGTCTCATCCGTGAACGCGATTACACTGTTCGAGAGCCGGCCTTCGCGGCAGGGCCATGTATATGTGGCGTTGCGTCGCACGCGGCTGACATCCTGATGGAAGAGCTCTGTGCGGTGACACTCGGCTACCTGGCCGGATCCGTGCCGTTCGCGTTCCTGCTCGCCCGCCGGCGCGGCGTCGATCTGCGACACGTGGGGAGCGGGAACGTCGGGGCCGCCAACGTCCTGCGGGCCAGCGGCGTGAGATATGCCCTTGCGACGGTCGGCCTCGACGCCGCCAAGGGCGCTGTGGCGGTGTTGGTTGCTGAACGGCTGACTGTCGGGTCGGGGACGCCGGTCGCGGCGGGAGTGGCGTCAATCATCGGCCACGTCTACCCCGTGTGGCTTCGGTTCCGCGGCGGCAAGGGCGTGGCCACCGCCGCCGGCGTCTTTGCGGTGTTGACGCCGATCGCGGTTGCCGTCGCCGGCATGGTCTTCATCGTGGCCACCTGGGCGACACGCTACATCTCGGTCGGTTCCATGACGGCGGCGGTGACGCTCGCCGCAGTAGCCACCGCCCGCGGCGGGTCGACGGCCGTATCGATCGGCGCCATCATCGTGGCGCTCATTATCGTCGAGCGCCATCGCACGAACCTCGGTCGGCTCGCTGCCGGCACGGAGCGCCGCATCGGGCAACGCATATAGATGAGAAAGGTCGCAGTTCTCGGCGCCGGTGGATGGGGAACCGCGCTCGCGGTCCACCTCGCGCGCGCGGGTCATGAGGCGCGACTGTGGGCACGCGACCCCGCGCTCGCAGCCGACATGCACGCCCGGCGCGCCAACGCGGTGTACCTGCCCAACATCGTCTTCCCGCAGCGCCTGCGCGTGACCGACGACCTGGAAAACGCGCTCACCGGTGCCGATTTTGTCGTGTCGGCACTGCCGTCGCACGGTACGCGTCAGATCCTGCGGCGCGTCGGGCCACTTCTTCGCGAAGGCGTAACGGTCGTCAGCGCCACCAAGGGCCTGGAGCAAGACACGCTGCTGCGCATCTCGCAAGTCGTCGAACAGGAACTCGATGGCCGCGTCCACGTGGCGGTGTTGTCGGGGCCGAGCTTTGCCGCTGAAGTGGCGCGCCAGCTGCCGACGGCGGTCTCGGTGGCGTGCCGCGATGCGGCCGTCGTCGAGCAGGTCCAGGCCGACTTTCGCGCGCCGTACTTCCGGCTCTACGGCACCTGCGACGTGGTCGGCGTGGAGATTGGCGGCGCACTCAAGAACGTCATCGCGATCGCGGCCGGCGTGGCCGAGGGGTTGTCGCTCGGGCACAACGCCCTGGCGGGCCTCATTACGCGCGGGCTCGCCGAAATCACGCGGCTGGCCTGCGCCGAAGGCGCGCAGCGCGAAACGCTGGCGGGACTCACCGGCCTCGGCGATCTCGTGCTGACGTGCACCGGATCGCTCAGCCGCAACCGGCATGTCGGCATCGAGCTGGCGCGTGGCCGCTCACTGCACGACGTACTCTCCAGCATGAAGATGGTGGCCGAGGGCGTCCGAACGACGGACGCCGCGCTGGCGTTGGGGGGGCGACACGGGGTCGAGCTGCCGATTACGGGGCAAGTCGCTGAATTGCTCGCGGGCCGCAAAGACGCGCGCGTCGCGCTCGATGAGCTGATGCTCCGGCCCCAGCGCGCGGAGAATTAGTCATTTGGGAGTTTTTGATCGTCTCCGAGAGGGGCTGACGCGCACCACCAAACACATTGTCGAGCGCTTCGACGACATCGTCCGGCGCGCCGACGACGAGGTGCAGCACGCGCAGCCGATCGATGTCGACACCGTGGAGGCGCTCGAGGAGCTGCTCATTTCTGCCGACGTCGGCGTGACGGCCACGGAGCGGATCGTTGCTGCCGTCCGCGATCGCGCGCAGCGCGGCGAGAGCCTGCGCGACCTGGTGAAGCGAGAGATCCGCGCGATCTTCGATGCGGTGGAGCCGCCTCGGTCAGGCAACGGCTATGACCCGCATGTGACGCTCATCGTCGGCGTCAACGGCACCGGCAAGACGACGACGATCGGCAAGCTGGCCAATCTGCTCAAGGCGTCTGGGAAGCGGCCGCTCGTGTGCGCGGCGGATACGTTCCGGGCCGCCGCGGTCGAGCAGCTGGAAATCTGGGCGAAACGGGCGGACGTCGAAATCGTTCGCGCGCGCGAGGGCGCGGATCCGGCGTCGGTTGTTTTCGACGCGATTCAGTCGGGGCGGGCGCGCGGGAGCGATCCCATCCTCGTCGACACCGCAGGGCGCCTGCACACGCGCACGAATCTCATGAGCGAACTCGACAAGATCCGCCGCGTCGCCGCCCGTGCCGCCGACGGTGCACCCCACGAGGTGCTGCTCGTGCTCGACGCCACGGTCGGCCAGAACGGGCTTGCTCAAGCGCGCGAGTTCACGAATGTGGTGGGCGTCACGGGCATCGTGCTGACGAAGCTCGACGGCACTGCCAAGGGCGGCATCGCGGTCGCGATCGCCCACGATCTGAAGCTGCCGATCCGCTACGTCGGCGTCGGCGAGGGGATTAACGACCTTGTGCCGTTCTCGGCGCAGGAGTACGTCGACGCGCTCTTCCAGGACAAATGGTGATCGACAGCGGCGCCTGGGTAGAGTGGGACATGCGCTGGATGCGGCGAGCGCTGGAGCATGCGCGCCGGGGGCTCGGCCGTACCACGCCGAACCCGGTTGTCGGGGCATGCGTGGTCACGGCCGACGGCGTCGTGGTGGGCGACGGCGCGCACGAGCAGGCGGGCAAGCCGCACGCCGAGATCCACGCGATTGGCGAAGCTGGCGATCGCGCGCGTGGCGCCACGCTGTACAGCACGCTCGAGCCGTGCTCCCACACAGGCCGCACGGGGCCGTGCACGGATCGGATCGTTGCGGCCGGCATCCGCCGGGTCGTGGCCGCGATGGAGGATCCGCATCCGCTGGTCAGCGGACGCGGGTTCCGGGTCCTGCGCGATCACGCCATCGACGTGCAGGTGGGTGTCGGCCGCGACGAGGCGGTACGCCTGAACCAGCCGTTCCTGACGAGCGTGCGCGAGCACCGACCGTTCGTCATCCTTAAGGCGGCCACCAGCCTCGATGGCCGCTTGGCCGCCGCCGTCGGGGAGCGGACGCAACTGACGTCGGATGCTGCCGAGCGCCACGCCCATTTCCTCCGCGCGCAGGTCGATGCTATCGGGATCGGATCGTCGACGCTGCTCGTGGACGATCCGCTGCTGACGCCGCGGCTCGTGTACCGGGAACGCCCGCTCACGCGCGTCGTCTTCGACCGCCGGCTGCGGGCGTCCCCGGACGCCCGGCTGTTCTCGACGCTCGCGGCAGGGCCGGTGATAATACTCACATCGCGGGAAGCCCAGCGGCTGAACCCGGAGCGGGCGGATGCGCTCGAACGCGCCGGCGGGACGCTTCTGGCCCTGGACGACCCGACGATGCGTGACGCGCTGCGGATGCTGGCGGATCGCGACATTCAGAGTCTGGTGCTGGAGGGAGGTCCCGTTGTGCACCAGGCTGCCTGGGATGAGGACGTCGTCGACTACGTGCAGCTCTATATCGCACCGATGACGATCGGCGATGCCCAGACGCAATCGCCGGCGGACGGCGTCCTGCTCGCATTGGGCCCCCGCGGCAGCCTGGCGTCGCTCGTCGAGCACGACGTGCGGATGCTCGGACCGGACGTGCTGATCGAAGGCTATGTTCACCGGCCTCATTGAGGCAGTCGGCCGCGTGACGGACGTGGAGCGGATGGCGAGGGGCATCCGCCTGCGCATTCGTACGACGCTCGCATCGGAGCTCGCGTCCGGCGACAGCCTGGCCGTGAACGGCGTCTGCCTGACGGTCGTGACCGCCGACGCTGATCACGTCGACTGCGACGTCGGTCCCGAAACGGCGCGGGTGACGACGCTTGCCGCGCTGCGGACGGGCGAGCCGCTGAATCTGGAACGGCCGATGCGTCCCGACGGGCGCTTCGGTGGACACTTCGTCCAGGGCCATGTCGATGGCACCGGCTGCGTGGCACGGATTCGCGGGGACGGCGACGCGCACTGGCTGACCGTCTCCTTCGGTGCGGCGTTGGCGCCCTATCTGGTCCCGAAGGGATCGGTCGCCCTCGACGGCATCAGCCTCACCGTGGCGGCGCTGGCCGAGGAGACGTTCGATATCATGATCGTGCCGTATACCTGGGAGCAGACGAACCTGCAGGCGCGCCGGGTGGGCGACACGGTCAATCTCGAATGCGACCTGATTGGCAAGTATGTCGTCCGCGCGGCGGAGGTGATGGCCCGGGCAGATTCGGGCCGACACGAGTAGCATGACGACGAAGGACCCGAAGAGCGGGGCTCCCGACGCGCGCACCGGGCGCGTTGGGGCGCAGATGCGGATTGCGAAGGGCGCCCGGCGTCGCGGCCCCTTTGCGGCCATCGAAGAGGCGATCGACGCCATCCGCGACGGCCGCATGGTCATCGTGGTCGACGACGAGGATCGGGAGAACGAGGGCGATCTTACGATTGCCGCCGAGAAGGTCACGCCCGAGTCGATCAACTTCATGGCGCGGCACGGCCGCGGGCTGATCTGCATGTCGATGACAGGCGAGCGGCTCGATCAGCTCGAGGTGCCGCTGATGGTCAACCAGAACACCACGACGTTCAACACGGCATTCTGCGTCAGCATCGAGGCCAAGCAGCACGTGAGCACCGGGATTTCCGCCGCCGATCGCGCGGCGACCGTGCGCGCCGCGATCGATCCGAAGACGAAGCCGTCGGACCTGGCGCGTCCAGGGCACATGTTCCCGTTACGCGCGCGCGACGGCGGTGTGCTCGTGCGGGCCGGGCAGACCGAGGCCGCGGTCGATCTCGGGCGTATCGCGGGGCTCTATCCGGCGGGCGTCATCTGCGAAATCATGAACGAGGACGGCACGATGGCGCGCGTGCCCGAGCTTACCCGGTTCGCGCGGAAGCACCGGCTGCTGATGATCACCATCGAGGATTTGATCAAGTACCGCATGCGTACCGAGCGGCTCGTGAAGCGCGTGGCGACCGCGGACCTGCCGACCGAGCACGGCGCCTTCCGCATTGTCGCGTACGAGAATCAGATCGACAGCGAGACGCACGTGGCGCTCGTCCGCGGCGAGATTGGCGATGGCCAGGATGTCCTCGTGCGTGTGCACTCGAAGTGCCTCACCGGCGACGTCTTCCACTCCGCGAGGTGCGACTGCGGACCGCAGCTCGAGAGGGCGCTCGCCCGCATCGCGCAGGAGGGGCGCGGTGTGCTCCTGTATCTGAATCAGGAGGGACGCGGCATCGGCCTGGGGAACAAGATCCGCGCCTACGAGCTGCAGGATCAGGGGCTCGATACGGTCGAGGCGAACGAGCGGCTCGGGTTCAAGGCCGACCAGCGCGACTACGGCATCGGCGCGCAGATCCTGAGCGATCTCGGCGTGCGCACGATGCGCCTGCTCACGAACAACCCGCGGAAGTTCGTCGGCCTCCAAGGCTACGGCCTTTCGATCGTCGAGGCCGTGCCGCTCGAAATCCCGGCGTCAGACCTGACCCGCCGCTACCTCAAGACCAAGAAGGACAAGCTCGGCCACCGCTTGTCCACGGTGTAAGTGTAAGATCAGGATTTGCGCCGCTTGGGTTTATCGCTCTCATAGGGTGCCCTTCACGGGGTGCAGTCGGTCTGAATGTTCGAATCACTGAGTAGCCGCGTCCAAGAAGTCTTTACCTCTCTGCGGGGCGAGGTTCGTCTCACGCCGGAGCAGGTGGAGGCGGCGCTTCGCGAGATCCGGCTCGCGCTGCTCGAGGCCGACGTCAACTTCATGGTGGTCAAGGCGTTC